>ERZ802822.2076-NODE-2076-length-11448-cov-4.930349_pt1 | contig 11448 bp, 9 predicted proteins | sample MGYA00345649_ERZ802822 | MGnify/ENA primary metagenome ERZ802822 (study PRJEB30503, sample SAMEA104212359) | marine metagenome | biome: Westerlies Biome; feature: [SRF] surface water layer (ENVO:00010504) within the epipelagic zone...; material: water... | reverse complement strand
AGCGATCGATTGCTGTTTAAGCGTGGCCGATCGCTTCGATGTGCAGGTCTGCATCCACACCGACACCCTCAATGAGGCGGGGTTTGTGGAAGACACCATCGCCGCCATCAAAGGCCGCACGATTCACACCTTCCACACCGAAGGTGCTGGCGGCGGCCATGCCCCCGACATCATCAAGATTTGTGGCGAGAGCCATGTCTTGCCATCCTCGACCAACCCGACACGTCCCTATACGGTGAACACGCTTGAAGAGCATCTGGATATGCTGATGGTGTGTCACCACCTCGATAAATCAATTCCCGAGGATGTCGCTTTCGCCGAAAGCCGCATCCGCCGAGAGACGATTGCCGCCGAGGACATTCTTCACGACATGGGTGCCTTTTCTATCATTGCCTCCGACAGCCAGGCAATGGGCCGCGTTGGCGAGGTGATTATCCGCACCTGGCAGACAGCACACAAGATGAAGGTGCAACGCGGCCGACTTGCCGCTGAGACCGGTGACAATGACAATGTCAGGGTGAAACGCTATGTTGCGAAATACACCATCAACCCGGCAATTGCGCATGGCATTTCGGCGCATATCGGCTCGATCGCCATTGGTAAGCGCGCTGATCTGGTGCTCTGGCATCCGGCCTTTTTTGGCGTCAAGCCCGAGATGGTGTTGATTGGCGGCTCTATTGCCTGCGCGCAGATGGGTGATCCCAACGCCTCGATCCCGACGCCGCAGCCTGTCTATACAAGACCGATGTTCGGTGCCTTTGGCCGGTCGGTGGAGGCATCAGCCGTCACCTTCGTCAGTGCCGCGGCACAGGCAGAGGGCATTGCCGAACAGCTTGGTCTGGCCAAGACGACAATGCCGGTGGAAAAGACGCGAACCATCTCCAAGGCGGATATGGTGCATAATGCCTATTGTCCTGATATCGAGGTCAACCCTGAAACCTATGAGGTGCGCGCCGACGGCGAATTGCTGACCTGCGAGCCGGCTAAAGAACTGCCGATGGCGCAGCGCTATTTCATGTATTAGGGGGCGGGCATGCATTTGGCACAGGAAATTGAGCCGCACACTCATCGAGGCGCCAATCCGGACACCGGAACGTTTGATACGGTGACGCTGGATTATGAGGCGCGGTTCCTGCGGCGCAAGCGGCTGGTCAGCGACAAAGGTGAGGCGTTTCTGGTTGAGCTTGCCGAGACAAGATCGGTAAATCATGGGGAGGGGTTTCGCCTTGATGATGGGCGCATCATACTTGTTCAGGCGGCGGCGGAGCCGTTGCTGGCGGTGCGGCATGACAATCTGCCACGTATTGCCTGGCATGTTGGCAACCGCCATACCCCCTGCCAGATCGCCGCTGACCATATTCTGATCCGCGATGACGCTGTGTTAAAGGCAATGCTGGAACAGCTTGGCGCAATGGTGACATCGCTCACCGCGCCTTTCATGCCCGAAGGTGGTGCCTATGGCCACGGGCGGACCCATGGTCATGAGCATTGATATGGAGAATGACCTGAAAGCCGACATGAAACCTGAGGCACCGCTCTCCGCACAACAGAGCCTGCTGATTCTGCAAAACTGGTTCTCGCCCGCCTTTCCGATTGGTGCCTTCAGCTATTCTGCCGGGCTGGAGACAGCGATTGCACGCGGCGATGTCACTGATTGTGACTGCCTTGCCGATTGGCTGCGTGTTGCTTTGCTACAGGGACCGGCGTTCAATGATGCGGTCCTTCTTCGCGCGGCCTATGAGGGCGAGGCGGTGAATGATCTGTGCCTTGCGCTTTGTGCTGGCGCTGAACGGCATCAGGAAACAACCGAGCTTGGCGCAGCCTTTGCCAATCTGATGCGCGAGACACAGGGTCTTGAGATCGCTGATGGTCTCGGCTACCCGGTGGCCGTCGGCATCGCGGCACGAAACCTCGGCATCGCGGTTGAGGCGACTGTGGCGGCCTTCCTTCAATCCATCTGCATGCAACAGATTTCAGTGGCCGTGCGGACGGTGCCGATTGGCCAGATGGAGGGCCAGCGCTGCCTGCTTGCGCTGACCCCCTCCCTTGAGGCCGCAATCGCCAAGGCGCTCGCCACCGATACCGGGTCAATTGGCGGGTTCGCTCTTGGGGCCGATCTTTGTGCGCTTGAACATGAAACAGCCTCCCAGCGGATTTACCGGACATGAATGTGCACACATCCTCACTGGCAAAACCCGCCCTCAAACATGGCCCGTTGCGCGTTGGCATTGGCGGCCCTGTTGGTGCTGGCAAGACCAGCATGACAGAGGCTTTGTGCCGGGCGCTGGCCCCCCATATCTCGATGGCGGTGATTACCAACGACATTTACACGCGCGAGGATGCCGATTTTCTGGTGCGGGCGCAGGCGCTGCCAGCTGAGCGCATTCGCGGGGTGGAAACCGGTGGCTGCCCCCACACGGCCATCCGCGAGGATGCCTCGGTCAATCTGGCGGCTGTTGAGGATCTGAAGAGAAACGTCCCTGATCTGGAGTTGATCCTGATCGAGTCTGGCGGCGACAATCTGGCCGCGACCTTCAGCCCGGAGCTGGTCGATTTGACCATCTATGTCATTGATGTCTGCATGGGCGCTGACATTCCCCGCAAAAAGGGGCCAGCCCTTCTCAAATCCGATATGCTTGTGGTCAACAAGATCGAACTGGCGCCTCATGTCGAGGTTGATCTTGCGCAAATGCGCGCCGATACCAAGGCGGGCCGGGGTGATCTGCCTTTCATTTTTGGCTCAATGCGCAAGAATGACGGCGTTGCCGAGCTGGTGGCTTTTCTGTGTGAGGCAGGGGGTCTGGTGATCACGGCGGATGAGACTGGCTGATCGCCACCGGCACCGGCCCCTAGAGGTCGGTCTCTGGGATATGGCAATTGATCTGGTGGCCATTGTCAAAAAGCCGCGCTGGCGGGGTGTCTGTCTCACAGATTTTTCCAAGTTTTCGCGGGCACCGGCGCTGGAACGGGCATCCCGTTTCGGGCGGTGACAGCTCAACCACATCATCGGCGCTCAATTTTGGCACAAAATCCGGGTCAGGTTCGAGAACCGCCCCAAGCAGAACATCGGTGTAAGGGTGGAACGGGCCGGAATAGACGGCATCAGCCGGACCAATCTCACACAGGCGCCCCTGATACAGAACCGCCACACGGTTGGAAATGGCCTTGACCACGGCCAGATCATGCGACACGAAAATATAGGTTGTTCCCTGCTGGGTTTTCAACTCGTTCAGCAAATCAAGCACCGCCGCCTGAACTGAAACATCAAGTGCCGAAGTCACCTCGTCACACAGCACGATTGCGGGTTCTGCGGCAAAGGCGCGGGCCACCGCCACACGCTGTTTTTCGCCGCCCGAAAGCTGGCTTGGCAGGCGGTCGAGGTAATGGCTACCGAGCCGCACCCGTTCAAGCAGCTCAATACTGCGCTGGCGCAGCTCCTCACCGGTCAGGCTGAAATAGAGCCGCAAAGGCTGGGCCAGGATCTGGGCGATGGTATGTCGTGGGTTGAGGCTGTCATCCGGGTTTTGGAAGATCATCTGAATTTGACGCAGGTGCAGGGCCGGCCGGTCCTCAACCTTTGGCGTCAATCTGGCCTCACCATTCAGGACGAGATGGCCGGTTTTTGGCGAAATCAACCCGGCGATGGCTTTCAGAATGGTTGATTTGCCGCTGCCACTCTCTCCGACAAGGCCAAGCGTCTCGCCAGTCCTGATCGAGATGTTGATATTGTCAACGGTGGCAGGCGGCGTGCTGCCGCTGCTAAAGAGCTGGTTCCACAGGCTTGGCTTGGCATAGCTGATGGCGAGCTGGTTCAGGCCAAGCGCATCACCGCCATGGTCCGCAGACACCTCACCTTTTTGCGTTACCGTCTTATTCGCCGCCGCCTTATTCACCACCGGCAACTGGTCAATCCTGTCGGGGTGGAAACAACGCACCTCTTCGCCGCTCTCAAGCTGTTTCAGCGGTGGCGGGGTTGACCGACATCTCTCGTCGGCAAGGCCGCAGCGATCGGCAAAGGCACAGCCAGTGATGGTCTCGCCGGGCATTGGCGGGCGTCCATCCAGCGCCAGTGGCAGGCTGGTCTGGGTCAACCGGGGGATAGAGGCAAGCAGCCCATGCGCATAGGGATGGCGCGGCGCAAGCAGGACCTGTTTTGTCGTGCCTTTTAGTGCGATCTCGCCCGCATACATGACAACCACACGGTCGCAGACCCGCGAAATCGCCCCAAGATCATGACTGACATACAGCATCGCCATATTGCGCTCGCTTGCCAGATCACGCAGAAGTTCGAGAATATGCGCCTGCGTCGTCACATCAAGCCCGGTTGTCGGCTCATCGAGCAGCAGCGCGTCAGGCTCTCCGGCAAGCGCCATGGCGACGGCGACACGCTGTTGCTGGCCGCCTGACAGCTCATGCGGGAAGCGTGATACCATTGTGGCTGGTTCGGGCAGACGAACCTGGGTGAGGAGTTCGACAACGCGCGCCTCAAAATCGCTCTCATCAAGCTGGCTATGAAGGCGCAGTGCCTCGGCCACCTGCTGGCCGATGCGCAGGGTGGGGGTCAGAGATTGCCCGGAATTTTGCGGAATTAATGCAAGACGCCCGCCCCTGATTGCCTGCAAATCATCCCGCTCAAGGGCCAGCATATCAATGCCGTCAAACTCCACATCTCCCCCGAGGGCGCGCAGACCACGCTTAAAAAAACCGAGCGCTGCAAGTGCCAGCGTGCTTTTTCCGGAGCCACTCTCGCCAACAAGTCCGATGCTCTCACCACGGTTGATCGACAGGCTGACGTCGCGCAGCACGCGAATGATCTCGCCGCTCTGGCTGGTATAGCCAACAGACAGGTTCTGGATGTTGATGAAAGCGGGCGCGCTCATCCTACACCGGTGCTTTCTGCGCACGGTCGATGCCAAGCGCCTTGGCCAGCGCGTCGGCAGTCAGATTGATACCGATGATCAGCGAGGACAGCGCGACGACCGGACCGATGACGCCCCACGGCGCAAAGGACATGTATCCTCTGGCATCCGAAATCATCAATCCCCAGTCAGGTGTTGGCGGCGATACGCCAAACCCAAGGAATGAGAGCGAGGAAAAGGCCAGCAGCATCCATGACCAGCGCATCGCCCCCTCGACCATCAGCGTATCCAGAACATTGGGCAGCAATTCCCGCCAGATGATGCTGATCCGGCTGTGACCACGCGCCTTTGCCGCCCAGACAAAATCACGTGCGATCACATCATGTGTGGCGGCGCGGGCAATGCGGATAACCGGAATGCCATAGAAAAAGGCCAGCGTCGGTATCAGCACCTCCAGCCCGGTGCCAAAAGTGACAATCAGCACCAGCATTTTCAAAATCCAGGGAAGCGAGAGAAAGGCATCCACGATCCGCATCAAAACCTCATCAAGCCGGCCTCCGGTCAGACCGAACAGGATGCCAACAAAGCCACCCCATAGAACGGCAAGAGGCGTTGCAATGCCGGTCACCAGCAGAGCCTCACGCCCCCCAAGCATCGTCCGTGAAAAGATATCCCGGCCCAGATGATCGGCGCCAAGCCAATGCGCGTTGCTTGGCTGGCTGAGCATCAGCGAGGCGTCCTGGAGTTTGAAATCATAGGGCGCAATCACCGGGCTGATGATGGCGAGACACACATGAAACACGACAAGCGACAGCCCGATTGCGCCCGACGGGCGACTCATCACATCAAGCAACACCGCAACATAACGTTGCCTTTTCGCTGGATTTTCTGTGAGAGCTGCTGTTGACATCATTTTCTCAGATACATTGTGCGCAGTTTTGGATTGGCAATCATCGTCATCAAATCTGCGGTCAGATTGATGCAGACATAGATCGAGGCAACGATCAGGGCGATCGCCTGAACCACCGGCAGGTCACGGTCGGAAATCGCATCAATCATCATCCGGCCAAGACCGGGATAGTTGAACACAACCTCGATGACAACGACACCGCCAAGCAGCCAGGCAATCGTCAGGGCAACAACATTGATCGCTGGCAGCAGCGCATTCGGCAGCGCATGGCGGAACACCATCTGCCAATAGGGCACCCCCTTGAGCGTCGCCATCTGTACATAGTCACTTGCCATCACCTCGATCACCGAGGAGCGGACCATGCGCATCACATGCGCTGTCATGACCAGCGAGAGGACAATCACCGGCAACAGAATTTCAGGAAAAAATTCGCTGATTGGCGACCCCGCAGATGTCAGGACAATCCCCGGCAGCCAGCCAAGCCATACGCTGAAAACAAGGATCAGCAGCGTTGCCGAGACAAATTCGGGAATGGTCATCGCAAAAATGGCGATGGTCGAGAAAATGATGTCGGGCTTTCGGTCACGCCAGAGACCGGTGATCACGCCAAGCAGCATGGCCAGCGGCACGCCCACAAGCAGGGCAAAGAAAGCGAGAAGCAGGGAGTTTGCAAACCGCGCCCCGACAAGATCGCTGATTTTCGCCTCGCCATTTACCGACATACCCAAATCACCGGTGAGGGCGCCCAGCGCCCATTCTGTATAGCGCTGGTGGGCCGGTCTGTTCAGATTCAGATCATCACGGCATTTCTCCAGAAGCTCCACATCGGCCTGGTCCTGTTCCAGATATTGTGTGCAGGCATCTCCCGGCAGAATTTCAACGCCAGCAAAAATGATCAGTGAAACGATGGAGATTGTCGCCAGTCCCAGAAAAATGCGCCGAAGTATCATGGTCAACATGGGCAGTCTCGAAAGTGTTTTTCTAACGCGGTGGTCTTAAAGTGGCGCGCTGGAGTGGTGGTCTTAAGTGGCGAAAACGGAAATGCCCGACAGACGAAAGGAAAACCGACGGACTAATGGAAAACAAGTCAAATTAGTGAAGTTAATGCTGCGTATCTGATGCGCTTTAGAAATGACAAAGGGTGGCCAGCATGCGCGAAAAAAACATGCTGGCCAGTTGTTTGCAGAGTGCCTACTCGACGGTGATCTTGTGCCAGCGAATGGCCTCATTGACCACCATGTCAAAATTCTTCACCCGTGAATTCAACGCGTAAAGTTTGGTGACATGATAGGGGATCAGCGTGCCGGCGGTCTGGTGCAGATGCTCTTGCGCCTGCACATAGAGCGCCTTGCGCTTGTTAAAATCAAGCTCCCGTCTGGCCTTGCCAAGCAGGGCGTCAAACCCCTCATCCTTGTAGAAGGATTCGTTCCATTTAGCAGTCGAGAGGTAAATCTCATGCAGGGCCTGATCGGCGGGACGCTCGTTCCATCTGGTTGCGGCAACGGTTTTCTTCATCCATGCCTCTTTCCAGAAACCGTCTGACGGCACCTGCTTGATCGTCACCCGGATGCCGGCCTTGGCGGCCTGCTGCTGATAGGCCTCGGCCAGCTTTGGCCAAGTTGGCTCAAGCGTTGCGACATAGACTTCGACATCAATGCCGTTTGGATACCCGGCGTCAGCCAACAGCTTTTTGGCGCCTTCAATATCCTGCGGGCACTCAATAGCCGCCCGGTACTGATCATCGGGTTTGACTGGCGTGTCGCAGGCCACGACACCGCCGCCGCCCATGACAAGCTGGACAAGCTCATTCCTGTCAGCGGCCATGCGAACGGCCTGGCGAACACGAACATCGGTGAACGGCTCCTGATCCGTCCTGAAAACGAGGCCACGCCAGTTGCCTGTCGGCACCGCGGTCATCGTGAATTTAGGGCTGTTCTCAAACATTGGACGCTGCAGATTGGTCACCGTGTTCTCGAAATCGATCTGGCCACCAAGAAGCGCCTGAACACGTGCCTGACCATCGCCGATACCGATGATTTCCATCTCGGCAACACCCGGCGCACCCTCATAGTAATCCATGTTGGCGACCAGCTTGGTCACACCTTCGGCATCGAACTTGACCAGTTTGAAGGGGCCCGTGCCAATGCCTGTCGTTGCGATCGTATCACCAGAGCCTTCGGGGATCATCCGGATCCGGTAATCCATAAGCTGTAGTGGCATATCGGCAAACGGTGTGGACAGGGTGAATTTGACAGTCGATCCGTCAACAGCCTCGACCGTGTCAATCATCTTCAGCGCTGAGCGCGCAGGTGATTTGATCTCCGGGTCAAGAACACGGTTGATCGAATACAGCACATCCTCAGACCCAAAAGAGCTTCCATCGTGAAATTTCACCCCCTCCCGGAGCTTGAAAGTCCATTCGGTCGCGTCGCTGTTTGCTGACCAGGATACGGCCAGATCGGCGCTTGGTTTGCCGGTTGTGTCGGGACGCACGAGCCTGCTCATGATCTTTTCGGTGATTTGAAAGACCCGGCCCTTTGAGATCGGGTCAAGGCTTGATGAGCTTCCAAAACCAAGCTCATGCGCCTGCCGGAATGTGCCGCTTGGCGCTGCCATGACGCTTGTCACTGTCATGGCCAGCATGACGCCGGTTGCTGCTAGCAATTTTTTCATTGAAGTTCCTCCTGTGGTCGATTGCTCTTTGCCGCTCCGGGGGGACCCGGCTGGCTGCATTATCGAATTTCGCGGGAGATAGCCCGGGACTACCCTGGCAAGTCTCCCCCAATTCCTGTTTTTATTGCGCCAAAGTATGGATTTGCACGTGGCTGATAACAAATAAAATTTGTGAATAGATTGATACATAAAATGTATGAATTGCTTTTTTATATACGAATTGCCTATTCTAATGCCACCCTTACCGTAAATGCCAACCGTGGCTAGATCCTGCTGTAAACGGAAAAGATGATGATGGCGGCACCCAGGCCGGATATGACGAGCATAAGGATTTACGCGATCGGTGGGGGTGGTTTCACCCATGCCGATACCGCGCCGGAGGGCGACCTCATGCTGGAGGACAGGCTCTTGGCACTCGCCCCAAAAATGCCGAAAATCGGCTATGTCGGGCACGCCAATGATGACAATCCAGACCGGATCACAGCCTTCTATTCCCGGTTTTCCGGCCCTGCAGAGACCAGCCATCTGCCCCATGACGCAGACGCCTCCGCCGCCAGAGATTTTGCCGCCGGGCTTGATATCATCTATGTCGGTGGTGGATCGACAAAGCAGATGCTGCACCGCTGGCACAAGACCGGCCTTGATGATGTGTTTAGCGAGGCGGGCCGGCGCGGCGTGATCCTCGCCGGGGTCAGTGCTGGCGCGATTTGCTGGTTCAGCGAGCTGCTCCTTGGCACTGTTGATGACGGCTTTGAGCTGTTGCCGGGATTGGGGCTGGTTGCTGGCAGCGCCTGTCCGCATTATGACAGTGAACCGGTGCGAAGAGCCGCCTATGATAATGCCATTGCGGCGGGCAGGCTGGCGCCTGGCCTTGCCATTGATGATGGCGTGGCCGTCTACATCGTGGCCGGTTATATCCGTGAAATCATCAGGGCACGGCAGGGACAGGCGGTCTTTGTCTGCGCAGAGCAGAATGGAACAACCGTTCGGGCGGCGCTGAAACCCGGCTTTGATTTGGGTGGCGGCGCGGCGGTGCAGGCGGTTAGGGGACATGGTAACAGGGCGCAATAGATGACAGATGATACCTTACAGACAGCGCACCCGCGCAAATCCAGACGGCGGCGCGGCGCAAAACCAGTGATTGAGCCATTCAAATCGCTTGCCGGTCAGCGGATCATCGGCACCGGCGGCAATCTCACCCCATTGGATGAGCGCGGCATTGCGGCAATTCACGCCGCCGCCCTGGAGCTGTTGGCCAGCACCGGTATCAGCGAGGCACCATCATCAGCGGTGAAACTTGTCACCGATGCCGGGGGACGGCTGGATGATGCTGGCCGCCTGCTGTTTCCGGAAAAACTGGTAGAGGCCGCCCTTGCTGGTCTGCAGCGCGATTTTACCCTTTATGGCCGCGCGGCAGACACAGACCTCGTCCTCGCGCCGGGGGCGGTCCATGTCGGCACAGGTGGTGCCTCGCCGCAACTCTTTGACATGCAGCTTGGCCGGTATCGTGATTCCTGCCTGGCTGACCTTTATGATGCGGCCCGGCTGGTCGATAGGCTGACCCATATTCATTTTTTCAGCCGGCCTCTGGTTGCCCGTGATATGCCTGACCAACAGCGTCTTGACGTCAATACGGCCTATGCCAGCCTTGCCGGAACGACCAAACATGTTTTTGTGAGTGCAGGAAACGCGCAATCGGTTGCCGATATTGCCCGCCTCTGTTACCGGTTGGCCGGATCGGAGGCCGCATTCCGGGAACGGCCCTTTCTCTCGCTATTGGTCAATCACGCCGTCCCGCCGATGCGCTTTGATACCGAGTCAGTGGAAATTCTGCAGGCCGCGGTGCGCCATGGCATCCCCATGTCGATCAACACTTTTGGCCAGCTTGGCGCGTCCAGCCCGGTGACAATTGCCGGTTGTGTTGCCCAGACAACGGCAGAAACACTGGCCGGTATGGTGATCGCATGGCTTGTCGATGAAGAGGCCAGGGCGGTATTTGGGCCGCGCCCGATGATCACCGATTTGCGCACCGGTGCGATGGCAGGCGGCAGTGGTGAGCAGGCATTACTGACCGCAACAGCAATGCAGATGGCGCGGCATTACGGCTTGCCATCCTCGACCATTGCCGGCGCAACCGAGAGCAAGCTGCCTGATGCGCAAAGTGGTTATGAAAAATGTCTGACAGTTGGCCTGAGCGTTCAGGCCGGTGCCAACATCATCACCCAGGCATGCGGTGCCCAGGCCAGTCTGATGGGAATATCCTTTGAGGCCATGGTCGTTGATAATGACATGCTTGGCTGTATTTTGCGGGCGACCAACCCGGTTGAGGTCAGTCCCCAAACCCTGTCTGCCCCGGCAATCGGCGCGGTGGTCAATGACGCCGGTCATTTTCTTGGTGAAGCTGATACTTTCGCCCGCATGCAGTCGGATTTTCTCTATCCCGAAATTGCCGATCGCACTGTCATTGATGTGTGGGAGGCCGCGGGCAGTATCGACATAAGACAGGCGGGCGCGCGCCGGGCACAGGAAATCCTCGCCGAGCATCGTCCCCGCTATATCGAACCTGCGATGGACCGGGATGTGCGCGCCCTGCTGCCCATCGAGTTACCGCCGCTCCCCTAAGACCACCGCTCGCCTGAGACCTCCACTCCCCTTGGAACAAATCTGTCTGGCAATCCCTCAATTGGCCACGGCGCTGATGATCGGATCAGCTTCGAAGCCGGTGATCAGCGCCTCGGCAAGCTGGCGCGTCTCCTGTGTCATCGTATCGACACCGCGCGTGATGATGGCGATGTGATAACGCAGATTCTGCTGCAGTGGACGGATGACGACGCCGCCCTGATCCAGTGTCATCCGTGCGGAAAACGGGTCAACAATCGCCGGAATTCCTGTTTCGCACACAAGCGAGCTTGCGGTAAGAACATTTGCCACACTATAGCGGGCATTTTGTTGCAGATGCTCTGACAGTTGTTCCTCCATGCCCTGCATTTCCAGCGGATAGACATT
>ERZ802822.2074-NODE-2074-length-11470-cov-23.866146_pt1 | contig 11470 bp, 11 predicted proteins | sample MGYA00345649_ERZ802822 | MGnify/ENA primary metagenome ERZ802822 (study PRJEB30503, sample SAMEA104212359) | marine metagenome | biome: Westerlies Biome; feature: [SRF] surface water layer (ENVO:00010504) within the epipelagic zone...; material: water... | reverse complement strand
TTTTCACCCTATGCCTCAGTTCCTTTAAATCGACCTGATGTTCTAGCAGATATTCCTGCAATGCTATTAAGTTCTTCGGGTCCTCTTGCTTTAAAATGGAACTACGTTCCTAAAATGATCCCATGGTTTATGAAATTTATTATGAATTCGACTACAAAGAATATGATGCATACTGCAAAAAATATGCATCAAATTTTAGATCTAGCATTACCCGCTTATGATGAATTATTTGATGAAATAGATTTAGAGGATTTAGTTGAAAATAAAGGAATATTATATATTTGGAACGACCAAGACCTAAAAAGTAGAGAGCTAGAAATTAAAATAAGAGATGAATTGGGTGTTAAACAACAGTTAGTCAGCAAATCTGAAATTCATGATTTGGAACCACATATCAAACCCTTTTATCATGCAGGTGTTTATTATCCATACGCAAGACACGCAAGAAACCCAAAAAAAATTCTTTTAAAACTTTTTGATTTATTTTTAAAAAAAGGTGGAAAATTTAATAAAGTAAATATCAAAGATATTAATTTTGATGAAGAAAAACCAGTTTTTAAAACTGAAAATCAAAGTTTTATTTTTGATAAAGTTGTAATTGCATGTGGTGCTTTTTCTAAAAAGTTAACAGACAATCTAGGTGAAAAAATACCATTAGATACTGAAAGAGGTTATCATGTTCATTTTAAAGGATGTGATCATTTGTTAAGTAGACCAGTAATATTTTCAAATCGTGGATTTGGAATTACTCCGATGCAACAAGGTTTAAGAGTAGTGGGTACTGTTGAATTTGGAGGTTTAAATAATCCTTTATCTAAATCAAGAATTAAAAATTTAATTGATAATGCCAAATATATGCTTGGAGATTTACCTGAACACGAAGATGAATGGTTAGGCTTTAGACCATCTTTACCAGATTTTTTGCCTGTTATGGGCCCTTCAAAAAAACATAAAAATGTTTTTTATTGTTTTGGTCACCATCATTTAGGATGGACATTAGGTCCAATATCTGGAAAGATTGTTTCAGGAATGATTGCAAACGAAAATACTAATTTAGATTTAAAACCTTATAGTTCATTAAGATTTAGTTAAGTGAGAAAAGAGTCTAACTTTCTAGCTTATGTTTTTTTATTACTAACCGTAACTTTTTGGGCAGGTAACTTTATAGTTGGTAAATTTGCCAGTCTTTATGATGTTCCTCCATTTTCATTAAATTTTTATCGTTGGTTTTTTGCTTGGTTGATTTTAGCCCCTTTCACTTTACCTGAAATTATCAGAAAAAAAGACTACATAATTAAAAATTATAAATTGTTCATAATTCTAGGAGTTACAAGTATTACAATTTTTAATTCAATTGTTTATTATTCTCTTAATTTCACACAAGTTATTAGTGGTGTTTTAATGATATCTACAATTCCAGTAATGATAATGTTTTTCTCATCAATTTTAAATATTGAAAAAACAAATATTTTTCAAGTAATAGGAGTAATACTATCATTTACTGGAGTTATTATAATTATAACTAAAGCTAATTTTGAAATTTTAAAAAATTTAGATTTTAATAAAGGTGATATTACGATGGTATTAGCTATGTTTTCATGGGCTCTATATTCCAGTTTGTTAAAAAAACAAAAATATGAAATTTCTCAAATAAGCTTATTGCAAGTTCTGATAACATTTGGATTAATTTTTTTAATTCCAGTTTATTTCATAGAGTATCAAATTGGCTTTAGAATTAAAATTGATACACCATTTATTTTAATTTTATCGTACGTTGTTTTGCTCCCTGGACTAGCTTCATTTATATTATGGATTAAAGGTATATCTATGATCGGAGCAAATCGATCTGGAGTATTTTTACATTTGATGCCCATATTCAGTGCCATAATGGCTATGATTTTTTTTAATGAAAAATTTATGTTTTATCATATCTTAGGAGCCTGTTTCATTATTATAGGAATTTTATTATCGAATAGGAAAGTTCAAAATGCTTAAAGTTGCAATATTAGATGACTACCAAGATGTTTCAAAAGAGTTTGTAGATTTAAAAAAATTATCTGGAAAATATGAATTTAAAATATTTAGTGAGCCTTTTTTAGATGAAGCAGAGGCAATAGAGCAACTGGCTGATTTTGAAGCTTTATTAATTATGCGTGAACGTACACCAATAACAAAAAATTTAATTGATAATTTAAATGATTTAAAATTTATTATTACGACTGGAATGAGAAATAAATCAATTGATTTAGAAGCTGCAAAAAAAAGAAAAATTATAGTCTGTGGAACCGATATAAATACAAATCCAACTCCTGAGCTTACTTGGGCTCTTATTCTGGGTTTAGCTAGAAATTTTAAAGAAGAAATTGATAATATGTATCAAGGTTATTGGCAGACAACTGTTGGAATAGAACTTAAAGGTAAAATTTTAGGCTTAATAGGCCTTGGTAAGGTGGGCAAACAAGTTGCTAAAATTGGTAAAGCTTTTGGAATGCAAGTTATGGCTTGGAGTGAAAATCTTAATTTAGATGACTGTAAAGAACTTGATGTTCTTCCTTGCAGTAAAGAAGATTTAATAACCAACTCAGACTTTTTATCAATTCATGTACAGGGTGGAGAAAGATATAAAGACTGTATCACCATTAAAGAATTAGATAAAATGAAGAAAACTTCATTTATAATTAATACTTCAAGAGGTCCCATTATAAATGAAGATGATTTAATTATTGCTCTATCAACCAATGTTATAGCTGGAGCAGGTATTGATGTTTTTGAAAAAGAACCATTGCCAGAAGGAAATAAGCTAAGATTTTTGCCTAATGCTTTGTTAACTCCACATATTGGATATGTGACTGCAGAAAATTACAGTATTTTTTATACTCAAATGATCGAAGACCTTGAAGCTTGCGTAAATGAAAAGCCTATTCGTATTATTGAATAGAAATGGAATTACCAGTAGTTAATCATGAAGCTTATGTTGCGAAAATTGGTGATGATCATAAATTCCCAATTAATAAATTTGGTGAACTCGCTAATTATTTGATAAATCAAAAAATTGTAAAAAAATTTCACAAACCATATCCATGCTCATTTGAAACTTTAAATAGAGCTCATTCAGAAAATTATATAAATGACATAAAAAATAAAACTTTAGACAATAGTGGAATTAAAAAAATTGGCTTTCCATTAGTTGATAGTGTAGTTCAAAGATCTTTAGTTGCAACTGGAGGTACTGTTTTAGCTTCAAAACTTGCACTAAACCATGGGGTTGCTTGCAACACTGCTGGCGGCAGTCATCATGCAAATTATAATGAAGGAGCTGGTTATTGTGTTTTTAATGATGTGGCAGTTGCTGCTCATTATTTATTAGATAGAGGTTTTGCTAATAGAATTTTAATCGTTGATTTAGATGTTCATCAAGGAAATGGAACCTCAGAAATTTTTAAAGATAATAGACATGTATTTACTTTTAGCATGCATTCTAAAACTAATTATCCTGCAAAAAAATCAATTAGTGATTTAGATGTTGAGCTTGAAAATGATCTTGAAGATGATGCTTATTTAAAGACGCTTAAATTTTATTTAAATGAATTAAACAATGAAAATTTTGACTTTGTTTTTTATATAGCAGGTGTTGATATTCATTTTAACGATCGATTAGGAAAATTAAAAATTTCTGATGAAGGCATAAGGGAAAGAGATGAACTGATAGTTGAAAATTTTTTATCTAAAAGAATACCTATTTGTGGTGTTTTAGGTGGAGGATATAATAAAGATTTTAACAAATTAGTAGAATTACATTCCTTATTACATCAGTCTTGTGCTAAATTACTTTAAATTATGACTAAAAAGATTAATCCCAATCTAACTGAAGAACAAAAATCAGTTTTGTTTGATGAAGAAACCGAACTTGCTGGTACAAGCAAATTAAATCATGAAAAAAGAGAAGGAAGTTTTCATTGTGCTAATTGTGGAGAAAAATTATTTGATTCAAATACTAAATATGAAAGTGGTTCAGGTTGGCCATCTTTTTATCAATCACTTCCTGATGTATTTGAAACTAAAACTGATCATCATCTAGGTTATGCAAGAACAGAATATCATTGTAAAAAATGTGGTGGGCACCATGGTCATATATTTGAAGATGGACCAAACCCAACTGGAAAAAGATATTGCAATAATGGAGTATGTTTGGTTTTTAAACCTAAGAGCTGATAATTGATAATAATGTTTGATGATATAGACAGTCAAATTAAGTCAGCTAAAGAGATATTAAAAAAAAAGTCAAAAGACTACATTCAAAATTTTAATAATATTAAAAGATATATAGATATTGAAATCGAAGAAATCAAAAGATCTAAAGATTTAAACCAATCAATAATTCCTGAAATAAATTTTGATAGTATTGAGGGTAATAATGAAGAATTAATTAAAAAGGTAAAACAAAGAGGATGTGTAATTGTTAGAAATGTGTTTAGCGAACAAGTAATAAATACTCTAAATAAAAAACTAGAAGAATATATAAATATCAATGATTATTTCACTGACCAAAAGAAGAAATCTGATTTAGATAAATACTTCAGTGACCTTAAATCTGGAAAACCTCAAATTTTTGGATTGTATTGGTCTAAAACACAAATAGAAATTAGACATTCTGAGCAAATGGCAAAAGTTAAAAAATGGCTCAATAATCTTTGGGTATATGAAAATGACGAATATAAGGTTTTTGATCCTAATAGAGAATTATCTTATGCTGACAGAGTTAGAAGAAGAGAGCCAGGTGATGACACATTGGGATTATCTCCCCATTGTGATGCAGGATCTGTTGAAAGATGGACGGATAGTTCTTATCAAAAAATATATAAAGATATTTTTTCAGACAACTTTATAAATTATGATCCTTTTGATGCAAAGTATAGGGATAGAGTAATTGAATTTGAGTCACCTGCAGTTGCACATGTCTTTAGAACCTTTCAAGGTTGGACAGCTTTAACTGAGCAAGGTCCTAATGATGGCACCTTACAATTAATTCCGATTGCAAAAGGGATGGCTTATATTTTAACAAGGGCTTTACTTGATGATGTATCTGAAAATGAATTATGTGGCTCAAAACTTGGCAAAGCTTTATCGGTAAATAAAGAATATCATGAATTACTTTTAAAAGGTTTGGTTTCAATTCCAAAAATGAGACCAGGAGACACGATTTGGTGGCATCCAGATGTTGTTCATGCTGTTGAGGATAAACATTTGGGAAAAAACTATTCTAATGTTGTTTACGTTGGTGCAACCCCATACTGTAAAAAAAACCTTGATTATACAGTAAAACAAACAAAAAAATTTTTAGAAGGTAGGAGTCCACCAGATTTTGCGCCAGAAGATTATGAAATTAATTATAATGGTAGAGTAAAATTAGAAAATCTAAGTTCTTTAGCAAAAAAACAATTAGTTTTAGAAGATAGTAATTAATTATTTAAGAAGATCTTGTAGTTTATTTTCTTTTTCTAAGGCTCTAGTTTCATCATAACCACCAATGTGCTGATCATCAAAAAAAATTTGAGGAATAGTTCTCTTTCCGTTAGCTTTTTTAATCATTTCATCCATTGCCCCATCAACAGTTGCAATGTTAATCTCTTTATATTCAACATTGTTTCTAGTTAATAATCTTTTTGCAGCATCACAATAATTGCAAAGTGGACCTGTGTAGATTGTTACTGATTTCATATCTTATAAATAGTCATTCTTTTTAATTTTGCTAGTTATTTCTTTTCTAGAATACTCAAATTTTTTTCTATGTTTAATACTTTTTTGATTAACCCTTTTTCTCCATAATCTAAATGAAACAGGTTTTACTGATCTTCGCATAATCTTAATTACTTCAGATTCAGTCTTTCCAGTTTTTTTTTCTATTTCTTCAAAAGTGATCCTATCAGCCCAAGCAGCCCATATGACCCAATCTGGGTCATTCACTTCTGGTTCTGGATTTTTGACCCTGGTGATCGGGGTGTGACCTTTTTTTTTCATAAATCCTTTATATTTGAAAAAAATGATTAATGCATTTTTTTTAGATCATGATATTATAATAATTGATAGTCCATCTTAGCCATCTTTAGCTCCCGGTTTTTTTGGACTATCTTCTATAAAATGTACCCCCTAAATTATTTTTTATTTTTACAAATAATTTTATTTTTATTCATCACTCCAGGTACACCCAGAATTGTAATAATTTCTTATTCTATGAATTACGGAATTCAAAGATGTATCTGGACTGCATTAGGAGATGTGACAGCGAATATTATTCAAGCAACTTTAGTAATTTTTGTAATAGGATCTTTTTTTGTCGATAATCCAAATTTTCTAAATATTTTTAAATGGATTGGAATAGCTTACATCTTATATCTTGCATATGATCTTTATAAATCAAAACCAAAAGATATAAGTTCAGATAATGTTTCATCAAAAAGTTTATTCTCATTTTATAGAGATGGCTTTTTAGTTGCAGGTACAAGCCCAAAGGCTTGGATGTTTTTTCCCTTAATATTTCCTCAATTTATTGATTTTAGTGCAAATTATATTGCTCAATTTTTTATTTTGATCACAACTTATGTTGTTTTGGATTTTTTATCCTTAATTGCTTATGCAGTGCTTGCTAGAAAATTAATTATTTGGATTAAAGCTAATCCCAAAGTTATTAATACAATTTCAGCGTGCGTACTAATAATAATTGCAATTATCATAGCTTTTATTCAAAAGTATTAGGTCACAATACATAATACCACCTTGTTTGTTGATCAATTTCGGGATTAAATTAGTTTTTAAATTTAAAAAATAGTAAAGGAAAATAAAATGAAACTAAATAAAATAATCTTAAGTTTTATTTCTGCATTAGCAATTTTATTATCTTCATCAGCGACATCTTTTGCAAAAGTTGTAGGTGATAAGATAGTTTTAGGGTCTGCTATTTCGTTAACTGGTAAATACTCATCTAACGGCGTTCATACACAGAATGGTTACAACATGGCTGTGGATAGAATTAATAGCATGGGTGGAGTTAAAGTTGGTGGAAAAACTTATAAGTTTGAAATCATTTATTACGATGATGAGTCAAACCCTAAGAGAGCAGCTCAGCTTGCAGAAAGATTAATTTCACAAGATGGTGTTGAATACATGCTTGGACCATACAGTTCAGGTTTAACAAAAGCAATCGCACCTGTAACAGAGAAATATGGAGTTCCAATGGTTGAAGCCAATGGAGCATCTAGATCTCTATTTACTAAAGGGTACAAATATCTGTTTGCAGTGCTTGCACCAGCAAACTTATATCTTGATGTAGCTATAGATTTGGCAGTTGAAAAAAATGGTGGTAAACCAGTTTCAGTTGCAATGGCTTTTGAACAAGATGCTTTTTCACAAGATGTTAGATTAGGTGTTTTGGAAGCAATTGAGAGAACAGGATCTAAAAAAGTAATAGATGACAAGCTACCTAAAGAACTTAACGATATGGCAGCAACTTTAGCAAAAGTAAAAGCTGTTAAGCCAGATGTTCTTGTGGTTTCAGGTCATACTAAAGGTGCCTTAACAGCTATTAGACAAATTGCTGAAATGAAAGTTGATGTACCAATGCTTGCAATGACACACTGTGATGCTGCGAAATTATCAAAACAACATGGTAAAAATTCACAGTATGCATTATGTGCTTCACAATGGCATAAAACATTAACTTACAAGGATGATTTCTTTAAAGATGGTATGACGTATGATGCTGACTTTAAAAAATTATTTGATTATGCACCACCATATCAAGCAGCTGAGTCTTCAGCAGCTTTATTGGTTTTTAAAGATGCATTTGAAAGAGCTAATTCTTTTGACAAAGTAAAAGTCAGAGATGCTCTTGCTGCTACAGATATGCAAACTTTTTATGGAAACATAAAATTTGCAGCAGGTGGTCAGAATGTTGATAAGCCAATGGTGTTATTCCAAGTTATGTGTGATGGGGATAAATGTGAAAATAAAGTTGTAGCTCCTACTAAATGGGCTTCAGCTGAATTGATACATCCAATTCCTTCTTGGTCTAAAAGATAATATCTAATATGTAAAATGCTCCCTAGTAATAGGGGGCATTTTTATATATAGAGTTTTAAATTTATTTATAAAGTTTCTAAAAATTTATGGATCTACTTATATTTCAAGTACCAATATTAATGGTTCAAGCATCATTGGATGGAATATTACTTGGAATTTTGTTTGCACTTATAGCTTATGGTATGGCTCTTCAGTGGGGAGTAATGAATATAATAAATATTGCACAAGGAGATTTAGTAATTCTTGGTGGCTATATTACTTATTTTATGTACCTTTCTGGGATACACCCTGCTTTAGGAGTAATAGTGGCTCCAGCCATAATGTATTTTGTTGGTGTTGGTCTTTACAAATTAGTAATTAATAAAGTTGTAGATAGAGATTTATTTATCTCAATACTTGCAACATTTGGAATTAGCATACTTTTCATGCAATTAATGAATTTTGCATTTGGTGCAGATGTTGTTCTGGCTAATTCTGAATTTGGAACAACTATGTTGTTTAATAATTCAGTTACATTGCCAAATTCTAAATTATTCTCAGCGCTTATTAGTATTATTTTTGCAATAGGGCTTGTTGTATATATGAAAAAATCAAAACTAGGTCGTGCAATTAGAGCTACTGCTCAAAACGCGAGAGCAGCTAAAATTTTAGGAGTTGATACTGAAAAAGTTTATGCAGCTACATTTGGAATTAATGCTGCGCTTTGTGGTGTGGCAGGTTCATTAGTTGCTATTACATTTACAATACACCCATATATGGGACTACCTTATACAATTAGATCGTTTATGATCGTTATTATAGCGGGACTAGGAAATTTACCAGGGGTTGCTGTTTCAGGCATGGGTTTAGGAATGTTTGAAGAATTTGCTGATTATATTCTAGGAACAGAATTTAGAATTGGCTCGGTATTCTTATTACTAGTTTTAATTTTAGTTTATCGAAGATTTAAACTTTCTAAAAAAAGAGAGTACTTAAAATGAAAAATAATAATATCATTTTATATGCTGCAATATTAATTTTTGGTGTACTTGCACCATTCATACTACCAGCATTCAAGGTACAATTATCTATTCTTTGTATATTAATTGTCTTAGCATTAACTTGGAATATCCAAGGTGGTGAAATGGGTTACAACTCTTTTGGAAATATTCTTTTTTATGGTCTTGGTATGTATATTTGTGCTTCAGTTCAAGTAGGTATGTTTTTTCCATTAGCTGAATGGACAGAAAGTGGAGGGGAAAAAACTTTCGTACATTCACCGACTCAGTTTTTTCAAGGTATGGCATTCGGACTTCTTGCTGCAGCAATTGTACCAACAATAGTTGCTGGCTTAATTGGTTATGCAATTTTAGGTTTAAGAGGACACTATTTTGCAATTTGCACATTAGGTTTAGGTGTAGCTGCTGGTGAAATTTCAGGTGGAATTGAAATTATTGGAGCAGGACAAGGGTTTACAACTCCTCCATTCCCAGATGTTGGAAGCTTAGAGTCGAGAGGACAATTTTTTTATTTTTTAAGCTTTATAGTTCTTGTGTTAACTTTTATTGCAGTAAAATCAGTATACTCAACTCGATTTAAATTAGTTCTTAATGCAATAAGAGATAATGAGGATAAAGCTGAAGCAATGGGCATTCAAACAATGAAATATAAGATTATTGGTTGGATGATATCAGCTTTCTTCTGTGGCTTAGCTGGGGGTATCATGGGTGGATTAGTTGGTTATATAGACTCTACTGATGTAGCTTTTGATGGAAGAGAAATGGGTGTGTTCATGGTTTTGATGGCAATACTTGGTGGTAAAGGAACTTTATGGGGACCTGTTATTGGTGCAACTTTATTTCACTTATTTAAAGAAGGTTTTTGGACATACTTCTTGGGCTGGCAGTATGTTGCATTAGGCGTACTGATTGTCGTAATTGTAATTTATTTCCCAGAAGGATTAATGGGATGGCTTAGAGAAAAATATCCAGAGAGATTTGGTGAAGTGGTAGATGAAGCGGATCGTAAAGCGCAGGTGGAATTAAAATGACCATCTTAGAAGTAAATAATGTCAGCAAATCTTTTGGAGGTGTAAAAGCCAATGTTGATATTTCAATGTCTGTTGAAAAAGGAAAAATTGTTGGTTTAATTGGGCCAAATGGATCAGGTAAAACAACTTTATTTAACTCAATTGTTGGCACATATCCTATAGACAATGGATCTATAAAATTTAATGACAAAGAAGTATCTGAGCTACCAGTTCCTGTAATAGCAAAATTAGGTCTACTTAGAACATTTCAACAAACAAGAATTTATGGAAAATTAAATTGTATAGACAATATGCTAATCAGTCATAAAGGAAGTGATGAGAGTTTGATCAAGATATTCTCCAAAATTCCTCAAGATCTAACAGATAAAGCGGAAAATTTATTAAGTTTCGTTGGCCTGTATCAAAAAAGAAAATTGAGAGCAGGAGATTTGTCTTTTGGTCAACAAAAACTACTAGAGCTTGCAATGGCTTTAATGAATGAGCCAGAAATGCTTTTATTAGACGAGCCAACAGCTGGAATAAATCCAACTTTAATTAATGGAATTATAGATAGATTAATTAAAGTAAATCAAGACTTTGGTATCACACTCTTGGTTATCGAACACAATATGAAAGTGATCATGCAACTTGCTGAAGACATTTTTTGTCTAGCACATGGAAAGATGTTAGCTAATGGCACTCCAGATGAAATTAAAAATGATAAGCGTGTAATTGATGCTTATCTGGGAGCACAATAATGTCAAATCAATATGAAGTATTAGGAAAAGCCCCAACTCCAGAAGATTTAAAAAAATTATCTCCAAATGAAATTCATTTAACAATCAAAAATTTAAATGCTGGTTATGGAAAAATGGAAATTCTTCATGATTTTGATTTAAATGTAAGTAAAGCTCAATCACTATGTTTGATTGGACCAAATGGTGCAGGTAAATCAACTATACTTCATTCAATATATGGATTTACAAATATATTTTCAGGACAAATAGAAATAGATGGAAAAGAAATTACCAGCTTAACTCCCGCTCAAAAACTTACATCATGTGGAATTGCTTATATACTTCAAGATAATTCTGTTTTCCCAGATATGACGGTCGAAGAAAATCTATTGATGGGTGGTTATTCCAAAGAAAATACTGAGGAATCTTATCAAGAAGCTGAAAGAATTTTTGAAAAATATGAAAGATTAAGAAACAGGAGAAATCAACCTGCTAAAGTTTTATCTGGTGGAGAAAGAAGACTTTTAGAAATCTCTAGAGCATTAGTCATGAAACCATCAGTTCTATTAGTTGACGAACCTTCAATTGGATTAGAGCCAAGATATATAGATATGGTTTTTGAAATTTTAAGAGATCTTCAACAAAATGA
>ERZ802822.2073-NODE-2073-length-11472-cov-12.788504_pt1 | contig 11472 bp, 10 predicted proteins | sample MGYA00345649_ERZ802822 | MGnify/ENA primary metagenome ERZ802822 (study PRJEB30503, sample SAMEA104212359) | marine metagenome | biome: Westerlies Biome; feature: [SRF] surface water layer (ENVO:00010504) within the epipelagic zone...; material: water... | reverse complement strand
GAGTTCTTGTTCCAGCCACAACATCCTCTCCTTGTGCATTGATTAAATATTCTCCATAAATTTCATTTTCACCGTCTAAACGAATATCAACGGCTTTCCGGTCATCGCAGGCATCGGCTGCGAGTTCTGCCAACTGCTCACTATCCATAAACATTCTCACTGGTGACTGACGTACGCGAACCTTCTTGCTGAGCCATCTCAGCACGCGCCTTACTGGCACTTTTTCGCAACGCTTCCAAACGATCTTCGTAGAAGCTTCGGCGGCGCTTTTTACGGGTCTTGTCCACAAGATCTTTGAGGGCACCACCAAGGCTGCGATAAGCATTGGGAACGCTGTACCCAAACCGACAAGCCAGGTCGATGGCGCGTTCATCCGCAGTAATCGCGTCCTGCAGACGCTTTTCGGAATTGTTCTTGAGGTAAAGGCGATAGCCGGCAAAGCCTGAGAGGCCTAACGCCATCATCAAGAGGAGGCCGTCCTGAACCCAAAGCTCACCGATGGCACCACCCAACCCGATCGCTAGGGCTGCCATTTCCCAGCCATCGCGAGGGATTGTGTCGTTCTGAATTCGACCAACTTCGTGCCAAAACAGCAAGTTGCGATGGTCGAGGGCCAAGCCATCCCATTGGTCGAGATCCACTTGGATTTCCACCTCATCCCGACCGATTTCTTCAAGGGTGATCAATGGAGGATCGACAGACGCCGCCGATTCCACGAACACCCAGTTCTGCATTTCAGGTGGCAGCAACCCCTTGAGGCGCTGAAGCTCACTCATTGCACCAGTGAATCCTTCATGTGCATACCGTAGCGAGGCCAATGCCAACAGCAGAACACTGGGTCGTTGCTTCTGCTGCGTGAGAGGCTGAAAGGGTTTGACAGAACGCGACAGCTCATGCCACGGCGGACCGATCTGCGTCGCATCCTCCTGGTGGGATCTGGTCCGATCGTGATCGGTCAGGCCTGTGAGTTTGATTACTCCGGAACCCAGGCCTGTAAAGCCCTCAGGGCAGAGGGCTTTGAGGTGGTGTTGGTGAATTCCAACCCTGCATCGATCATGACCGATCCAGGCATGGCTGATCGGACCTACATCGAGCCGCTCACCCCTGAAGTGGTAGCTCAGGTCATTGAGAAAGAACGTCCTGATGCCCTCTTGCCCACAATGGGGGGGCAAACAGCTCTCAACCTCGCAGTCACCCTGGCCGAAAACGGAACGTTGGATCGTTTCGGGGTGGAACTGATCGGTGCCGACTTAAAGGCGATTCAGAAAGCCGAGGATCGGCTGCTGTTCAAGCAAGCCATGGAACGGATTGGGGTGAGTGTCTGCCCATCGGGCATCGCGTCCACCCTGGAGGAGGCCGAAGCCGTTGGAGCTGAGATTGGCAGCTTTCCTCGCATCATTCGACCGGCATTCACCCTGGGAGGAAGTGGGGGTGGCATTGCCTACAACCCGGAGGAATTCGCCGCCATTTGCAAGAGCGGGCTAGAGGCAAGTCCGGTCTCCCAAATCTTGATTGAGCAATCACTGCTCGGTTGGAAAGAATTTGAACTCGAGGTGATGCGAGATCTGGCGGACAACGTCGTGATCGTGTGCAGCATCGAAAACCTCGACCCGATGGGGGTGCACACCGGGGATTCGATCACTGTCGCCCCAGCGCAAACCCTCACCGACAGGGAATACCAACGACTTCGCGATCAATCCATCGCCATCATTCGTGAAATCGGCGTTGCCACGGGAGGCAGCAATATTCAGTTCGCCATCAACCCTGCCAACGGCGATGTGGTGGTGATCGAAATGAACCCCAGAGTGAGTCGATCCTCTGCGCTTGCCAGCAAAGCCACAGGCTTTCCAATCGCGAAAATCGCTGCACGCCTTGCCGTTGGATACACCCTCGACGAAATTCTCAACGACATCACAGGACAAACGCCGGCCTGTTTCGAGCCCACCATCGATTACGTGGTGACGAAGATTCCTCGCTTTGCATTTGAAAAATTCAGTGGAAGTCCGGCGGTTCTGACGACTTCAATGAAATCGGTCGGTGAAGCCATGGCCATCGGTCGGTGCTTCGAAGAGTCGTTCCAAAAAGCAATGCGATCCCTGGAAACAGGATTTTCCGGCTGGGGTGGCGACCGGGAGGAGCCGAAACTCAGCAACGGTGAAATTGATCGCCTTCTGCGAACACCCTCACCGGAGCGCATTCTCACGGTGCGCACGGCGATGCTGAGCGGCCGCAGCGATGCAGACATTCACCGAATTAGCAAAATCGACCCTTGGTTCTTGGCCAAGCTCCGTCGCATTGTTGACGCTGAATCAAACCTGATGCGAGGGCGTCAGTTGGAGGAGCTCGATGCCGCGACCTTGTTAGAGGTCAAGCAACTCGGTTTTTCCGATCGTCAGATTGCATGGTGCACCGGAACCGATGAACTCAGCGTCCGTTCCTATCGACACAAGCTTGATGTCCGAGCCGTGTTTAAAACCGTCGATACCTGTGCAGCGGAATTTGCGTCCACCACGCCATACCACTACTCCACTTACGAGCGGCCGCTCCAACAACTTCAATCCGACGGAACCCTGATCACCCTGCCAAGCGCTACGGAAGTCAGCAGCAGTGGCGACAAGCGCAAAATGATGATCCTGGGTGGCGGTCCGAATCGCATCGGTCAGGGCATTGAATTCGACTACTGCTGTTGCCATGCCTCCTTCTCAGCCCAGGAGCAAGACATCACCACCGTGATGGTGAACAGCAACCCCGAAACGGTCTCCACCGACTACGACACAAGCGACAGCCTGTATTTCGAACCAGTCACGCTTGAAGACGTGCTCAACGTGATTGAAGCGGAACGTCCGAACGGCGTTGTTGTGCAATTTGGTGGACAAACGCCGCTGAAATTGGCCATTCCATTGCTGCGCTGGCTCGACAGCCCTGATGGACAGGTCACCGGAACACAAATTTGGGGCACCTCCCCTGAATCGATCGATCGCGCTGAGGATCGTGAGCAATTTGAAGCGATCCTTCGCGATCTCTCCATCCGTCAACCGCGCAACGGTTTGGCCCGCAGTGAAGAGGAAGCACGTTCGATTGCCACTGTTGTGGGTTACCCCGTTGTGGTGAGGCCCTCCTATGTCCTCGGCGGACGGGCCATGGAAGTGGTGTTCGACGAACAAGAACTCAATCGCTACATGCGCGAAGCCGTACAGGTCGAACCGGATCATCCGGTGTTGATTGACCAATACCTCGAAAACGCCGTTGAAGTGGATGTCGATGCGTTATGCGATCAAGACGGCAACGTGGTGATTGGAGGTTTGATGGAGCACATCGAACCTGCGGGAATTCATTCCGGAGACTCCGCCTGCTGCTTGCCAACCATCTCCCTCGGGGAATCTGCACTGGCCACGATTCGGGAATGGAGCAAAGCGTTGGCTATTGCCTTGAAGGTGAAGGGGTTAATCAACCTCCAATTCGCTGTACAGCGCGACAGCGATGATCAGGAAGTTGTCTTCATTATCGAAGCGAATCCCCGCGCCTCGCGCACGGTACCTTTCGTCGCCAAAGCCACCGGCCAGCCTCTGGCTCGTTTGGCCACACGATTGATGGCGGGAGAATCCTTAGCCGATGTGGGGTTAACAGAAGAACCCCAACCGCCTCTGCAAGCCATTAAGGAAGCCGTGCTTCCCTTCCGACGCTTCCCTGGAGCCGACACGGTGCTTGGACCGGAAATGCGATCGACCGGTGAAGTGATGGGCTCAGCCACAAGTTTTGGTATGGCGTATGCCAAGGCCGAGCTGGGGGCAGGCGAAGCGCTTCCCACCAAAGGCACGGTGTTCCTATCGACCCACGACAAGGACAAATCGGCTCTGGTGCCAGTGGCCGCACGTTTAATCGAACTCGGGTTTGAGCTGATGGCCACCGCTGGAACAGCTCGTACCCTCGAGCAGGCGTCGCAGAAGGTGCAAACGGTTCTCAAGGTGCATGAAGGTCGTCCAAACATCGAAGACTTGATTCGTTCGAAACAAGTTCAGCTGGTGATCAACACTCCGATCGGACGTCAAGCTGCTCACGACGACAAATATTTGCGTCGTGCAGCGCTTGATTACTCCGTACCCACAGTGACGACCCTTGCTGGGGCCCGCGCCGCAGTAGAAGCCATCGCAGCCATGCAAAGCGAGCCGACTCTCAGCATCTATGCCCTACAGGATGTTCATGCAATGCGCTGAGCGCATGAACGTTGAGGGTTCAGCGCAATCAAATTGAGCTGATCTCATTAGGGTGAACTGAAAGAAATACACGGACATGACAGCAAGCTCAGCTCCCGTAAAGCCTGGCTGCGATCTACGCGACACCTTCCAAAAAGCCTACGAAAATCGCTACACCTGGACTCCTGGTTTTTCTGGATATCGAGGACGCTGCCTTTGGTCTCAGGGCGATCAAACCGTGACTGGCACCTTTGAGATTGGCGCCGACCTCAAAGCCAAGGTGGAAGGCATCGAAGACGAGCAGGTCTTAAAAGCGGTTCATTCACAGCTCTGGGAAGTCGCCATTCATCGCGTCCGCAGAAGCTTCGAACAAACCCACAGCAGCAACACGTTCACCGCTGGCGAGACGGACAATGTCGGCACTGAAGTCGTTGTGGGCGGCAAAGGTGAAGGAGACCGTTATCGCATCAAAGACGATGTGGTGACCATGGTTCATCGCCACATCCATGGAACGGTGGTCACTATCTTCACGACCTCAGTCACCCACACCGGGGCGGGCTATCTCAGCCACACCTACACAAGCCAATATTCCGATCCAGCCACTGGCGATTTGCGTGGTGGGAAGAGCAGTTTTAAAGACACCTTCACTCCCCTCAACGATGGCGGTCCTTGGGTCTTACAAGAACGGGTGATCCAAACTGAAGCCCATGGCGATGCACCCGCCGGATCCCAAACGTTCCGTTTTGAAAGTCTCGAAGCCCTTTGATCTCATTGCCGGCAACCGCCGGCCATGAGACCATCCACGCAAGATTGCAGGGTGGAATGGAAAACTTCAACGCATCGTTGGAGGCGATCAACGCACCGGTCAACAGTCTTGTTTGGGGCTGGCCAACCGTTGGGTTGATCGCCATAACCGGCATCTTCCTGATGGTCGGTCTGCGATTCATGCCACTGCAGCGCCTTGTTTACGGCGTGCGGATGGTGCTGCTCCCCTCGAACAAGGGCAGCGAAGGAGAGATCACTCCTTTTCAAGCGTTGATGACCTCGTTATCAGCCACCATCGGAACCGGCAACATTGCAGGGGTGGCTGGAGCCATTGCCGTTGGCGGACCTGGGGCCGTGTTTTGGATGTGGATCATTGCCATCTTTGGCATTGCCACCAAATACGCCGAAGCCGTTCTAGCGGTGAAGTTTCGCGAAACAGATGGATCGGGCAATCATGTGGGCGGCCCGATGTATTACATCCGCAATGGCCTCGGTTCCGAATGGAGTTGGCTGGCAGGCCTCTTTGCTCTGTTTGGCATGCTCGCCGGCTTCGGCATCGGAAACGGTGTTCAAGCTTTTGAAGTGTCGTCAGCACTGGAGAGTGCCGGAGTTCCAAGGCTGATCACCGGTGTCGTTCTTGGAGCCGCGGTCTTTGCCGTGGTGATCGGTGGCATCCGACGCATCGCTCAGGCCGCCTCCACGTTGGTTCCATTGATGTCCGTTCTTTATATCGGAGCATGCTTGGTGCTTTTGAGCGTGAACGCTTCGGAAGTCCCCAACGCGTTTGGAACCATCTTCGGAAATGCATTCAGCGGAGAAGCAGCTGCTGGTGGTGCTTTTGGTCAGGTTGTTTTGATGGGCTTCAAGCGAGGAATTTTCTCCAATGAAGCTGGTCTAGGCAGCGCTCCGATTGCCCATGCAGCCGCTCGAACAGATGATCCCGTTCGTCAGGGCACCGTGGCAATGCTGGGCACGTTTATCGACACCCTCGTGATTTGCACAATGACAGCACTGGTGATCATTACGAGCCAAGCCAATACCCTTCTGGATGAGGCTGGGAACCGTCTCAGTGGAGCTAATTTGTCAATTGCCGCCTTCAATCAAGGGCTACCTGGAAGTGGTTTTGTCGTAACAGTTGGATTAGTTGTATTCGCCTTCACAACAATTTTAGGCTGGAGTTTTTATGGAGAACGCTGCACAAGTTATCTATTCGGTGAACGTGCAATCCTCCCTTTTCGACTTCTATGGGTAGCGATGGTTGTCTTCGCCTCGGTCGCTGGCACGAGTGGAGCACTATGGGGGGTTGCCGACACTTTGAACGGATTAATGGCGTTGCCAAACTTGATAGCGCTGCTTCTACTATCAGGAACTGTGTTTAATCTCACCCGCAACTATCAATTCAATTCCCAGCAATCTGAAACTGACTAATAGCGTTTTCCACAAAAAAAGGGGGCCGAAAGACCCCCTTTTTTGTGGAAAACTAAAACGATTTAACCTTATCCTTCTGGCATCGGCGTAACGGATTTCAGTCGTTCATTGAGCTGCGACGCCAAGCTTTGACGACCAACCGCTAACACCTTGAGTGTGTCTTCATGCATACGCAGTTGCGCATCGGCCACCTGCATTCCCCGAACAAGTTCTTTCAACTCATCGGGAAGAGTATTGAGGTCGTAACGCTTGCCTTCAAAGGTCAAGACCGGATTGTTGGGAGCTGAGTCAGTCATCGATCGCTGCCGGGATTATTCGGAACCGGCCGCGGCAGCTTAGGGGGAATTAGCCGGTCTGCAGATCCCGAATGAACTGCCGCTCACACAGTTCGCGATAACGACCACCGCGCTCCATTAAGGCGTCGTGGGTTCCAACATCAACAATGGACCCACGCTCCATTAAAACGATCTGATCCGCCTCTTGAACCGTGGCAAGACGGTGGGCAATCACAAGAACCGTGCGACCTTTCATCGCCTGTTTTAGGCCCAACTGAACAGCGGCCTCTGCCTCAGCATCAAGGGCGCTCGTGGCCTCATCCAACAACATCACAGCTGGGTTACCAAGGACGGCTCTTGCAATAGCGATGCGCTGAAGCTGACCACCCGACACATTGGTTCCCCGCTCTTGGAGACGGGTGTCGTACCCATCCGGAAGTCGAACAATGAAATCGTGGGCGTTGGCGAGTTTGGCGGACAGTTCAAGCTCCTCTTGGCTGCAAACCCGACCAAATCGAATCGCGTCTGCAATGGTTCCCGAAAACACACTGGTGCGTTGGGGCACTAGCGCCACCTGTTGGCGCAAGTCGCGAGCTCTTACTTGAGTTAAGTCTTTGCCATCAAAAAGAAGCTGACCCTGATCTACACAATTGAACCGAAGCAACAATGAAAAGAGGGTGGTTTTACCCGCACCGGAAGGGCCCACTAAAGCCACCACTTGACCTGCATGAATTGCAAGGGTGAAGTTTTGAAGAACAGGTTGTCCCGGGATGTATGAGAACTCAACTTGGTTAAAAGTGAGTTCTCCACGTAGACGACCCAGCGGCAACGCCGGGATTGGATCAGCAGGTTCAGAGGGTTCCTGTTCGATTTCCCGTAAGCGTTTTAAAGACGACTGGCCTTGCTGAAACTCGTTGTAATTAGCGGTGACATGGGCGATTGGATCAATCAGCAGCACGAGGCCGGTGAGGTAGGTAATCAGCTCAGGGATTTCAAGATCACCACTGCTAATTCTGATGGCTGCTAGCACCAACACCGTGGCAAACCCCAGCACCTCGATGATGCCCACGACGGGGTGTTGCAACGCCACAAGGCGATAGGTGTTGTATCGAGCCAATCGATGCTGGTCAATCTCATCTTCAAAACGACGTTCAAGCCAAGGTTCGGCCGCAAAAGCCCGCACCAACGGCAACCCTTCGATCGCTTCGCCCAGCAATCCAGCGAGTTCGCTGACTTTTTGCTGACTGCGTTCTGTGGCGACCATCACCCTCGCCCCAAACACGCTGATCAGCCAGGCAACGAACGGTGCAAGGAGCAGGATCGCAACGGTTAATTTCCAATCCAACAAAAGCATGTAACCCAGCACTGCCACCAGCTGCAGAGCACTTGGAATGCTGTCGTGGAGGGTCTTATAAATCACCTCACTCACCCGATCGGCATCCTCCGTGAGTCGATAGGTGAGATCCCCAGACGACATTTTTTCCAGCGCACCAAGCTGTACGCGCTGCAACCGTTGGAACAGGTCTCGCCGGAGGGACTGGCTGACCTGCAAAGCCGGCCCCGCCAGCAGCGAGTCTTGGCCAAATTGGGCGATTTTTTGAATCGCAAAGACCACTAAAACCAGGCCGATCACCGGCAAAATTCGTCCCAAATCGCCTGACCCCACATCGGGAAGAAGGCGACCCATCAATTTCATCAGCACCAATTGACTGCTGACAAAAACCACCATGCAAAGGCCTCCCCAGGTCAACTGACGCAAATGGGGACGCAACAACGGCAGCAATCGCCGAAAGCCAGCTTGAGAGGGAGTCAGCATGGCGGCACAGTATCAACGTCGAGCCAACGTGCCCCGCAGATGAAGCTGGATCAATTCCTTAAATGGAAAGGCTGGGTCTCCACCGGTGGAGAAGCCAAGCAACGCATCCAAATGGGTGCTGTGACTGTGAATGGTGCCATCGAAATCCGTCGAGGGCGTCAGCTATCGGCCGGGGATCGGGTTGTGCTTGATGGCGAGGAGTCCGTTGTGGAGGGTTAAAGCGCGTTCGGGCCGTAAGTTGGCCCCCAGATCCGAATAGGAAAGAAACCGTGCGCAGACCGGTGATCGCTGGCAACTGGAAGATGCACATGACCTGTGCCCAGGCCAGGGAGTTCATGGCTGCCTTCCTGCCACTTGTGGCAGACATGCCGAACGACCGTGATCTGGTGTTAGCTCCACCGTTTACGGCCCTGTCATCCATGGCTGAACTCTGCAAGAACAGTCCTGTTGCCCTCTCCAGTCAGAACGTGCACTGGGAGGGTTCAGGTGCCTTTACAGGGGAAATCTCTCCATCCATGCTCAAGGAACACGGGGTGAGTTACACCATCGTTGGCCACAGCGAACCGCGAAAATATTTCAGTGAAAGCGATGAGCAAATCAATCACCGCGCTCGTTCATCCCAGGCCAATGGGCTGATTCCAATCGTTTGCGTGGGTGAGTCAGACGAGCAGCGGGAGCGTGGTGAAGCCGAACGCGTGATTCGCAGGCAAATCGAACAGGGGCTGGAAGGACTCGATGCCGACCTACTAGTGGTTGCTTATGAACCGATCTGGGCCATTGGCACGGGTAAAACCTGCGAGGCGGCAGAAGCCAATCGCATTTGCGGCTTAATCCGCAGCTGGGTGGGATCTCCAGATCTCGTCATTCAGTACGGAGGATCTGTGAAAGGAGGCAACATTGATGAGCTCATGGGAATGAGCGATATCGATGGCGTGCTCGTCGGTGGCGCATCACTTCAACCCGATGGCTTCGCGCGCATTGCCAACTACAACGTCGCTTAACTCCCCGAGCTGGCCGCCGGGCTGGCGGAAACGGACCGCTGTGATGGGAGTGATTAACATCACTCCGGATTCGTTTAGTGATGGTGGTCGCTTTTTAGATTCACAACGGGCCGTCGAAGAAGCGCAGAGACAACTCAAGCTGGGAGCGGACGTGCTTGACCTTGGAGCGCAAAGCACACGCCCTGGGGCCGAAGAAGTGGGTGCCGAGGAAGAATGTCGCCGTCTCCTTCCTGCGCTCATCGCAATTCGCCGTCAGTGCCCCAAAGCCCTGATCTCCGTGGATACATTTTTGGCACCTGTCGCATCGGCGGCCCTGGATGCGGGAGCCAACTGGGTGAACGATGTCAGCGGGGGGCGTCGAGATCCCGAGCTCCTTGCGGTGGTGGCTCAAGCCCAATGTCCGGTTGTTTTGATGCACAGCCGAGGCGACAGCAAGACCATGGATCAACTCACCGATTACAAGAACATCACTACAGACGTGCTGTCAGGGTTGCAGAAGTGCACCGAAGCAGCAATTCAAGCGGGTGTCCAGCCATCGCAAATCATCTGGGACCCAGGGCTGGGATTTGCCAAAACCCATCAGCAAAATTTGCAGTTGCTGCGTGAGCTCGAACAGCTCAATCAAGACGGCTTCCCGCTGCTTATCGGCCCATCCCGCAAACGCTTCATCGGTGATGTGCTTAATGAGCCGCGACCTAAAGCCCGTCTATGGGGAACAGCTGCAGTGGCCTGCCGCTGCACTCAGGCCAAAGCGGCCATTGTTCGCGTCCACGATGTGGGGCCAATCGCCCAGACGCTGCGCATGGCCTCTGCACTTTGGTAAGACAACGGAAAGAAGGCTCGCCAGCGACGTAACCAACACTGACCCATTCCCCCTCTGGAAACCGTGAATGCGCTGGAGTGCCCCCTCGAAGGGCGAGTCAACACTAAATCTGGGTTAAGATCAGGTAAAATATAATTCACAATCACGTTCAACAGGGCTCATAGCTAACCAATCAAACGCCATTACGACAACTCGGTCCATCAGCAAAAACTTGTCCATCATCGAACATACGAAGAGTTCACCAAAAAAATTAGATACATTATTCATCGTCGCAGGATGCGCTGGAGCCGGTAAATCAACCATCATCCAAACATTTCACCGTCTGGATCTTCCATTGTTTGGCATTGACTTTCACCCAAAGTTTCGAAAAACATGTACAACGCCTAATTTTAAGGAATACGAAAATTATGAACAGGCAATCAAGCAAGGTTCGATTTTTCAAGCAAGACACCTGATCAAACTTGAAGGAGAAGCATCACCACCAAACTCCCTACTGCTTCACATTGACCTTACCGGAGTGATCAAGGGACTGGGGCATGCCGCCGCATCAATAAGCAACAAGGAACGAATCGAAAGAAAAACAAACATACCGACGCCACGCTCAAACATGATCATCCCTGGGATTTGCGATCTCATGATCTCAAGCTATATAAGTAATCCATTTTTCAAACGTTTTAACAACATTCTAGTTAACACAATTTGTACAAATTTCAGAAACAACGCCTTACAACTTAATGCGAGAAAGTCTCCGGAATTCAAGACTGAAAAAGCTTCGGCGGGATGGAAAAATCTTGGCTTCAAGTCAGCCGAATCAGCCAAGAAATTTCATAAAGAGGCTTATAACTCCTGGGAACGAAACTTATACCTCCTTCACCCAGAAAAAATCCTTTTTACGACGATCAGCGCATCTGGGCATCTAACAATCAACAATGAAGTCACCTGCACTGACTGGAGATCAAAAGCCAAAATTCATAGTATTTAAATAATCAATTGAGTCGCACAAACAACTATGAGGGTTTAAGAAAAATGATTATCCAATACATGCTCACTATGTTTCAAATAAAGACATAGTCTCTAAGCTAAATCATATACTTGAGCATCAATCAGTAACGACTCCCTCAATGCGATCTTCGACCTCTTGATAGAGCTCCTGAAGCAACTCAATGTTCTC
>ERZ802822.2072-NODE-2072-length-11474-cov-13.218391_pt1 | contig 11474 bp, 10 predicted proteins | sample MGYA00345649_ERZ802822 | MGnify/ENA primary metagenome ERZ802822 (study PRJEB30503, sample SAMEA104212359) | marine metagenome | biome: Westerlies Biome; feature: [SRF] surface water layer (ENVO:00010504) within the epipelagic zone...; material: water... | reverse complement strand
CGCATTGTAACATAAGCACGCCATGCAATGAGTAACAGCTGTCCTTTAGAAGCTTTAGCCAAATCCACCTGCTTTTTCGTCAAACTGGGCAAAAATAGTTTATTGCATTTTGCCAAAAACTGAAATACATTTTTTTGCATAACGCAAAGGTACAAAACCTTCTGCTCCGTATCTTCGCCACAAAACATGAATACGCTACTACTTATTGGAGGTCTTGCGTTACTGCTTTTAGGTGGCGAATGGCTATTGCGTGCCGCTGTGGCAACTGCCGCACGATGGCAGGTTCCTAAAGTGGTCGTAGGGATGACCATAGTATCTTTTGCAACTTCTTTACCCGAACTCATTACTAGTGTTCGTGCAGCCCTAGAAGGCTATCCCGATTTGTCGTTGAGTAATGTGGTGGGATCAAATATTGCAAATCTTGGATTTGTACTTGGAACTATTTTGCTTTTTGGTCGCATTCAAGTACAAAAAAGTTTTTACCAATTTGATTGGCCTGTAGTTTTTGGTGTTTCGCTACTCCTCCTTTTCTTGCTTTATAATGGGACAATTACCCAATCTGAAGGGATTGCATTACTTATTGTTCTTGTGGCGGTAATGACATATTTGATTAAATTTCAACCCACCGTAGTGGTGCAAGAAACACCCGATGAAGTCCCATTCAAATCATGGGGATGGATTCTGTTTTTTATGGCACTTGGTTCGTTTGGACTTGCATTTGGATCGCAATGGTTGGTACAGGGTGCCATAGGCTTAGCGCGAGCATATGATGTGAGCGAACGTATTATTGGAATTACGTTGGTTTCCATAGGCACGAGTTTACCCGAATTGGTAGCTTCTGGAATGGCAATTGCCAAAAAAGAACAGGGCATTTCGATAGGGAACTTAATTGGTTCTAACTTATTTAATATACTTACCGTATTGGGTATTACGGCGGTTATTCATCCGCTGCACGTAGGCGATGCGCAACTTTTGGCATTTGACATTTGGGTGATGATTGGCTTTGCAGTAATCTTGTTGCCACTGGTATTATTTTCCAAAAGCTTACAGCTTTCATGGCGACAAGGGCTTGTCTTGGTGCTCTGTTATGTGGCTTATATAGTGCAGACTTTGGCGTAAAAAAAACCTGCTTTTCAAAATGCTTGAAAAACAGGTTTTGTATTTGATTAAAATCGAGTAGACTATACGTCAGCTGATTTTACGGTTTTGATAATACGCGCCGCAATTTTATACGGATCTCCGTTTGAAGCTGGGCGACGGTCTTCCAACCATCCTTTCCAACCTTTTTCAACCGTCATGATCGGAATACGAATAGACGCTCCACGGTCAGATACTCCGTAGCTAAACTCAGTAATAGACTGTGTTTCGTGCTCACCTGTAAGACGTTGATCGTTATACGCACCGTATACATCAATATGTTCTTTTACTACTGGGCGGAAAGCTTCACAAATTTTATCATACGTTTCTTTAGAACCACAAGTTCTAAGGATTGAGTTAGAGAAGTTTGCGTGCATTCCTGAACCGTTCCAGTCTGTAGCACCAAGTGGTTTTGGGTGGTAGTCAATAGCTAGGCCATAGTCCTCACCTAAACGCTCTAGGATATAACGTGCAATCCAAATTTGGTCTCCAGCTTCTGCAGCACCTTTTGCGAAAATTTGGAATTCCCACTGTCCTGGCGCAACCTCACCATTCGTACCTTCAACGTTTAGTCCTGCCTCAAGACAAATGTCTAAATGACGGTCCATAATTTCACGACCAAAAGAATTTTTCGCACCTACTGAACAGTAGAATTGTCCCTGTGGCGTTTGGTCTTTTGGGAATCCTAATGGAAGGTTTGTTTCTGGGTCCCAAAGGAAATATTCTTGCTCAAATCCGAACCAAAAATCATCGTCGTCATCCTCAATGGTAGCACGGCCGTTTGACTCGTGTGCAGATCCATCTGCATTAAGCACCTCAGTCATAACTAAGTATGCGTTTTTACGCTCTGGATCAGGATAAATAGCAACGGGCTTTAACAGGCAATCTGAAGAGCCTCCCTCAGCTTGTAGGGTAGAGCTACCGTCAAATGACCACATATCAACATCGGCTAATTTTCCAGAAAAGTCGCTAACAATTTTTGTTTTACTTCGTAAGTTGGCAGTCGGCTTGTATCCGTCCAACCAAATGTATTCAAGTTTTGATTTATTCATGATTTCTTAAAAATGTTTAACAAAAATAAAATTTTATCCCACCCTGCTACGTTTACGGGTGTTTTTTTATAAACTTTAGAGTTGTTTTTGCAATACCCCTAATTTTGTGGGGTAAATATTGATAATAATGAAATAATTATAATTTAAATACGTAAAACCTAAATGTAATACACCAGAATATAGTCTTTAGATTTGATGTATATTTGTGTGTAACCTTAAAACTTTAATGCCATGAACAAACTGCGTTTTCAAGCCATCCAGGACGCGGTAAATCGCCCTGCAAATCCATATCAATCTAATCACAAAAATTCAAGTCTTTTTGCAAGCCATGTGTTTACCAAAAAGGCCATGCGCACATTTCTCACAAAACAGGCCTTTAAAGAGATAAATGAAGCTATTGAAAAGGGAACAAAAATCAATCGGTCAGTTGCAGACCACGTAGCTGCATCCATGAAAGATTGGGCAATCTCGATGGGAGCTACGCATTACACGCACTGGTTTCAGCCGTTAACAGGTGCCACTGCTGAAAAGCACGATGCATTTTTTGACATAGACTCCAATGGCGATAGTCTGGAGTACTTTGATGGCTCACAATTGGTACAACAAGAACCCGATGCTTCTAGTTTTCCTAGTGGAGGTATTCGAAATACGTTTGAAGCTAGAGGCTATACGGCTTGGGATCCATCATCCCCCGCATTCATTTATGGCTCCACACTCTGTATTCCTACTATTTTTGTGTCCTACACCGGACAAGCGTTGGACAACAAAACGCCCTTACTTCGTGCTTTAAGTGCTGTAGATGAGGCTGCCACGCAAGTAGCCAAGTTTTTTGATAAAACAGTAACGCACGTGCAGGCTACCTTAGGTTGGGAACAAGAATATTTTTTAGTAGATAAAGCATTAGCAGCATCGCGACCAGATATTACGCTGGCCGGCCGAACCTTGGTTGGGCATCCTCCTCCAAAAGGACAACAATTAGATGATCATTATTTTGGGTCAATACCGACACGTGCTATTAATTTTATGCGAGAATTGGAATATGAATCCATGCTTTTGGGAATCCCTGTAAAAACTCGCCATAACGAAGTGGCACCAAACCAATTTGAACTAGCTCCTATTTTTGAAGAAGCCAATCTTGCTGTGGATCACAACGCCTTGTTGATGGATATCATGGGGAAAATAGCAAGTAAACACCAGTTTAAGATTTTGCTACATGAAAAACCATTTTCTGGAATTAATGGCTCCGGGAAGCACAACAATTGGTCGCTGCAAACAAATACGGGTGTAAACTTACTTAGCCCAGGTAAAACACCTATGAGCAACTTGCAGTTTCTTACATTTTTTGTTACCACCATAAAGGCGGTTCAAAATTATGAGGCACTTGTTCGCTCGTCTGTAGCTAGTGCAGGAAACGACCATCGACTTGGCGCAAATGAAGCACCTCCAGCCATAATTTCTGTTTTTATTGGTTCACAGCTTTCGACTGTATTGGACAACTTAGAGCACGTTTCCAAAGGAAAACTATCTCCGCAAGAAAAAACAGATTTGAAGCTTAATGTTGTTGGAAAAATACCAGATGTATTGTTAGACAACACAGATAGAAACCGAACTTCACCATTTGCGTTTACAGGTAATAAATTTGAATTTCGTGCAGTTGGGTCAAATCAAAACTGTGCCATTCCCATGACAGTACTAAATACTATAGTTGCCAAACAGCTTATTGAGTTTAAGTCGGAAGTGGATAAATTAATTAAGTCTAAAAAACTCAAAAAAGACGACGCTATTTTTAATGTTCTTCGAGAATACATCAAAACGACAAAAAACATTCTTTTTGATGGAGATGGTTACAGTGCTGCTTGGCAAAAAGAAGCAGCGCGACGCGGATTATCAAATCTCAAAAAAACACCAGAGGCCCTCTCTGTCCGCATGCATGACAACATCGTTGATCTATTTGATAGCATGGATGTGATGAATCCTATTGAACAAAAAGCGCGCTATGAAATTCAGCTAGAGCAGTATATACAATGCGTTGAAATTGAAAGCCTTGTACTAGAGAATATGACAAAAAATCAAATTCTTCCAACAGCGTTTAAGTACCAACATATGCTTGTAGAAAATGTAAGTGGCCTAAAGCAAATTTATGGTGATAGCTTTAGCAAACATGCGCCTGTTGCTATGGAAACCATTGAAGAAATTAGCGTATTAATTGATGCAATTACATCTTCTACTACTGCTTTGGCAAAAGCTAGAACGAAAGCAAACAGCATGAGTAAGCTAGATGATAGCGCCCAAATGTATGCTAAAAATGTACTTCCACTTTTTGATAAAATTAGAGAAGCCGCAGACGGTCTAGAACTTATTGTTGACGATTCAACTTGGCCGCTTGCTAAGTACCGAGAATTACTATTTTTACGTTAGATATGTCAAAAAACCCTCCAAAAGAACGGTACCAAATGCGCGGTGTGTCCGCAGATAAAGAAGATGTACACGCTGCTATAAAAAACATTGACAAGGGTCTTTTTCCAAAAGCCTTTTGTAAAATAGTACCTGACTACCTTACCAATGATGAAAATTACTGCTTGGTCATGCATGCCGATGGGGCAGGGACCAAGTCATCTTTAGCCTACATGTATTGGAAAAAAACTGGCGACTTGTCCGTCTGGAAAGGTATTGCGCAAGATGCTCTTATCATGAACCTTGACGATTTGCTATGTGTGGGTGCTGTAGATGAAGTTCTCATTTCCTCGACTATTGGTCGTAATAAAAACCTAATTCCAGCAGAGGTGATAAAAGCCTTAATTCAAGGTACGCAAGAATTAGTTGATGAACTTAACGGGCACGGCATGAAACTAACATTAACAGGTGGTGAAACTGCCGATGTTGGTGATTTGGTACGTACCATTATTGTTGATTCAACCGTCACGGCACGTTTAAAGCGCGAAAACATTATTGACAATGCTAACATCCAGTCAGGTAATGTGATTGTTGGGCTTGCATCTTTTGGGCAGGCTTCTTATGAAACCGAATACAATGGAGGTATGGGCAGTAACGGGCTTACTTCAGCGCGGCATGACGTGTTTCATAAATCTTTGGCTGCAGAGTTTCCCGAAAGTTTTGATCCATTAGTACCAGATTCGTTTGTATATACAGGAACCAAAAAACTTCAAGATACTGTAGATGGCGTTCCATTGAACGCTGGTAAATTGGTGCTGTCTCCTACAAGGACATACGCTCCTGTAATGAAAGCTATTCTCGAAAAACTAGGAAGTAGTGCTATTCATGGCGCAGTGCACTGTAGTGGGGGAGCACAAACTAAAGTATTACACTTTTTAGATAAAGGACACGTAATTAAAGATAACCTCTTTCCAATTCCGCCTTTGTTCAAAATGATTCAGGCTGAATCAAAAACAGATTGGCGTGAGATGTACAAGGTATTCAATATGGGACACCGATTAGAGCTTTACGTTTCACCCGAGCATGCAGTACATATCATTGAAGTAGCTAATTCGTTTGATATTGATGCGCAGATTATTGGTAGGGTAGAGGATAATCCTACAAAAAAACTTACCTTAACAACGCCAAACGGAACTTTTGAATATGCGTAACTTAGTTTGTATTTCGTTCTTATTTCTGTCTGCTTTTGGGTTTTCTCAAGAAGAAAATTTATTTAGCCTAATAGATGATTCAATCGAAGAAACCCCATTGCTTCCTCAACGCATGGTGTTTACCCAAAAGTTATTGTGGGGAGAAAAAGGGCTTTTACGTACTACAGGAATTGCCCCCCTTACGTTAGAACAACGGCAAAAAGAACTCAAGCTACGGCGGGTGATGCTTACTACGCATCAGGTGTTGGGGTATGCAACACTTGCAGCAATGGTGGCACAGGGTATCATTGGTGGAAAATTATACAATGGTGACAACGAACTGTATCAGTTACATAAAGACATGGGCACGGTTGTTAACATTGGCTATTTCACTACTGCTGGCTTATCATTGTTTACACCACCGCCTTTAATTAACAAAAAAATTAAAGGGTTTTCATCTATAAAGGCACACAAAACCTTAGCAACGGTTCATTTTTCTGCCATGGTGGTAACTAATATTTATAAAGATAAAAACCGTGATGTACATAAAGCGGCTGCCTATACAGCTTTTGGTAGTTATGCGATGGCAGTTTTAGTATTTAAATTTTAATATGAAGAATTTTTTTTTAGTATTGCTTTTCCTCCCTATGCTCCATTCAGCACAGCAACTTCGGGTTGATACAGAAAATTCATACATTAGCTATGAAGCATCACACCCTGTTCACGATTGGTCTGGCACATCTAAGGCTGTGCAAGGCGTTGTAATACTGGAAAAAGACATCCCAAAACGTATTGCCATTGCTACGGGAATTTCTTCGTTTAATTCAAAAAACAGCAACCGCGACGCGCATGCTTTAGAAGTTTTGGATGCTTTACGCTTTCCCAAGGTTTCGTTTTATTCAGATGATATGATTTTGAATGACGGCACACTTACACTTTCTGGAGCATTAAAATTTCACGGCGTTTCAATTCCCTTAAAAACAGTTGCTTCTTGGGCTAAAAGGCAAGACAATTGGATTCTTGAAGGAGAATTTAATGTAAAGCCTTCAGCGTTCAACATAAAACTCCCTTCTTTTATGCTATTAAAGATGCGTGATAACATGCGTATTCGCTTTCGCTTGGAGTTGCGTACCTTTGTGCCCTAGCATATGTTACAAGAAAAATTACAAATTGTTAAGCAGCGTTTTGATGAAGTTGCTGACCTTATCATTCAGCCTGATATTATTGCTGACCAAAAGCGATATGTGGCACTCAACAGGGAATACAAAGATTTGAGTGCATTAATGGAAAAGCGGTCAGAGTACCTTAATTTACTCAATAATAAAAATGAGGCGCAAACCCTTATTGCTGAAGAGAAAGATGCAGAAATGTTGGCAATGGCAAAGGAAGAGCTTGATGAGTCAACTAAGAAACTAGATATACTGGAAGATGCAATCCGTTTTATGCTTATTCCTAAAGACCCAGAGGATTCCAAGAATGTGATGATGGAATTGCGTGCTGGAACTGGCGGTGATGAAGCAAGTATCTTCGCAGGTGATTTGTATCGTATGTATACCAAATATTGCGAAAGTAAGGGGTGGAAAGTGAGTGTGGTAGACATGAGTGAAGGAACTTCTGGAGGATTTAAAGAAGTTATTGTTGAGGTTAGTGGTGAGAATGTGTACGGAACGCTAAAGTTTGAATCTGGCGTACATCGTGTACAGCGTGTGCCTCAAACCGAAACCCAAGGTCGCGTGCACACATCTGCTGCGACGGTAATGGTACTCCCCGAAGCTGAGGAATTTGACATAGAGTTAGATATGTCTGAAATTCGAATTGAACGCACTACATCAACAGGTCCGGGAGGACAATCTGTAAATACAACATACTCTGCCATTAAGCTTCACCACGAACCCACAGGAATGATTGTAAGCTGTCAAGACCAAAAATCATCACATAAAAACTTAGAAAAAGCACTGAAGGTATTGCGCTCTAGGCTTTACGATATGGAGCTTGCTAAAAAACAGGCGGCAGACTCTGAAAAGCGAAAAAGCATGGTTTCTTCTGGGGATAGATCGGCAAAAATCAGAACCTACAACTACCCACAAGGGCGTGTTACAGATCACCGCATAGGACTTACCCTTTACGACTTACAAAACATCATCAACGGAGATATTCAAAAACTTATTGATGAAATGCAATTGCATCAAAACACCGAAAAATTAAAATTTTCAGACGAGTTATTATAGCATGACAACGCAAACAATTTTTGAGCAAATACAACTTAAAAAGTCTTTTTTGTGCTTGGGCTTAGATCCTGATTTGGACAAAATGCCTTCGCATTTGGTTGCATCAAGTGAAGAACCCTTATTCGATTTTTGTAAAACTATTGTGGATCACGTTAACCACTTATGCGTTTCAGTAAAAATCAATACTGCTTTTTTTGAGGCGTATGGCGTAGTGGGTTTTACTACGCTTCATAAATTGGCACAGTATATTAAATCGCATTATCCCGAATTGTTTCTTATCGCTGATGCAAAACGCGGAGATATTGGAAATACTTCGTTACGTTATGCGAAAGCGTTTTTTGAAGCCATGCCTTTTGACGCCATCACCATTGCGCCCTACATGGGAAAAGATTCTGTTGAACCCTTTTTAACCTATAAAAACAAGCATGCTATTTTATTGGCGCTTACCTCAAATGAAGGCGCAGCAGATTTTCAATTAAAAGCCAAGGATAAAGAAGTGCTCTATAAACAAGTGTTAAAGCAGTCGCAAAACTGGAATAACGCATCTCAGTTGATGTATGTGGTAGGCGCAACAAAAGCAGAGCACTTAGTTGAAATCAGAAAATTAGTTCCCGATTCGTTCTTATTGGTGCCTGGCGTTGGTGCGCAAGGTGGAAGTCTTAGAGATGTGTACAAACACGGTGCAAATAAAAAAACAGGGCTTCTAGTGAATTCCTCAAGAGGAATTTTATATGCTAGTAACGGCGAAGATTTTGCAGAAGCGGCCTTGGAAGCAGCAAACGCATTACAACAAGACATGAAAAATCTGCTAAACTGATGTTACATTACACGCTTTATCCACATAAGACCTCTCAAGAATGGGTGACCTTTGTTCATGGGGCAGGGGGAAGTTCTTCTATTTGGTACAAACAAATTAGGGCATATACAAAGCATTACAATGTGCTTATGTTGGATTTGCGCGGACACGGAAACTCCAAGCCAAAGCTGAAACAGGCCTTTAAAGAACGCTATACATTTGAAGTGATTGTTGCCGATATTATTGAAGTATTGGATTATGAGAAAATTGAAAATTCACATTTTGTAGGTATTTCACTTGGAACAATTTTGATTCGTCAATTAGCTGAAACCTATCCTGACCGAGTACGGAGTATGGTTATGGGGGGTGCAATTGTGAAGTTAAATGTTCGTTCACAAATTTTGATGCGATTGGGGAATGTAGTTAAATCGATTATCCCTTACTTATGGCTCTATCGCTTTTTTGCTTTTATCATAATGCCAAAGAAAAATCACCGTGAATCTAGGTTGCTATTTGTTCGAGAGGCCAAAAAACTATACCACAAAGAATTTTTACGCTGGTATAAATTAACGACTGAATTAAAGCCGTTGTTGCGTCTTTTTCGTCAAGTAGATGTGGGTATTCCAACGCTGTATGTTATGGGAGAAGAAGATTATATGTTTTTGCCTAGTATAGAAAAATTAGCTTCGCTCCAATCTTCGGCACAGTTAGCGGTGGTACCGCAATGTGGTCATGTAGTTAACGTGGAACAACCAACAGTATTTAACACAACTACACTTCGCTTTTTAAATGGTGTTTAAGAGCGCTTGTATCTTATGTAAAAATCACGGTTTTATTGCCGTATACCATTACTTTTTTGGCAATATGATGCTTAACCGCATTGGCTAACACAATTTTTTCTAAGTCACGTCCTTTCGCAATCAGCTGCGACACACTATGGCTGTGTGATACCTTGGCAACGTCTTGTTCAATAATAGGTCCAGCGTCGAGTTCTTCTGTTACGTAATGACTCGTTGCCCCAATGATTTTTACACCGCGTTCAAATGCCGAATGGTAAGGTTTTGCACCTGGAAATGCTGGTAAAAACGAATGGTGAATGTTTATGATGTTACTCGTGAAAGCGTCAATTAAAGCGGTGGGCACAATTTGCATATAACGCGCCAATACGATAAAATCTACGTTGTGTTCTTTTAGTAAACGCAGTTGTTCTTGCGTAGCTTCAGCTTTTGCATCCTTAGTAACAGCTACATGATAAAATGGAATTTCAAACGCTTTGGCAATGGGTGCAAGGTCAGGGTGATTGCTTAGAATAAATGGTATTTCAACAGCAAGCTCACCAGATTTAAACCTTCCTAATAAGTCGTAGAGGCAATGATCGTATTTCGATACAAAAACAGCCATTTTTGGTTTGTATGCTATGGGCTGATGACTCCAGTCCATACTAAAAACGGTTGCGGGCCCCTCTTTAAAAGCTGTTGTGAACGCTTTGTAGGAGCAAAGCTGTTCGTCAAGTTCTGCCTCTAAACGCATAAAAAAGGCTCCTTTTTCTCTGTCTACATACTGGTCGATATACTGAATGTTCCCCTTGTTTTGATACACAAAGGAAGTCACATCTGCAATGATGCCTTTTTTATCGGGACATTGAATAACAAGTGTAACGGCGTACATATAAAATTTTGCTGCAAACATACATAAAAAAACCTCCGTTCCTTAAATTTATCGAAGGAAACGGAGGTTTTACACTCCTAATTAAACAAATGAATGTTTACTTTTTAGACACACTAAAGTCTGCGTAAGCAGCCATTCCGTGTTCAGCGTCGTCTAGTCCATTAATTTCTTCTTCTTTGCTAACGCGTAGGCCGACTAATGCTTTTACAAGCAATACTAGAATAAGCGTAGAGAGCACACAAAATGCACCAACAATACCCACCCCAGCAAGTTGAATCATAAATTGATCAAATCCAGCCATGGCACCGAAAATACCTACTGCTAAAGTTCCCCACATTCCTGCAAATAGGTGAACAGCAATGGCACCTACAGGATCGTCTAATTTTAACTTTTCAAGCAAAGCAATGGCAAGTACTACAACAATACCCCCTATACTTCCAACAATCATCGCTTCTCCAGTTGACATTTGGTCAGCACCTGCTGTAATGGCTACTAAACCACCCAATACACCATTCATAAACATAGTGATATCGTAGTTTTTATAGAGAATATGAGAGAATATTGAAGCAACAACACCACCTGCCGCGGCTGCTAAACTTGTTGTTACAAGTACCAATGACGTAGCTTCTGGGTCGGCTGAAAGTACAGAACCTCCATTAAATCCAAACCACCCTAACCAAAGGATTAAAACGCCGGCAGCAGCAATAGGAATATTGTGTCCGAATATTGGGTTTGATTTGCCATCTGCACTAAATTTTCCAATTCGCGCTCCTAAGAAATAGATTACAACTAAGGCAGCCCAGCCACCAACAGAGTGAACAAGCGTAGAACCAGCAAAGTCATAAAAACCCCAGCTGCTTAAAAATCCACCACCCCATTGCCATGAGCCTACGATTGGGTAAACCAATCCAACATAAAGCACAGCAAAAAGCATAAAGGCTTCTAGCTTAATGCGCTCTGCTACGGCACCAGAAACAATAGTTGCTGCTGTAGCGGCAAACATTCCTTG
>ERZ802822.2070-NODE-2070-length-11476-cov-14.344592_pt1 | contig 11476 bp, 15 predicted proteins | sample MGYA00345649_ERZ802822 | MGnify/ENA primary metagenome ERZ802822 (study PRJEB30503, sample SAMEA104212359) | marine metagenome | biome: Westerlies Biome; feature: [SRF] surface water layer (ENVO:00010504) within the epipelagic zone...; material: water... | reverse complement strand
AAGGGGTGCATCAGGATGTTGTGCTCAGCCTGGAACACCAACATGTAGTTGAAGGTTCCAGAGATGCCCAAAGGCATCGCGTCAGAGAACGAACCCTGACCGAAGGGGTAGACCAGGAACACTGCAGATGCAGCAGCGACAGGTGCGCTGTAGGCAACACAGATCCAGGGGCGCATGCCCAAGCGGTAAGAGAGTTCCCACTCACGTCCCATATAGGCGTAGATGCCGATCAGGAAGTGGAAAACGACGAGCTGGAAAGGACCGCCGTTGTACAGCCACTCGTCGAGTGATGCTGCTTCCCAGATGGGATAGAAGTGCAGGCCGATCGCGTTGCTGGAAGGAACAACAGCACCAGAAATGATGTTGTTGCCGTACATCAAGGAGCCAGCGACTGGCTCGCGGATGCCATCGATGTCAACCGGAGGAGCGGCGACGAAAGCGATGACGAAGCAGATGGTGGCAGCCAACAGAGTTGGGATCATCAACACACCGAACCAACCGACATACAGACGGTTGTTGGTGGAAGTAACCCACTCGCAGAAGGACTGCCAGCTAGAAGCGCCGGAGCGCTGCTGGATGGTGGTGGTCATGAGAACGGAAATACAGCCTGTGGGACGAATCCCGGCGGCCAATAAGAAAGGTCGGAATACCGACTCGCGCAATGTAAAGGAAGATTGCGGAGCCGGCACCGTTTGGCACCTGAGCGCTCCTCATCACTCACATCAGCTCAGCTAATCACTGCCTCGCCCTCATGCGATCGCGCTATCGCACGTCTGTTTCGCTTGTTCCATCACATCGCAAATCCTTCAAGCCTCAGCACGGCTTGGAAGCTGAGGCCCTTGGCCTTCAGTCTGTCGTTGGCTCAGGTGTTTTGAAAGCGTCCCCAAGCCAAGTTGGTGCCATGGTTTTCTAGTCAAGAACTTAAGTTCTGCTCTCACTGGATTCCAACAGGTCTTCAGACTTCTGCAGCCCCTTGCAAGCCTTCATGGCTAGCTGCCTCCAAGGCATTTGCTCGCTTACTTGCTGCAAATTTCGTTTCGGCTTGCTGGATCACATCAGCCATCTGTATCCGCTTGCTGGTTTGCACCAAATGCACCAGCGCCAACCTCAGGCCAACGCCACGGATTTTGGATCCATCGATTGCATCAATGCCGTCCAGGATCAATCCAACGGAATATGGGCCGAAAGCATTGGCAGCAGTAGGCGACAACTCACCCGGCTGATGGAGAGAACGAATTAGGCCTTTTTCGTTCCCTAGCTGTTCGTGGACTGCTTAACGCCGAAAGGCCAAAGGAAAAGAACTTCTAAAAATTTAGCCAATAAGAAACCTCGCCAGAAATAACTAGCGGGGCTTCCAGAGCATTAGAGAATTCGTTCAGCTTAGGCCTAATCGACTTTTACCGTTCATTCTTACTATGAGCATAGAATATTTTGTTGCCTAGAAATTAGGCCTATAAGAGACCAATAAATGACGCAACATTTAAGCCTCGTAAATCTTGCAGCCAGGAGATGTAGGCGACATATCACACTTTTTATCCCAGTACGTATCATGCTGAGATTTCAATGTTTGAGGTGGGTTTGGGGCCTCGTTCTTGTTCTCATGCTCTCCCAAATGAATGGGAAGGCAGCAGTCAAAGAAGCCTGAGCAGATAGTCATCATGACGTTCCTTTCGACTGTCTTGTATCTACTCCTCTTAAAATAAGAGTCAATAGGTACTTAACACTATTTCGCTGCCCTCTCTCATCTTCGCCAATTTATAAACATGTGAAACGAGTCACTTAGTTCACATATTTGCATGAGTAGAAATGCATGGGCTTACGAGGTGGGAATGATTCTTCTTCCTAATTAAATATTCTTAGGTAGTTTACTCTGCGCAATGAAAAACTTGACGCAAAAAATATCCCATCATAAATAGCTAAAAGCCGCAGAACAGAGATGCATTCTATTAAGGGAGAACACAGTCATGCCAGCATTCTTGAGCGATGGGAGGCAATTGATGAGTACTTTGTATGCATCAGTGAATGCGATCTTTATGATCAAGTTTGCACCACGCGGTGCGTGCTAACTCACTTGAAAGCAGACGACTGTGAGCCTATGGCCAATGTCGCTGCTTTTTGATCCGATCTACAGCGGCGTAATTACATCCCATTAGCTTATTTCTACGACGCTGTAGCCATGCCCGTGTCTTACCTATCATCGCCTCTGAACTCCTGCAAGGTGAGCAGATGGTCAATCTCACAAATCAACCAAGCACTTCAGGAGTGACTAGCGATAGGGGTCAAGTGAGCCGAACAGGGAGCTGAATCGTTCACTGACTCCTGCTAATTCTGAAGCCACGGTCTACGTCAGGCGCGAAATCGAAAGATGTGCGCCTGACGGCAACAACCGATCAGCCGATCGGAAAAATTTCTGTTGATGAAAGCAGCAGATCAACCTGCGCACTCGCAGCCGCAGGAGCCACTGCCATGGCACGGCTCATGATTGGGATGACCAGTCGCACAGGCATCAGAGCAGAAGTTCTGGCCATTACGAACGACCAAATTTGCATCTTTGGCCTCACACGTACAGCTTGGGCACGCGCACTTCACAGAAGCAGGTGACATGAGTTGCAACCAATTGCTTTATTCATAACACTTTAAGGCACATATGTCAAAGCAATTAGTGATATTAAGAGGCTTTCCTGTGCCCATCGCGCATACTTAGAGTTACGCATTATGCAATACAAAATGAGAATGATTCCCGTACAAGCAATATAAACTCAAGAATGAGAATCATTTCTAGTTTTGCATTGCCGATGATTCAGCCACGCTCCTCATGAAAGGATTTGGCTCCGTAACAGATATCACCTGGCATTACACCGATGCCAGACAACTACTCCCCTTGATTAAATCCAAGGCACTGAAACCCACTATGGGCCGCATTCATCGCGGAGAACGTCCCGTTGTTTGGTTCACCCGCGCCGACACCTATGAGCCAATGGCATACCCCGCTTGGCTTGATGAAAACGGCATCAGGCGTGTGATGGCCTCAGAGAAGGAGATCGCCAGACGCGCTAATGGCTTGCTGAGAATTGGGGTGGCTGCTGATGATCCCTGCCTGCGACCACTTCGCGAATGGACCAATAGCAGGCGTCCTGAACATCAGAACCTTGCCGAGGAGATGCTCAATGCCGCAAAAGAGCTGGGCTCCAATCCAATTACAAACTGGCAAGTGAGCTTTAAGCCTGTCACTCAAAAACGCTGGCTACACCTTCAAATTGCCTTTCCAGAAGACGTTGGAGATGCAGGCGTTCAGGCCTGGAATGAGTGGGACCTAAGGGCCCAATACACCAAAGACCTTCTCAAGATGGGCTCTCCCATCTGTGCTGAGGGTCTTCCTTGTGAATGTTGTGAACCAGACGATCGGTCATTTCCACGAAGTAATCCTCTACAACCAAGTCTGGACACCCTGGTTCTCAAGTAAGTATTCGAGACTGCCGGACCTCATCTGCGTATCTCTGCTTAGGCAAGACTAATTATCGAAAGTCTCCATTCATTGACGGCTAGGGATACTTAGGACCATCCACCTGAGGAGTTCACCCGCATGGTGAGAGGCATAGCCTCGAAATTCATCGATCGTTCTTGTCCTGTGCGCTTGCAGGTCAGGAAACTTTCAATCACGCCATCTCGTTTTTAGATCTGAAGTGACGTAGGCAATCGGTCATCTTCAACACCACTGCTGTTGAGACACATAACGCCCCCTGCCATCGCCCCTTGTTGCTAAGCAGCAGAGCGGTGCGTGGATCATGCATGGCCTGATGGGCATAGGTCGACAACATCAGTCGTGGCTATTACTACAAACGACTGCGAACGATGCTCGGCCCTTCATGTAGGTCTTCAGGCCCTCTGTTTTGTTCCAGCCATTGTCTGAAGGCCCGTTGTGATGAGCAAAGGACTTTTGGATCAAACGGGTTGGTTATCAAACAAATGGGAGTGAAGTCCGCACCGAAACCTTCGGATCACCACATCCCTATGGATCGACTGTCTGAGCAAAAGTAGAGCAAAGAAAAGGAGGTTGTGATGAATCTCATGAAGTGTTTTCAATTCCCAAACAAAAAAGTCACCACCAATGGAGTTCCTAAGCCTGAACCCCAAAAAGACCAAAACTACTGGGATAAAGCTTGTGATCAAAACCCGGCCAAGCCCGGATGCAAGATCTATGAGAACTAGATCATTGCATGCATAATCTGTGGCGCTTTCTAGCAATAAGAAAGCGCCCCATAATTAAAACCTTTACTAGCATACGGTGATAGTTATGATCAAAAAAAGAACTGTCATTCTTGACACAAACGTGTTACTTCATGATCCCGAATCACCAAGGAGGTTTGGCACTGATCAAGTGATTATTCCGATTCAAGTTATTGAAGAGGTTGATCGATTTAAAAAAGATCCAGGCGAAAAGGGTAGAAATGCTAGACGCGTTTCAAGGTTATTAGATTCCTTCCGAGCAAAAGGGAATTTAGCCGATGGTGTCCCAATCAACAAGGGAGTGGAAAGCACATTAAAAGTTGCATTCTGTAGAAAGGAGACAACCGACCGTCTACCACCTGAATTAAAGGGAGATAGTGGTGACAACAAAATATTGGCTGTAGCACTAGAAGAACAAAATAAAAAGATGCTAGGCAATCAAAATGAAGTAGTGCTCATTTCTAAAGACACTAATTTAAGAATTAAAGCTGACGCAGTTGGCCTTAAGGCAGAAAGCTACACCAACGACTTGATTGATATCAAAGATCTATACAGGGGGTTCAGGACAATCCACGTCAACGATGAAGTGATTAATAAGCTCAATGACACGGGATCACTGATGCTCGATTCGAATCCAGGGTTATTGAAGGGCAAATTAAGAGCAAATGAGGGGATCGTATTAAGTGGTGAAGGCGAAAAAGGCCATACATATTTGGGTCGATACAATGCAGAATCAAATAGCATAAGAGGGTTGGAATGGTTAAAAAGAGCAAGACTTGGTAAAATTAAGTCGAAGAATCTTGAGCAGAGCTTTGCATTAGATCTATTGCTCGATCCAAATGTTCAACTTGTAAGCCTTGTTGGGAAAGCTGGAACAGGTAAAACACTACTAGCGCTAGCTGTAGGATTACATCTTGTTGCTGACGAAAATATGTACGACAAGTTATTGGTGACAAGACCACCTATATCTCTAGGGAAAGAACTTGGATATTTACCTGGAAGTCTTGAAGAAAAACTCGCACCATGGATGAAGCCAATTATTGACAATCTGAACTACTTGACCGGTTCTGGCATCGACAAGCAAGGAGAACGATCTAAGAAGCATGTGAGAAACAACAATACGCATTCCTGGGAAGATCTAAAAGGAATGGGTTTGATCGAAGTAGAGGCTATTAATTATATTAGAGGCAGGTCAATAGCCCACCAATATATACTCATTGATGAAGCCCAAAACCTTACACCACTAGAGGTGAAGACAATCGTCACAAGAGCGGGAGAAGGGACAAAATTGGTCTTCACAGGAGATCCACATCAGATCGACAATCCCTATGTCGACTCTGATAGCAATGGGCTTACCTGGCTGGCAGAAAAATTAAAAGGTCAAAATATTGTTGGGCACATTACACTGAGCAAGGGTGAGCGCAGTCCACTTGCCGAGTTAGCAGCAAACATGCTTTGATTGATTAATAGACTAAACCGGCTGGAGTGTCATGAGTAAATTTAGTAAAGATTCAGATGTCGCGAATTCTAATTTGGAGGCAATTATGAGTTCACCAACTTATAAAGTAGCCCATGAAGACAAGGAATTCTTGAATAGCAATGAAATGCGTGGCGTAAGAATGCTACTTGAAATTAGTAAGCCAGAGTTGCATCTTGAGTTGGCTGGAATTACATCCACGATTATCGTTTTTGGTGGGGCACGCATTGTAGATCGAGACAATGCGATGAAGCGTCTAGATGAAGCCAAGCAGGCTTTGAACAAAAATCCAGAATCCGAAAGCCTTAAACAGGGAGTCCGCAGTTGTGAAAAACTTTTGGATTTATCTCGTTTTTATAAATCTGCCAGAGAATTTGCATTTTTAGCATCTAAGTACGGTCAATCAAATCTAGACAAAGGTCAAAGATGTTCATCTCACGTGATAGTGACTGGTGGAGGACCTGGGATTATGGAGGCCGCCAATCGAGGCGCATTCGAGGCCGGTTGTAGATCAGTCGGCTTGAATATATCATTACCATTTGAGCAACATCCAAATTCTTTTGTCACACCTGAACTATGTTTTCAATTTAATTATTTCTCGATCCGAAAATTTCACTTTGTGATGCGCTCTGTGGGAGCAGTTTTGTTTCCGGGTGGTTATGGCACTCTCGATGAATTATTTGAACTATTGACTTTGAGACAAGTTGGTACAAAAAGCCCAATGCCAATTGTTCTTTTTGGGAGAGAGTTCTGGGAGCGTGTAATTGATTTCGATTTCCTGGCTGAGTCGGGATTAATTTCTCAAGATGATCTCAAGCTGTTTTACTTTGCCGACTCCGCAGAAGAAGCTTGGGGCTATATTCAAGCTGGTACTTCTGAATCTTTATAGCGTTCCAAATGATAGCAGTGTTGTAAATCATTATATCGATACCAATTGAGTTTTAGGGAGAGCAACTCACTTATTGGAGTTGTGGGTAGGCGGAAGTAAAACAGCAGATCCAATTGGACAAATTTCCGTCGAAGCAGAGCCAGCATCGAAGCAATTACGTTGGAAAACGAAAAATCTGATTGAGCGGAGCACCACATCTTCCCCTCAACGACCAGATCACGAAGCGACGAAAGCGGGAGTCGAACAGGAGCGAACCCAACACAGTTTTCGCTCCACTTCCTGAATCATTTGACCGGCAAGATCCTTACCCGTCGCTGTTTCAATTCCCTCGAGACCTGGGCTGGAATTCACTTCCAGAAGCAAAGGCCCGCGCTCCGAGCGGATGATGTCCACCCCAGCCACATCAAGGCCCAGCGCTCGCGTCGCCGCGATAGCAAGCTTGCGCTCCTCAGGCCTGATGCGCACCGTTTGAGCTGAACCGCCCTGGTGAATGTTGGAGCGGAAGTCGCCCACAGCTGCTGTCCGCTCGATCGCCGAAACCACCTTGTTGCCAATCACGAAACATCGCAGGTCCTTTCCACCAGCTTCCTTGATGAATTCCTGAACCAAAAGGTTGGCGTTCAGGCTCTTCATGGCATTGATCACACTTTCTGCAGCCTTCTGGGTTTCGGCCAAAACCACTCCACGGCCCTGTGCTCCTTCCAGAAGCTTGAGGATCAACGGCGCACCGCCCACCATCTTGATCAGGTCTTTGGTGTCGAGCGGAGAGCTAGCAAAACCGGTTACAGGCATGTTCAGACCGTGGCGAACAAACAGCTGTGACGCCAGAAGCTTGTCGCGGGATCGTTTGATCGGCTCAGCGGCATTGAGAACACGGATGTCCATCGACTCAAACTGACGCGTGATTGCGCATCCGTAGAACGTGACGCTCGGACGAATGAGGGGAATCACCGCATCGATCCGCTCAAGCACATTGCCGCCCCGGTAATGCATCTCAGGGTTCTGCGGATCAAGCCGCATGTAGCACTGCTTGACGTTGAGAAATTCCATGCGGTGACCGCGTTCCTCACCCGCCTCCAGCAGTCGACGGTTGCTGTAGAGCTCTGGATCTGAAGCCAGCACAGCAATCCGGAGACCCGTGCGTTCGGTGCGCAAGGCCGCATACATCGCTTCTAGCTGGGCCGATTCAACGTCACCCAGTTGATGGCTCCCCTCAGGATCCACAAGCACGCGCCCCACCATCGCCTCACGACCGAGCAACATCCGGTAGCCCATCGCATCCCGGTTGGTGAGGGTGAGTTCAATGGGCCAACGCTGCTCGCCGAGGACCAACTCTTCCCGAATCACATAGCGGGTTTCAGAGTTGCCACTGGTGTTGCGCACGCCGCGTTGCTCCAGCACCGGCGCCTCATGGCGCACCAGCACATTGCGGTCGTTCTGGAGCGGATGCACCTCAAAACTGATCCACAGCTGACCATCCCTCTGGAAGGGGACGATGTTGAAGGCATGCAACGACGACGTCGCCGCGCCGGAATCGACGCGTGCCTTTATCGCCGGCAGTCCAAGCGCTGGCAGGGAGCACCACTCCTCACTGCCGACGATGACTTTATTGGTCAAGGCCGCTTTGGGTCTTTATCGAGAGAGCAGTAACCTTAGATCGGCTGAAGCCGAGCCAAGCCAATACCTTGGGCTTCATGAGCACTGGCTGGCACCGATCAAACGATTCAAAAAGAGGTTGTGGTGATGCACCGGTTAATCACTAGGACTAGATCAAGCGGGAGTGAATAAGGAACTAAGTTGCACACCATCCAGCCCAATTGCACAAAAAACGAGGGACAACTCAGGGACAAGCACCTCAGACTGGTTCCTACAACTAAAAAGTGAGTGGCAGCAGCGGCCACCAGGGCCAGCGTTGTTGGGCTGCATCAAAGTTTTCTTAGCGATCGCCGCACAATGACCAAGCAAAGTGTCAGGTCATGACCGACCACAACGACCAGACCCTCTCCGCAAGGGAGATAGTGCGTGCCCACGCCTACCCCGTGCTGGCTGCCGTCAGCAGCCTGAGCCTGTTCGCCATGGCTCTGCTGCTCATTCCTCAGGCGGTCAGACATCACCGCTTCAACCGTTGCGTCGATGCGCAGATCCAGATGCGTGATGCCATTAATCCCGGCAGCCAGCAGGGACCCGGCAGAATCAACGAACTCAAGGCTTTCCAGCACTGCGAAGGCCGTTGATCCAGGGTCCGGTTCAATGCATCGGTTCGCTCTCTTCGCGCTGCTTGGCACATCCCTTCTCCACAGCGGTTGGGCTCAGGCCCATCGCAAGGGGATGTACGACAGCGAAGCCGAGGCCATGAACCGCGCGGTGGAGATCGGTTGCTCCACGGTTCACCAGAACAACGGTCGTTGGATGCCCTGCTCCGATGAACGGGAATTGCATCAGCAGATGCGCAAGCAATGACGAGGCAGCCCAACCGCAATCAACAGCGCCAGGCTCGACGTCTGCACCGCTGGCTGGTGCCGATCGCTGCAGCACCGCTGCTGCTGACGGCTGGAACCGGTTCCCTTTACAGCTTGCTGCTGGAGCATGACATCGATGCCTTCTGGCTGCTGAAGATCCACACCGGAGACTTCGGGCCAATCAACCTGCAGCCGATCTATTCGGTGATCCTTGGGGTGCTCACCGTCGTGGTGACCGTCTCCGGACTCGTGCTGCTGATCAGGACGCCGGCCCGCTGAAGTCCAGCACCAGGTCCCCCAGGTCATCCCGGCTGATCACGAACCCAAAGCCGTCCAGCGTTCCGGCCCAGCGGCCTGCATCCGCATCGGCCTCGCTGCCTTGAGCGGACTCCACGGTGTGGCCAAACAAGGTGGCAAAACAGTGGGCAGCGACCTGGGCGGCCTCCTCGGGTCCCATCTCATCCAGCTCATGGGCCTCTACCGAACAACCCTCCAGCAGCTCGGCATCGATCACATTGCCGCTGCCCAGATCTGCCACCAATGCCTCCAGTCCGGCCTGGTCGTTCATCTCACCCATCGATGCAGTGTTGACGTTGCCATCCATCATCCCCAACCCAGCGCCAATGCGGCCGTCAATGCCGTATCCACACTGAGCACCCGAGTGCCCAGATGCACCGGCTGAGCGATCACCGCCTGGGCCAACTCCAGTTCGAAGGGAACAAAGCCTCCCTCCGGACCGATCATCACCACCGCCGGTACGGCGGGGGTCGCTGAAAGGGCCAGGGCTGATCCCATCTCCGCCAGCCAGCAGGGGCGACCGGCGCAGATCGTCGACAGTTGATCCTCCACAAACGGGCGAAACAGCCTGTGCTGATGAACCACCGGCGCCACGGTGTCCCGGGCTCGTTCCATCCCCGCCATCAGAGCCTCATGCACCTTGTCGGTCGACAGAAGCGGGGTTTGCCAGAAGCTCTTCTCCACCCGGGCACTGTTGATCAGGTGGAGGTTGCAAACCCCGTATTCCGCCACGGTGCGCAGGATCCGGCGCAGCATCTTCGGGCGCGGCAGGGCCAGCACGATGTCGAATCGGTGCCGTGGCGGGGGCGGTTCGCCGAGGGCCACCCTCAGGGTCACGCCGGTGGCATCGATCGCTTCGATCCGTGCATCACCCCGCTGCCCCCCCACAACGCCGACCCGGATCGACTCCCCCACGGCTGATCGCAACACCTGGCGGAGGTGATCAGCCCTGTGATCAGTGATGTGCACCGTGGTCGCATCAAGCCAGTTGTCCCCTGGGCGCAGCAGCAGGATGTTCACCGCAGCACGAAACCCACCGGCAAAGCCATCAGCAATGCTCGAAAATGCCGGGGGATTCGGGCGGTGCCGTCCGGCTCAGATACGCCGCATCGGCCTCAGCCATGGCGTCTGGATCGTCCTGAAACCAGCAGCCGTACATCAGCTGTTCGATCCGCTCGACATCCAGCCCCCGATCGGCGACGTCCTGCCACAACCGCTGACTGAGTTCAGCATCCCCCAGCAGAAACTGGGCCCGCGCCAGATTGCGTGCAACGCTGAAATAGGCCTGTCGATCCCGAAGCGCAGTTGATTCATAACGCAGTAGGCGGCTCTGAAAGGTCTGGATCAATCCCATCGCAGTGCAATCACTGACAACAACCTGGATCGCGTATCAGCGCTCAGCAATGAGTGGACCTACCGATCACAGCGGCTGAACCCCAGAAGAATCCGGTCCTGGAGAGCCGTGTGATCAAGCCCAGGGCGCTGCCGCTGCAGGGACGGAAGAATGTCGAGCAAGCGGTCGTTGGCACGGCGGGACAAGGCACACACCCCAGCGGCGTCTCCACTCGAGGCCGCCAGCTGGATCTGATCCAGCAGAAGCTGCACCTGGAAAAAGCGTTGGTCGAGGGTCTGGGCGTGAGCAGCTGCCCCAAGGGTCGAGAGCAACACCAGCCCTGACAACACCCTCCCTAACGCCACCGCGTGCTCCCGCACCAGCCTTCAACGTCGCACAGTGCGCCATCGCCATGGCTGGTAAAGCTGTGAGAATCCTTTTACGTGCAACAGCCAGAGCGTGGAACGAGTGGCCACCGCCTGGGCGATCTTTCAGGGGTTGCTGCTGGAGGCGATTCCGTTTCTGTTGCTGGGGGTGGTGATCGCTGGCATGGCCCGTTTGCTGGTGCCCCAGGGGGCCTGGATCAGCCGGTTGCCCCGTCACCCAGTGCTTGCCCCGATCACCGGCGCACTGATGGGGTTCGCCCTGCCGGCCTGTGAATGCGGCAATGTGCCGGTCGCCCGCCGCCTGCTCGCCAGTGGAGCACCCCTGGGCACTGGCTTTGGATTCCTGTTTGCAGCACCGGTGCTCAATCCGATCGTGCTGGCCAGCACCTGGGCGGCCTTTCCCGATCA
>ERZ802822.2068-NODE-2068-length-11483-cov-3.288269_pt1 | contig 11483 bp, 10 predicted proteins | sample MGYA00345649_ERZ802822 | MGnify/ENA primary metagenome ERZ802822 (study PRJEB30503, sample SAMEA104212359) | marine metagenome | biome: Westerlies Biome; feature: [SRF] surface water layer (ENVO:00010504) within the epipelagic zone...; material: water... | reverse complement strand
TTATTTCCACTATTGCTGCTTCCGCATCTCGAAGTTGTTCCGAAGTTAAAAAGGTTTTTCTGTAGGTTTCTTCAGAATCCCCGAATATGGATTCTTCAATCTCTATCTTTAGGGCCAAGGCATCATCATAGTTCTTTCTGAACTTTTCTTTAGGCTTGCCTTCAGCAGTCCATCTTACTTTATATCCCTTCTTACTTCCAGTTTTAAGCTCATTGATATGTACCTTCATCTACATTCAATTAAGTGCATAACTTAGTAACTGGTGACTTTAGGTGCCGGGCCTGTAGCTCAGTGGTTAGAGCAGGGGACTCATAATCCCTTGGTCGTGGGTTCGAACCCCACCGGGCCCACCACTTCAACTTCCTTATCTTTAATAGGTAAGGTTTTTTGTTTATAGAGTTTTGGGTGAAGGGTATTTTGATGGACTATTCTCGCACTTATTTCGGAAAGCTACTATCTTGTAAAATGACTCAAATACTCTCGAAATGGAGAAGGCGAAAAGAATGCTATGCAGAATATTTCCTGCGTGTTAGTGTCTAACCGCGACTTATCTACGCCGCCTTCTCAGTAGGGATATAGTCGCGAATAAGCCCATAGCTACCGCGAATCTACTTGGCTCTGGAATCGAAGAAATTAGCCGTACATTATCCATTCCTATGGCACCAGAAAACTCGTCGCCCAATGCTGAATTTCCCGTACTGGAGGCGATGAAACGGAAGCCCTTTATGTCTGATAAAGTCTCTAGGAAAGAGTCTTGTCCAAAGCCTCCATTGAAATCCCCCACACGCTGCATTTCAGTCTCAAGAATATTAAAACTAGCGCTTCCCCAACCACTCTCTGGTGAGAATGTTGCATATGTTGTACTCACCCACCAAGTGCCCGATGAAATCATCGGTTTTGTAACGTTTGAGAGTGCTAAACGTAAATAGACAGGTTCATCGGCACTCCAGTTGTTAAAGTTCAACTCAACACTTTGAATTCCCTTAGCATTGAAGTTTCCTAACCACGGATCGCTTCCAATAACAGTGGAAGCGACTGGTCTACGCACTACCATCCTATTCTTATTGGTTTCACCTCCAAACATATTGATTTCTTCACGGAAATACGAATTGCCTGGATCAATTGCATCTTGTGTGCTGAGGAAATGATCAGCACCGCCTCCCCAGTCATCCGTTTGTGATGTGAAATCGCTCAGTAATACTGTGTAAGAGGACCCAAACAAGCAGTTAGACGAGCATGCAAGGAGAGAAATAAGCGCAGATACATTAAACCTTTTAATGAGAGTTATCTTTGCCATCAACTGTTGAGTATGCCCAGTGGTGAATTTGGGCTATAAAAGCTAGAGCTAAAGTTATTAATATTCGGAATAACTGTGCTCATCTCAGAATTCGGAACGCCATACCAATATGCGAGTTCTGCCATATATTGATCTACTGAGGTAGTTGGAAGAATGCGTCCACGTCCTAGATCTGTAGAGCTGTTATTTAGAGCAAGATCTGGATATTCTCCATAGATCTCACCGCCATTTGCACTGCCGCTTATGATAAAGTGGTTACCTCCCCAAGCATGATCAGAGCCACTTCCGTTTGAAGTTAGTGTGCGTCCAAAATCGGATGCGGTGTAGAGCACTACATTGTTTTGTAGCCCCATAGATTGAATTGCAGTCCAGAAAATTTCTATAGCTTCATTCAGCTCAATGAATAGATTAGACTGTGGTCCTAATAATTCATTGTGATGATCCCAACCTCCTCGCTCCACAAAAAAGATTTGTCGGTTCATGCTAAGCGCTGTTCTTGCCTCCATGATTTTTGAGACCATTGATAGGCGTTGATAGGTTTCAGTGTTATCCGCGATTGCACTCGGGTCAAAGGGTGTGCTTAGGCCATCTAGTGCAGACTTAAAAAATATGGATGCATCGATCGAATTACGATTGGCCTGGGCCAGTGTTTTGGAATAGATACTTTGATAATGGCGGCCCAAGATGTCATCTACCGCTAGGGAGAGGATGGGGTCTTGCCCAAGCGAGGTATTTTGCCCGTATTTACTAAGCTCTACTACACCACCTGGATCGGCCATGTAGGGCACAGTAGTATTCCCAGACTGTAACACATTCGCTCCTGAGAGTGAAATATTCATCGCTATATTACTCTGCTGGTTTGCATGAGACATAACTTCCGCCATTCGCCCTCCCCAGCCCTTGGGAGCAGAGCCACGGACTTGAGGCACGAGTGTTTGCCAATGAACTTGATGATCTGGGTGAGAGAATAGCCCCTCTGGTAGAGCCTTAGACCCGTCGTTGTATTGCACCAGTGAAGTAGGCTCAATGAGAGAACCTACATTACTAACAAATGCTAAATCTCCTTGGTCGTAGAGTGTTTTTAAATAGGGAAGGTCGGGGTGAATTCCAAAGTCACTATATCCAGCTCCATTCGGAGAGTTTTGAAGTGAAGATGTAATTTGGTGTAAATTTGCTCTAGGAATCGCCAAGCCACTACCGCCAACACCCCCGCGCACTTGTTCATACTCATTGTAGGCATTTTGTTGCCTAGGTACGAGCATGTTAAAAGAGTCATTGCCTCCATTTAGGAATAAGCACACGAGCGCTTTGTAATCAGTAAAGTTAGATGCTGATGCTGCACCAGCAGTCAAGCGCAGTGAAAGTAATGAAGACAGTAGCGAGGCCGTGCCTACAGCAGCACAATTGGCCTGTCCGATGAATTGCCGCCTCGAAATTTTCTTCTTAAGATCCATGTTAGTATAATGTGTTAAATTCGGGTGTAAGTACGATTAATCCTGCTATATATTTAACTTTATCAATGCCTGTTAAATTTAAACTAGGAGTGTTGGCGGCTGCCAGAATGGTGGCTCGATTTTCAGTTGTCAGTCTCCCTGCACAAAGTAGCAAATCAAGGTGGTCTATCAATGTGGAGGTATTGCCTGAGATGGAATCCTCGTATGTAAAGTCGAGGACCGAATCGATATTATTACGCTGCCCGATATTTCCGTAATTGTTATCACCGGGACCAGCTATGCCGTGAACTATTAGTGTGATTAAAGCATTTGATAACTGAAGAGCACTGACGTCAGTGTGAATTTGAAATTCTGGAGCGTTTAATGCCGCATCAGAAATTACTCCATTGGGCGCATAGTCAGGCCGATAATAGTTAAAGACCGATGGTGATTCGTAAGGAGCTTGTAAGATTGTATCATGTAAATCCTTGAAGTATAACCATCCGTAGGTTCGATTAGAAGTAAGTCCGAAGGCACGGGCAACATGTATGAGTCTAATTAGAGGCTCTCTTAACTTGCCGTGACTTGGATCGTATGCAAGGCTAGCAGATCTAGCTTCTGGGTGAAGTAGAACCGCTTTAATAGTCGCTTCCATACAGCCTCGATTTCCCGAACCAGATCCCTGGTATAAGCCAGACTTGAAGGCCAGAGCGACTGCTTCTATGTAGGCAGGTGATGGGTTAGAAACCGTAAATCTTTGGATCATAAAACGCGCAAAAAAAGGCGGCACATTCTTGTGATTAAAGAGATGATCTAATAAGCCTGCGACGTCGTTCCTGACTCCATTCTCATTTTGGTTGAATGGACCTAGTGTACTTCCATCTAGGAGAGTCTTGGCTGAAAAATCGTGCATCCATGCAGACACTCGCATCGGGTCGATATAGTTGTTACTGAGTTCTTCTATGTTAGTATTAGGACCTCGACTTAGAGGTCTGCGCATACCCGTAAAAACTTTCGCCAACTCGAATATATCATCATTATCGTAGGTGGGTATCGCCTCGCCGTTTGCGTCTAATACTCTAGTCCCATTTTCATTTAGCTCCCAAAGTCCAATAGTAAAAAGCTGCATGACTTCTCTGGCATAGTTCTCATCTGGGAAAGTCCCTTGGTCAGGATCCGCTTTTTTGTTTTCAATGTGGGACAGGTAGTATCCCATATGTGGGCTCCACGTCACCTCATCGAGTATATCTCTGAAATTACCAAATGCGTGCCGTGTAAAAATATCATAATAGTTTAGCCAGCGTTCTACTGCCTGCGGCTGATTATTTCCTAACTCGGCGACGACGAAATATTGCGACAATGCCCATGCGACACGTTGTCGTAGCTGATCAGGAGCATCAATGGCGGCTTTATACCAAACTAGCTGTCGCGTATCACTAGCGGTATAATTGATGTCGTATCTGTTGAGGCCTGTCCCAGGTATGTGAGCTTCGCAATTATCAGAGTGCAGCCCGATCATAGGCCTACCCGCCCAGTCAAACCAATTTGGGTTTGTCGGCCAGTCAGGGTGGTTCTCGTCGATAACATTGCCATTAATATCGAACAAGCCTCCGTATCCTGGTAGGGGACTCCTCCAGTCTGTATGATAAACTGTTTGCCCGCGACTAAATGAGAACTGTTGCCCGTAGGCAGGGTTATGGCCGACCTCATTAGCTAGGCAGTTAATGATGCGACTAACCGCATAAGAAGCCGAGTTAGCTCCAGAATTTGTTGTAACGGAGAAATTCGGAGTAGTCATCGAGGCGTAGTCACCGAAGGTAGGGTCAGCTGCCGAAAAAGGATTGAATGAAGCACTAGTTGAAGTCGTATTCCAGGTATAGTAATTTGTTCCAAATCCAGAGGCTGCATCATTATCGTCTGAATCAAAATCGGACGCTCCAAAATCAATATTATAGCGCAGCTGGCCGGGATTGTAATCGATCGTTACACGCATCGCAGCAAGTTCGATATATCCATCCACATGAGACGTGCCAATACTGCCTGATATGGTGGCGCCACTTGTCACGCCAGATACTTGAGCGACTTGCTTAAAAGTCGCAGTCTGACCAAGCACATCTACGCTATCATCCCAGATGTCTGTCTGAATGGAATTAAATAGAGAAAAAGTACCGCTTGAATACTGAGATGGCGTTGGCAGAAACTCAACTGTAACAGTAGCGGGCGAACTGAGCGTACCCATCTCTATACTCCAAGAAGTTGGACTATCCGTATTGTCGTATAATAAATCGCGGTATGTGATCGAAGAAGTATCTTCATAATTCCATAAACTTATCGTACCGAGACTAACTGTAAACGGCTCGAGTGCCCTCTTAGTGACGTTAATCGATTCCAGAACATTGTTATTCTGATTAATGCTAGAAATTTCACCAATACTCACAGTATTTCCCTCTGTTTGTGATATGATATCACCAACCATAAAAGTGCCAGTGCCCCCAGATTGTAGTACTAGAATAGTTTGGTTTGATAAATCTTGATAATCTGGATCGCTACGTTCTCGCCAATAGGCACGGTGATAGAAGGGGCTAATTGCTATTTGCGCGTCTATCCAGTCTACAAAGCTGTCATCTCCTGGAGACCCAAAGGTATTTGAGTTTATATTAGGGAAGCTATCTATTTCGGTGCGAGAGGGACCGAAGGTTGCCTGCATTAAGAAACGAGATGCTAATTCCTTATTGGAACTTGCGTTTATTGTGCTGGTTGAGCGCTTCCGGTAGAAACCCTTTTCACCCATTGCCATGACCATGGCTTGATCGGTGCTTCCTGCCACCGCGCTTAAGGCATATGCATGAGGAAAAACGGTCTCCCACTGATCTCCATAGTTCCTTGCAACCGGGATCCAATTTCCTAGATCACTCGAAAACTCGATAATTTCAATCGGATCAATTTTATCCTGCAGCAGCAATTCGGCATCGGTTCCATCCAACGTAATGGAAAAAGAGTCTGCAGTGGCAAATGCGCACAGAGGTGCGACAAGAAATATTCTGAATAAGGTGGAAAGCAGAGAGGGCATCACAGGGGTGTTTGAAATATTGTGCAATCTAAGCATCTCATTGTCTATTGCAAATCCATACCTCATGCGACGTTACTTTTACATAAATTTACCTTTTCTCAGCTTTTGGCGGCCCGAAAAGAGGTGCAAATCTCTATGATCGTGCCTTGACAGCAGTAAAGGCAGGGGTTTTCCTCCCCGCTTTCCCTTTTAGAGGACACTTTTCTTATGAAACCAACCTATCGACCTTCCAAGCTACGTCGCGCTCGCAAATTCGGCTTTCGCGCCCGCAATTCAACACACTCTGGCCGCAAGGTTCTAGCTGCGCGTCGCGCAAAGGGCCGTCATCGTCTAGCTGCCTAGGCCTTGTTTTTTGGTGTATTATCGAGGCCATGGGTATCCCGGCTTCCAATCGCCTACGCAAGCCACGCGAATTTCAAGGAGTCCGCAGTTTGGGTCATCGTATCCAATGCGGACCTTTCATTATTCAGTGCCACGTGTCGCAGGCAGATACGGCCCCGCGTCTGGGTATTATCGCAAGTCGCCGTGTCGGTAATGCCGTCAAGCGCAACTATGGGAAGCGTATCTTCCGCGAGCTCTTTAGAAAGCATGCAACGGAATTACCTCGGGGCAGTGAATTGGTGATTGTGCTACGCAGTCATTTTAACCGTCACAGTTTCGACGATCTAGAAGCGCGTTTCCTCCGTGCCTGTCGCACAATCCAAAAAAAACAAGTCTCTGATATCGCTACCGACTCATGAACTTTTGCCAAAAGATCCAGCGTATTTTGACTGCGCGTCCATCAGTGCTTTCACGCTTTGCGGCCTTGCTGGTGCGAGTTTACCAGTGGGTGCTTTCACCGCTCAAACAGATTTTATTTGGCACTTCCTGCGGCTGCCGTTTTCAACCCACTTGCTCCTGCTACACGCGTGACGCGCTTTTGAGCCACGGCTTTTTTTATGGCACTTGGTTAGGTTTGCGGCGGATTTTACGCTGCCACCCTTGGCATCCGGGCGGATATGACCCCGTTCCAGACTTGAAAAACGAGTCAAGACACGACATCTCACCACCTTTCAATACTCATTTAGATGGATAAAAAGAACACACTCTTAGGCTTAGTTTTCATTGGAGCTGGTATCGGCTTCATGTTTTGGCAGAGCCAACAAATCGAAAAGCAGCGCATCGAGCAGCTCAAGCAGGCAGAAACGCTACAAGCGCCTGCGGGTCAATCGACCACGCCAGCTGACGCTGCCTTGGTGGCAACCGACGCGGCAAGCTCTGCCTTCGACTCCAAGTCTTCGGTTTCGATCTCTGACCTTTTTCAGCAGGTCGAAGCGGTTGAGGTCGAGGTCGCCACCAAGCCACTCTCTCCAGAGAGCACGGTTGCGCTTTACAACGATTATATCGAAGCGGTCTTCACCACTCGCGGCGGCGCAATTCAGACGGTCTCTTTTCTCCAGACTAAAAGCGGCGAGCGTGATGACTACGTATTTAATAAAGGCGGTCTACTCCCAGCGCTGAGTCTGAGCCTCAACTCGGGCGACGGCGAGATCCGAGAGTTCGACCTCGATTACCGTATTGAGCAACAGTCTTCTGATTCTGTCACTTTTGTACTCGATAGCGGCGAGGGGCTAAGCATTCGTCGTGAGTATCGCATCGCATCGACTGGCTCCGAGGATGAGCCTTACACGATCGAGCACAGCACCACCTTTAAGAACAACTCGACCTCCGCAATGGCGCTTTCCACTATTTATTTCAATCTCGGCACGGCGCGTCCTATCACCGAGGAAATGATCGGTGTTAACTTCCTTAATGTCGGTTACTTCGACGGGCAAGATGCTGAGTTCATCCCGATTAAGAAGTTAACAGGGGGCAAAGGCTTCCTCGGAATCGGCGCGAGCGATCCCAAGGACGTGATTGCAGAGTCGGCCCGCATTGAGTGGTCATCGGTTAAAAATCAGTTTTTTGCGAGTGTGCTTTCCTCGGGGACGGTCGCCGGTAATGTATTTGTCTACCCCGTTGAGGCCCCCTCCGATGTTGTTAATCAGCCTGGCCGTCTTGGTATCTCAGGTAGCGTAGGCTACGAACTTGGCACACTCGCTACGGGCGAGTCGAAGTCCTTAGATTTCCAATATTTTGTAGGCCCCAAGGAGTTTAAGCGTCTCCAGGCTATGGGTAACGAGCAAGACCTCGTCATGCAGTTCGGTTTTCTCGGCTTCTTCAGTAAATTATTACTCGCATTCATGTATTTGATCCACTCCGTCGTCCCGAGCTGGGGCTGGTCCATCGTGATCATGACGATCTGCATCAAGCTTCTCTTCTGGCCACTCACGGCTAAGGCTAGCCGCTCGCAAAAACGCATGGCTTCCATTCAGGGCCCCATGGCGGAGCTCAAGGAAAAGCACAAAGATAACCCTCAGAAAATGCAGCAGGAGACACTCAAGCTATTTAAAGAGCATCAGGTCAATCCTGTGGCTGGCTGCCTTCCTATGCTGATCCAGATGCCCATTTTCCTGGGCCTCTTTTACATGCTACGCACCGCATCCGAGCTTCGCTTCGAGCCATTTCTATGGGTTTCTGACTTATCGCTACCCGATACTCAGTTCGTGGTCGGTGGTTTCCCGATCAACATTCTCCCTATGATCATGGGTGTGACCATGTTCTTGCAGATGAGTATGATGCCTGTTTCACCGACGGCAGACCCCATGCAACAGAAGATATTTAAGTTCCTGCCCTTCATTTTCTTGATTTTCCTCTATAATTTCGCCTCCGGCCTCGTACTATATTGGACGGTGCAAAACATCCTTACCATTATCCAACAAAAGATCATTAACAGCCGTCCCGATGAGCCATTGAAGGCAGTCGCAGCCGCAGTTGAGACAAAGTCAAAAGGCAAAGGCGGTGCACCTCGCACTAAGCCAAAGCGTAAGTAATTATTTTTAGGCAGTTAATCTATTTGTATTTTCAGCTTTTCAGCACCTAGAATTTCCAGCATCTCTCACTTATGTCAGGACACAGTAAATGGGCCACAATCAAACGCGCTAAAGGAGCGGCCGATGCCAAGCGCGGTAAAATCTTCAGTGTGATCAGCAAGGATATCACCCTTGCGGCACGCGATGGTGGCGGTGATCCCGCTATGAACCCGCGCTTACGAACAGTCATCGCTAAGGCCAAAGCCGCCAACATGCCCTCTGACAACGTCGACCGTGCGATCAAAAAGGGCACGGGTGAGTTGCCTGGCGTGGTCTACGAAGAACTCGTCTACGAAGGCTACGGTGCAGGGGGTGTTGGTATAATTGTGGAGATCACAACCGATAATAAAAACCGCTCCGCATCTGAAGTTCGTAGCACCATGACTAAAAACGGGGGCAACCTCGCAGGCGTCGGGTCTGTCGCCTTCCAGTTTGATCGTAAGGGTCAAGTGATCATCGATTCTCAAAAAATTGGCGAAGAAGCCCTTATGGATCTCGCACTTGAAGCCGGTGCGGAAGATATCAACAACCAGGGCGATCACTTCGAGGTCATCTGTCCGATGACAGAGTATGATACGCTATCTCAGGCACTTGAAGAAAAAGAGATCGAGACTGAGTCTTCCGAGCTCGCCTACCTTCCTAATATTATGGTGCCCGTCGAGGATATTGAGACTGCCCGTAAAGTGCTTCACCTAATCGAGAAACTCGACGATCTGGAGGATGTCAAGGCGGTGCACTCAAATATGGACATCGCTGAAGATCTGCTTGGCGATACGGATGAGTAAATTAGACCTTTCTAGAGTCCTAAAAACCACTTGCTAATTGAACCAACTTCATTCACGTTGTATGTTGTTTAAATTTAATCCCACAAATAAAAATGCGCACTAAGATCATAGCTCTTCTTTCTATTACAATTTCCGCACTGATTTTCACTGGATGCGACGGTGGCACTAGCCAAATGGGGCCCAAAGAGGCGAACATGCTTGGAGTAGCTAAGATCAACAAAGCGCATTATCAGCCATCAGGCCCTGCGACTTTTTCTCTAAGCACGGATGAGCTCTACACCCGCAAGAATTTTGGCGGTAATCAAGTTTCTCTGCTCTGGGGCTTAATTACTCTTAAAGACTATTAGGCCACTTAAAATCGCCTCAGCAATTTGGCGGTTTTTTATTGCCAGTCCATTGTCTTCGAATTTTAGAGTGGTCGATAACAGATTAGGGGCTTAAGTCTGAATTATGCCCGATTCGAATCAGGAAACTTTAGAAACTGGACGCGAAGCCATGCGTGCGGAGGCCGCCGCGATAGAAATGGCTGCCGCACGCTTAGACTCATCATTTACTGCTGCCGTCGATATTATTTTAGCTGCACCGAGTAAGCTTGTTGTTTGCGGTATTGGAAAGTCCGGCCGCATCGGCGCAAAGCTCGCAGCCACCTTTTCCAGTAGCGGCACACCCTCTGTATTCCTCCATGCGGCAGAGGCCATTCACGGCGATCTCGGCGTTTACCAGCCTGGAGATCCTACCGTCGTGCTCTCCAAAAGTGGTAGCACGACCGAAGTAATCCGCCTGATACCGCTCTTTCGTAAATTTAAATCACCGATCATCGCTATCGTCGGAAACCTAGATTCCCCGATTGCCAAGGCTGCTGATGTGGTGATCGACGCTAGCGTCGAAAACGAGGCCGACCCGCTTAATCTTATGCCGACTTCTAGTTCCACGGTTAGCCTCGCAATTGGCGACGCCCTCGCGGCCGCACTCGCTAAGGCACGCGACTTTACGGCTGAGGAATTTGCTACTTTTCACCCTGGTGGGCAATTAGGGCGTAATTTGCTTATGACGGTGGGCGAGGTCATGCACCCGGTCGAAAATATCGCCTGCGCACAGGTCAGCGATACTCTACGCGAGATTGTAATTCGTATGACAAAGGCTCCCTTAGGGGCAGCCTGCATCGTCTCGAAAGACGGCATGCTGGAGGGTATCCTCACTGATGGTGACATCCGTCGGATACTCTTAGAAGAAGGTGACATTTTAGCCAAACAAGTCGGTCATTGTATGACCGCTGCGCCCATTTCGACCCAGCTGCACATGAGTCTTGGCGAGGCCGTCCGCATGATGGAAGAGCGCCCGTCGCAGATTTCAGTGCTCCCTGTGGTCGATGAGCAAGATGGTAAATGCCTTGGTTTGCTCCGCCTGCACGACATTTATCAGCCTAGTTTTTCATAGGAAGAGTAGTTAGTTGCTACGCTTCAGCTAGCGACGTAAGGGTATGACCTAGGACTTATGCCTGCCTCGTATTTAAAGTATTCTTAGATGCTTATGATCTCGTCGCCCTTGTTGAGATGACTCGCACTTTCCGTCGTTCTAGTAGCTTACTGATCCTTAGGCTCTGCTGCAGCGTTTAAAAATGGGGTAGCTCTGGCTAGAGGACACTTTTTCAGGCGCATGATACGAATACACTGGGCAAGCATAGGCCTGGGCTTCCCGCAGTTGGCACCAGTCTAATCTTTTTTCTTCAATGCTTTCTTTGCCGCCTTTTTTACGGCTTTTTTTACGGCCTTTTTCTTGATCGAGCTAAGCTGCTCTAAAATCTGGTAATTGCGTTGTACCATCTGACTGGGGTCTTCGAGTAGGCCGGCTGCAATGCGGGCGTTGTCGAGTAGCTGTTGGCTAATGAGGCCCGCTAAGTCTCCATTATTACCATGAAGGGCTGCTAGATTCTTGACTAGCGGGTAG
>ERZ802822.2067-NODE-2067-length-11484-cov-4.396160_pt1 | contig 11484 bp, 12 predicted proteins | sample MGYA00345649_ERZ802822 | MGnify/ENA primary metagenome ERZ802822 (study PRJEB30503, sample SAMEA104212359) | marine metagenome | biome: Westerlies Biome; feature: [SRF] surface water layer (ENVO:00010504) within the epipelagic zone...; material: water... | reverse complement strand
AAGTATGAAGAAATCATAAAATTAAGAAAATAGACAAAAAATGAAGAAAATAACTATGTGTATGGGTATGCCCATAACAATAAAATAGCATCAATAGTAGAGCTGAAATAAGATGATGAAAAGCTTGCTAAGGACATTTGTATGCAAATAGTTGCATCAAATCCTCTAGCATTAAACGAAGCATCATTAGATAGCGGTACTCTCCTTTCAGAAAAAGAGATATACAAGAAAGAACTTGATAATATTGATAAAAAAGATGACATCAAACGAAATATACTCGAAGGTAAAATGAAAAAATTTATCAATGACAATACATTGTTAAATCAACCTTTTGTCAAAGATCCATCTACATCTCTAGCAAAAATCATAAAAGATAATGAAATAATATCTTTCACACGTTATGAAGTTGGTGAGGGTATTGAAAAAAAATCTGAAGATTTTGCTCAAGAAGTTTATAATCAAATAAGTTAAGCTTATATCATGTTTGATAAGATTAAATCTGATACTGCATCTACAATGGATAAGAGCATTGAAAGCTTCCAATCTGTTCTATCTAAAATACGAGCTGGTAGACCAAATCCGAGTATACTAGACCAAATAATGGTCAACTATTTTGATAGCAATACACCTATTAATCAGCTTGCAAATATCACAGTTTCTGATGCATCTACTATCTCCTTGTCTGTATGGGATAAGAATGCAGTAAATAGTATAGAAAAAGCATTAACTGAGAGTAATTTGGGAGTTAACCCTGTTGTTAATGGCACTAATATTCATATTAAGTTTCCTCCACTTACTCAGGAAAGAAGGTTGGATTTGAACAAGATAGTAAAAAAAGAAGGTGAGAACATAAAGGTAACCCTTAGAAATATAAGAAGGAATGCCAATACTGCAATATCAAATTTGGAAAAAGACAAAAAGATTTCAAAAGATTTTGAACGTGATTATATTATTGAAATTCAAGAATTAACTGATAAATATATAAAAACATCTGAAACTATTGTTTCAAAAAAAATTGAAGAAATTAGCGAAGTTTAACTTTGAATCATATAGCTTTTATAATGGACGGCAATGGTCGCTGGGCTAAAGCCCAAGGTAAGACTAGACAGTATGGTCATAAAATTGGTTCATCAAAAGTTTATGATGTTTTTAAGCAATGTACTAAGTTAGGCTGTAAAAGCGCAACGTTCTTTGCAATGAGCAGTGAAAACATGCTGAGAAGTGATAAAGAAACTGAGTATATTTCAGCATTATTGAAATCTTCAATAGAAGAGCATTTTTCTGATTTATTATTAAATAAAACTAAATTTAAAGTTATTGGTGATATTACTAACTTACCAGATGATATAAAAGAAGTAATAAAAAATGCAGAGGATAAAACTAAAGATTTTACTAATTTAAAACTATACATTGCTTATAATTATGGAGGACAGTGGGATATTCTCAATGCAGTGAAATCGTTAGTTCATACAAATCATGCTCTCACTACTGAAAACTTAAATGACCATTTGTCGACTAAAGATGACTTTCCCGATTTAATTGTGAGAACTGGAGGTTATAAAAGACTAAGTAACTTTATGTTATGGCAATCATGTTACAGTGAATTAGAATTCCTAGATATACTATGGCCAGATATATCTGAGCATGATATCAAACTAATTTTTGACCAATACTCAAATACGAAAAGAAACTTCGGTAAAATTAAGAAATGACTGAAATTGTCAAAAGATCTTTTACTGTATTTCTTTTATTTTTCTTTTTATCATTTCTATATTTATTCGGTAACAATACTGCATTTATTCTTTTTATTTCGATAGTGACTATTTACTCACTTTATGAATGGATGTCGATATCATCCAAAAATATTGCCTTTCTTCCTATCTTTATTATTTTAAATTCAATACTATATTATTTTGATTTCATTAATACATATTATTTATCAATAATTACATTATTAGTCTGGGTAACATTAATATATTCAATGATATTACTGAGCAATCAATTGAAAATATTCATCAGAAAATATTACATGATTATTGGCTTATATATATTTTCATCATTTTTTTTAATCTTAATAAACATGTACCCACATGATGTTACTATGACATCTCATAGTTATCTTATCGATAATAAACATTATTTTTTATTTATTATTATCTTAATTTCTTCTATAGACATATTCTCTTATATCTCCGGTAAAGTATTTGGAAAAAATAAAATTATACCTTCTATTAGTCCTAACAAAACCCTTGAGGGATATTTAGGTGGTTTTAGTTTTACTATTTTATTTTTCATTTTATTTTTTAATATAAATAACCTTATTTGGACTTATGTAGACCTACTTTATCTAACTATTATTATTCTCTTAGCCTTTTTTGGAGATTTATTTATGAGCTTTATTAAAAGGATATATGATATAGAAAACACGGGTAATGTTTTACCAGGACATGGTGGAGTACTTGATAGGCTAGATAGTTACTTTCCTACTTTACCTTTATTTTATCTATGGCTAATGACATGAAAATGATTAGTATTTTAGGAGCAACCGGATCTATCGGAACAAGTTCATTGAATGTTATTTCCTCACTTGGTGATGGTTATAAAGTATTTGGATTATCATGTCATAAAAACATAACACTTTTACAAGATCAAATTCATCAATTTAATCCTGAATATGCGATTATAACCGATCAAAGTTCATATAATGTGTTCCTGAAAGAACATGGAACCAATTTAGGTGATACAAAGATTTTATTTGGAGATGAAGGTCTAAGTATTATTACTTCTAACAAGAATGTTGATACTGTTATAGCTGCAATCACAGGCTTTTCATGCATTTATCCAGTAATCACAGCAATTAATCATAATAAAACTATTCTTATTGCCAATAAGGAAATACTGGTTTCTGCAGGGAACATGATAATTTCAGAACTGAGAAATTCTAAAGCTGTAATGCTACCTATAGACAGTGAGCATAACGCATTATTACAAATAATCTTATCTTCAGGTCTTGAATATAAAATTAATGATGCAGATTACTATAAAGCCAAAATTAAAAATATCATTATAACTGCATCAGGAGGACCTTTTATAGATTATAATTTAAATGATCTTAAGAGAGTTACTGCTAGTGATGCTATTCAACACCCTACATGGAATATGGGTAAAAAAATATCTGTTGACTCATCAACTATGATGAACAAAGGATTGGAAATTATAGAGGCTAAAACACTATTTAATCTCGATGTAAATAATATCAAAGCAATAATTCATCGACAAAGTAAGATACATGCATTTGTAGAATTCTTCGATGGCACAGTAATCTCGCATATGTCTAACCCGGATATGAGAATACCTATATCATATGCTATTACTTATCCTGAAAGGATGTACTCTGATAACAAAGGAAATTTCTCATACGAAAATTTTTCTTTTGAAGATGTAAATTATGATAAATTTCCTTGTTATAGATTAGCGAGGAAGGTTGCTGAAATGGGTAAAAATACTGGATTAATTCTTAATGCTGCTAATGAAATTAGTGTAGAATACTTCTTGAAGGATAAAATATCCTACTTAGATATTCCGAATATTATTGAAGATATTCTTGATTCAGGTGATGTTGTCGAGCATGATACTCTTGATTCAATTATAGAAAATGATAAAGAAATAAGAGAATTAACCAGAAATTATATTAAAACTAGGTATTCGTAACTATGGAATTAATTAATAGCATATTGGGATTTATAATAGCTATAGGCATACTTGTAACCTTTCATGAATATGGCCATTTTATTGTTGCTCGTCTATGCAATGTAAAAGTTTTAAAATTTAGTGTTGGATTCGGCAAAGCAATGTTTAAGTATCAATCTGATAAAAATTCCACAGAATATTCTCTCTGCGCAATACCACTAGGCGGGTATGTTCAGATGTTAGAATCAAAAAATCCAGAGGGCGAAAAGAATGATATTGAGGAAGACGATTATGGCTACTGCTTTGATAAAAAAAATGTTTATCAGCGATTTGCCATAGTTGCAGCTGGCCCGGTATTTAATTTAATTTTAGCAATTGTTTTTTTTACTATGACATACATGAATGGTATCGGTGGAATAAAACCAACGATACAAATAGCGGATAATGATGATACTTACAAAATTATTGCTGTGAATGATGAAAAAGTTGAACGCTGGCAGGACGTGAGAATAGAAATTCTTAATAATGTTATGAACAATAATCAAATTTCATTGTCGCTTATGAATCCACTCAATTCGATTAGAGATTATAAACTTAATTATAATCCTGCTGTACTAAATAATGAGGGAGATATAATTCAAAATATTGGTCTTAAGATCGTATATCCTAATCGAGAGGCAATTATAGGAACTGTAAGCAATGACAGCAATAATTCAAATATGATGATTGGAGATAAAATTCTATATGTAGAAAACACGTTAGTCAGTTCTTGGGATGATCTCGTAACATTTATTCATTCAAACCCAAACAAGACTGTTAGCATTACCGCTTTGAGATCAGATAATACTATCAATTATCCAGTTACAATTTTAAATAAAAATTCAAAAGGCTATCTTGGAGTGTCACACAAAGTTGATATGTCAGAATATGTTAATGTGTCTTATGGTTTTAGTAAATCAGTCACTAAAGCAATTATCAGTACAACTGATTATACTCTATTGACATTCAAGATGATTGGCAGACTTGTTATGGGAGAAGCAAATGTCAAGAATCTAAGCGGGCCTCTATCTATCGCTCAATTTTCTGGCAAGTCATTAGAAATGGGACTGTCATATTTTCTATATTTGCTTGCGATATTGAGTGTAAGCCTTGGCGTTCTAAATCTTTTGCCTATTCCCATGCTTGATGGGGGACACTTAGTATATTATTCATATGAAATGTTAACTGGTAGAGAGTTGCCTATGAATATTCAATTAGTTGCACAATTTGCAGGTGTTGCGATACTAGGCTTGATTATGGTGGTTGCATTTTATAATGACTTTGTAAGAATATTTACATGAGCATATTCAGATCTTATCTGCTCTTATTAATACTATTACCTCTATCTTTATCAGCAAACGAGAGACAGATTAACTATATTGTCATTGAGGGTAATACTCGATTATCTTCAGAGGAAATTATTGAGTATTCTGGCATCCAAATTGGAAAAATCTATGAACAAGATGATATTGCAGTAGTCATAAAAGATTTATTCTCTACAAATCTGTTTAATAGTATTGAGGTAGATATTAGAGATAATACTATCTTAATTAAACTGACTGAGCGTCCAATTATTTCCAACATTAATATTGAAGGAAATAAGCTATTGGATGAAGATCAGATTGTGACATCTCTAAAGAATATTGGAATTTCACAAAGTAAGCCCTATAGTAGAAACCTTATAGATAAGGTAAAACAAGAATTAATAAGACTATATTATGATAATGGAAGATATTCTTCGTCTGTTGAGGTTACTGAAAATGAATTGGAAAATAATATTATCGAACTTTCTCTTGATATTGATGAAGGCGATGCTTCAACAATCAAAGAGATAAAAATATTAGGTAATAAAACTTATACCACAAGATTATTAAAATCATTAATTAAATCTGGCCCAAAGTATTGGTTCGAAGTTTGGTCAGACAAAGATATATATAATAGCACATTACTAGATCAAGACATTGAGGCTATTAGAGACTATTATCTCGATAGAGGTTATGCAAAATTTAAGATTGTGTCTAAACAAGTTAATTTATCCCCAGATAAAGAAGATATTTATATCACATTGTCTTTCAACGAGGGCAATCTTTATAAATTTGGAAAAACTACTGTTTATGGTTTGGATAATTTTGATTCAAATATAATTAAAAATATTATCAACTATAATCTAGAGCCAGGTAGTTTTTTTTCTAGATCAAATATTGAAACTACCAAAGAAGCTATTCAATTTGTTCTTGGTGAAAAAGGATATGCATTTCCTATAGTCCAATTAAATGTAGATCTGAAAGATGATTCAGAGTCTGTTGATATTACCATTAGAGTAGACCCTAAAAAGAAATCATTTGTTCGTAGAATCAATATTAAAGGTAACACTAAAACAAATGATGAAGTTTATAGAAGAGAGCTCAGGCAGTTCGAATCATCTATATATTCAGTAAATAAAGTAGAAAGATCTAAGATTAGACTTCAGAGACTAAAATTTATAAATAAAGTTGATATTAAGAAAACTATTGTTGATGAAGAAAATGGGCATATAGATATTGATTTCCTATTAGAAGAAACTCAATCTGGAGAATTTAAAGTAGGTGCGGGTTACTCGGACTCTTCTGGAGCCATATTTAATATAAAAGTTCAACAAGACAATTTCCTTGGCAAGGGTAACAATGTTAGTTTAGAAATTGAAAAGAGTTCATATAAAAAACTATTACGTTACCGTAATACCGATCCTTATTTTACTGAAGACGGAATTTCTAAATCAACAAATCTGGTTCTCAGTGAAACTGATGTTTCATCGACGTCTACTGCATCTTATATATCTGACACTATCGCATACGGGGTAAATTATAATGTCCCAATATCTGAAAGTCGTTCATATGGTTATGGAGCAGAATTGATATTAACTGACTATACTACTACTGTAGGCTCTCCAAACAATGTGACAAGTTTCATAAACAAATATGGAAAGTCTCACTTTGGCCTAATGCTAAGAGCAAGTCTAGTAGAAGACACTAGAAATAGAACTGTGTATGCAACACAAGGTAAAAACCAATCAATCACAACAAACTTATTTATAAAACCAGATTTTGATTATTCGTATGCATCTTTAAAGTTTTCAGGTGAATACAATACCCCATATAAATTAAACTTTTTTGATATGTTTACTTGGGACACATCATTTCAAGTTAAACCTCAACTTGGCTTAGGAACAGGTTTGTTAGGAGTATCTAGCCTTCCATTTCATGATAAATTTTTTGCAGGTGGCGATAGAACAGTAAGAGGTTTTGATTCAGGAAGCCTCGGTCCACTTAGGAACAATACAACATGTACTGCTAAGACCTGTGATGCAATTGGTGGAGATTTTTTATCTGTTTTACAGAATGATTGGGTCTTCCCGCCACCTCCTTTTTTAGGTGTAGATAAACGGGTCTTTAGGGGATCTTTATTTCTTGATATAGGGAATGTATTTGAAGATGTCTCTGATTTTAGTTATAGTGATTTAAGAGGTAGTTATGGTGTACAACTGAACTTTAGAACACCAGTCGGCGGAGTATCAATGGGGTTTGTCGACACATTTAAATCTAAAGATGGTGATGATACAAAGCCTATAATATTTTCTCTTGGAGGAGCTTTTTAATGTATAAAAAATTAATAAATATACTATTTATAGTGTTAGTTGCCATATCAAATACAAGCTATGCAGAAACAAAAATTGGTGTTGTCAAATTAGATGTTCTTTTTAAAGAAATACCAATATACAAAGAGTCACAGACTAATCTTAAAAATGAATTTAAACCTAAAGCTGATGAACTTAAAAAAATTGAGACATCTTGGAATGAACTTAATGATGACTATTTAAAAAATGAAAGAACAATGTCGAAGAATGAAAGGAAAGCTAAAATCAAAGAAATAACTGATATTGAAAATAAATTTAGAACCATGCAGCAATCTCTTCAAAAAGAATTACAAGGTAAGCAAAATTCAGAATTACAAAGAATTAGAGTAATAGTTGAGAAAGCTATAAATAAATTTGCAGAAGATAATGATTATGACCTCATACTGCGAGCTGATGGAACTACCTTATTTGCAAAAAAATATGTTGATATAACTCAAGAAATAATAAATATTCTTAATTAATATGAAACTTAATAAAGCATATAGTTGTGCTGAATTAAGTACTATACTTGAAGCTAAATACGAAAAGAATAAAAATAACATTTTTAATACAGTTTCATCACTCACTAATCCAGAACAAAACTCTTTAGGATTTATTTTCCAAGATAAGGTGAATAATGATTTGTCATCATTTACTGGACTCGTCGTTAGTAATACTTTTATTGAAGATGTCGATCCATCAGTTACTCTATTTAGAGTAGAAAATGTTAAGCACTCATTGTCTTTATTACTTAATACGTTACCAAACACTTCATCTTATACCAACTCAGAAGACCATAATAATGCCATTATTGGAAAAAATGTTAGAATTGGAGAAAATTGCATTATATATCCTGGAGTATTCATAAATCATAATTGTTCCATAGGCAATAATGTCATTATTCATCCAAATGCTACTATAGGTTCAGATGGTTTTGGATTGTATAAACTTGACGGACTATGGAAGAAAATTCCTCATGTAGGGTCAGTTGTTATTGAAGATGATGTTGAAATCGGCTCAAACACTACAATAGACAGAGGCATGCTAGATAATACAATTTTAAAGAGAAATTGTAAGATAGATAACTTGGTACATATTGCACATAATGTAACTGTTGGAAGTAATACAGCTATTGCTGCCTGTACTGGTATAGCCGGGAGTACTTCTATTGGAGATAATTGCACAATTGGTGGTGGTGTTGGCATAAATGGACACATAACAATCTGTAATAATGTAAATATCCATGGAATGTCGATGATAACAAAGTCCATCACAAAAGAGGGTGACTATGCATCTGCTCTTGCAGCTGATAGTGTTCGTAATTGGAGACGAAATCAAGTAATATTCAGAAATCTTTATAAAAAAAATAGGTAATATCTATGAACATACAAAATTATTTACCACATCGCTATCCATTTTTACTTATAGATAAAGTAATAGACATAAAAAAAAATGAATCTATTATTGCTCAAAAAAATGTAAGTTATAATGAACCATTTTTTCAAGGTCATTTTCCTGATTATCCTGTTTTCCCTGGAGTATTACTTCTAGAGGCCATGGCACAAGCTACAGCTATTCTTGATATTGAAAGTAATGACCGTGATATGTCAAAACAGTTGTACTACTTTGTAGGTATAGATAAAGCAAGATTTAAAAAACAAGTAGTTCCTGGGGATATCATTATAATTAACGCTAAGCTGAATCAAAGTAAAAGTGATATTCATAAGTTTTCTTCAGAATGTCATGTAAATGATGAAGTTGTTTGTACATCTGAATTGATTGGTGCAATTCGCTCTAAAAATGATAGATAGCAAATCTTTAATACATGAATCAGCGTCTATTGCTGATAATGTAACGATAGGCGCATATGCTGTTATAGATAAAAATGTATCAATAGGTGAGGGTACTGTAATAAAAGAGCATGCTGTAATTAGAGAGAATACTACTATTGGTAAAAATAATTTGATTTATCAATTTGCAACTATTGGTGAAGAACCTCAAGATCTTAAATTTCATGGTGAGCATACTACATGCACTATAGGGAATAATAATATCATACGTGAATACAGCAGCATTCATAGAGGAACTAAAGATGGTATCTCTGATACTGAAATAGGCAATAATAATCTATTAATGGCTTATACACATGTTGCACATGACTGTGTTATTGCTAACGATTGTATTTTATCCAATGCAGCTAGTTTAGCAGGACATGTAAAATTAGAATCTAATGTATCTTTGGGTGGATTTACTCTTGTTCATCAGTTTTGTCACATTGGTAAATATGCTTTTTCAGGACTTGGTACTGTAATATCGCAAGATGTGACACCGTATACCTTGATAGCAGGCAATCATGCAAAAGCATATAAGATTAATTCGGAAGGATTAAAGCGTAAGAACTTCGAGGATACAACTATAAGAAATTTAGAAAAATGTTTCAAAATTTTTATAAAATCTTCTAAACCTCTGGAGGAAAGATTGTCTTTATTCAAGGCGCTTAACATCACCTGCAATGATGTAAATAGTTTTGTTGACTTTATTGTAAATAGCAAAAGAGGAATTACTAGATAGAATTTAACATATCTTCAGCTATGTCACTTAATTTTTTTGAAGATTGTATTGATAATTTACTTCTTACTGATTTGTATTTATCAATAATAGAATTTCTATAGAATTCATCTTGATCAATCTTATTCAATTCAACCATAATATCAACTTGATCAGAATATGAAGGCTGAATAAATTCTTTTACAACTGGTGCAGAGCCAATACTATTCCCTAAGATAAGATTTACTAGACCGATGTACTTTACATTAATCAAACTTTTCATAATGAGATATGAAAAATACGAAAGTTTATACATAATTATCATTGGAATTTCTAATAATGCAAGTTCGAGTGTAATCGTTCCCGATGCACACAATGCCTTTTTACAATCACTAACTTTATTTGTATCTTTCCCTGAAACAAGATATTCATGATATTCAGATGGTAACAAATTTTCAAGGATTAACTTTGATGTTTCATTAGCATAAAAAATTCTTATGTTTTCTTTTTTATTTTTTTGAACACAATCTACCATTAGGTGGAGATTATTTTTTATTTCTGATTCTCTGCTTCCAGGAAATATTCCTAAATCTATTTTTCTTTGATTGTAGTCCTTGATTGAAGTTGTCAAATCTAATCTTTTGCTAAGTGGATGACCAACATAAGTTACATTATCTGTATATCTTTTAAAATAAACTTCTTCAAATGGAAATATAACAGCTAAATAATCTATTGATTCAATAAAAGCTTTAGCTCTTCTTTCTCTCCATGCCCATACTTGTGGTGCTATATAAAAAAGGACAGGTATACCTAGACTCTTCGCAAATTTAGCAATCTTTAAATTAAATTCTATATAATCTACTAATATAATTAAGTTAGGTTTATTTTTTTTTATATAATCTTTAGCTATTTTTAGAGCATTCAGAATTTCTTTATATCTAGTGACTACTTCAATTATCCCAATCACTGCAATTTTTTCTGTATCATATATTATTTTTGCATTTGTCTTTTTCATTTCATTCTGTCCAAAAGCATCAAACAGAATATCAGGATTTACATTTGAATGCTCTTTAATATAATCTGCCGCATGGTGATCACCAGAGGGTTCACCGGCTATTATAAATATTCGTTTTTGGTTATTCATAATTATTTAAAACTTCACTTATTTTCATAGCATATTTAATTGGTAGCTCAGGATATATAGGGATCGATAGACATTCTTTCGATACTTTTTCAACCATAGGCAACGAGTGATAATTATTATTTTTGTAGGCATTATATTTATACATTGGCATAGAATAGTATATTCCATATGGTATTTTATTATTCTTTAAATATAATTCGAGCCTTTTTCTATTTTTTACTCTGATTGTAAACTGATTAAAAGTATGAACTGACTTTTTATAAGTAAAAGGTAATCTTATCTTTTCATTACTAATTGTTTTGAAATACAACTTTGCAATTATCCTCCTTTTTTTTATGAAAGACTCTATAAAATCTAATTTAATATTCAGAATTGCTGCTTGTATTTCATCTAGTCGACTATTGTAGCCAAT
>ERZ802822.2063-NODE-2063-length-11497-cov-13.214273_pt1 | contig 11497 bp, 10 predicted proteins | sample MGYA00345649_ERZ802822 | MGnify/ENA primary metagenome ERZ802822 (study PRJEB30503, sample SAMEA104212359) | marine metagenome | biome: Westerlies Biome; feature: [SRF] surface water layer (ENVO:00010504) within the epipelagic zone...; material: water... | reverse complement strand
GGCCACCATCTGCTGATGAGCGGATCGCCCGGCGTGGGCAAAACCCTGGCGGCATCGGTGCTACCCGGACTGTTGCCTCCTATAGCACCTGCGACACAGTGGGAGATGTGGCTGATTCGCGATCTGGTCGGGCTATCCCGCGTGAGCGGACCGACCTTCAGGGCGCCGCATCACTCGAGTAGCATCGCGGCGCTGATGGGCGGCACAGCCAAAGCGCTGCCGGGCGAAATCTCCATGGCCCACGGCGGCGTGTTGTTTCTCGACGAGCTCACCGAGTTTCCGCGTGCGGTGCTGAACCAGCTCAGACAGCCGCTAGAAAGCGGGGAGATCACGGTCACCCGTGCCGAGCACCAACACTGTTACCCCGCTCGGTTTCAACTCGTGGCCGCAATGAATCCTTGCCCCTGCGGGCTCGCTGACAACGAAGACGGTAGCTGCCGCTGCTCACCCGACATGATCCGGCGCTATCGCCAGGGCGCTTCAGGCCCACTAATGGACCGCATTGATCTCCACGTGAAGCTCAGCAAACCCTGCCCCGAGGCACTGCTGAGCACAGCGATCACGGACAATCGTTCTGCGCGGCTTCGGGAGCGGGTCGCCGTTACCCGGGAGCGGCAACTGTCGCGTCAGGGCTGCCTGAATCGTGATCTGGCGGGGGATAACATCGTCGAGGTGTGCGCTCTCAGCACCGCAACGCGCGCGGGGTTGATCAAAGCACTGGCTGCGTTAGACGTGTCGGCGAGAAATGCCCACCGGAGGCTTCGTGTTGCCCGAACACTCGCCGATATGGCGGGGGAGGAACGGGTGTCGATGTCACACATCAACACCGCGCTGTCATTTCGTGAGGCGCCACAAGGGGTTGGCGCAATGTGACTTCAGCGACTGCCGTCCACCATGAAATCAACTGCGAGTCGGATCTCATCATCGGAGCAGTCGACACAGCCACCGCGCGCAATCATGCCCGTACCGGCGACGCCATTGATGCCACTGTCGTACAGCGCATCCATGCCCTTACCAATGCGGCCAGCCCAGGCGACCTGGTCGCCCACCTTGGGCGCACCAGCGATACCGGCTGAATGGCATGCCATACACGCCGCATTGTAGACGTCCTCTCCAGAGCGGCCGGCGCTGGCGGCCACGGCATCACCGCCACCGCCACAGGTTTCTCCCTGTACACAGACGGCTGAGAAAGGCTGAATCCGCGCCTCGATGTCTGCCCGCTGCTGGTCAGTCAGATCAAGTGCGACTGCCGCCAACGGCGCCAACATAAGGATAAAGAACAAACGCATGGTGCTAACTCCTGTCAGTGGGGGGCGGAGTATAGCGTTTGCGAAAACGATCGAAAACACAGCAATACGCGCCCCACTCACCGCTATACTGCCTGTCCGCCAAAGAGAAGACCTGTGATGAAGCTCTATACGTTTGATGCCGCCCCCAACCCCGCCCGGTTGGGCATGTTCATGCAATACAAAGGCATTTCGCTCGATACGGTCCAGATCGACCTCGGGGCCGAAGAACAGCTCGGCGAGGCCTACCGGGCGATTGTCCCGGAAGCCACGGTGCCCGCGCTCGTGCTCGATGATGGCTCGGTCCTGTGCTCGGTGATTGCCATTGCCCATTACCTGGAATCGCAGTACCCCGACAAGCCATTGCTTGGGCGAACGCCGGAAGAACGCGCGCGAGTCCTGAACTGGAACCACCGGCTCTATAGCGACATTTTTGCTGCCGCGGCCGATGCGTTTCGCAACGGACACCCCAACTATGTCGATCGCGCGCTGCCGGGGCCGGTTAATGTCGCTCAGCTACCTGAGCTGGTCGAGCGTGGGCGCACACGGGTGATAGCCGGCCTGGAAGTCATCAACGAGGTATTGGCGGAAAGTACCTACCTCGCGGGCGACGCTTTCTCTTTTGCGGACATCGATCTGCTAGCGGCCATTGATTTCGCAAAATGGGGCGCCCGACTCACCCCTGACGAATCCCTGACACATTTACACCGGTGGCGCGGCGAGGCCAAAGCGGCTTTAACGGGGTGACGAGTCGCTCAGGGTGGTTGTTTTGCCTGCTCGCACTCACAGGGTGCACTGACACAGAGACCGGTCCCGATCATCTCGATGAGTACCTCCAGCGGCTGGCGACCGTAACAGGCGTCGAGCTGGTCGCGGGCGCACCCCATGACGCCAATCGACTCGATCTTCCCCGACAGCAAGCCACCGCATCACCCGTCTCAAATCAAATCGACTTAATTGATTTTCTGTCGCTGTCTGGATGCGCGCTTCAGGTCAATCTCGGACGCCGCAATACCCAGTTAGGGCGCACAGCATCTCCCTCTCAACGCCTGTTACTGGATTTAGAATTCATGGATCTGGCGCCTGAGTGCATCACGCTACTTCGGGAACGCGGGGACGATGAATTGGCGAGCACGCTGGCAAAGGTCAGCGATGAGCGCCAGACGTTGCTCTCCGAGTCCATTGCCCAAGCGGTATTGATGGGACCCGAGTGGCGGCTGTTCTGGGAACGACCCGCAACGTTGGGCAACTACCCTGTCGACACAAATAGCGCGATTACCGGATCGCTCAGCCGGCTGTCGGACTTGACCGGAGACTGGCTGGGCGGCAACTGGCAGGCCAGCAATCGCGAGTTCGAAATACTGCTCAGTGACCTCCGCGCAGGAGACGGCGGGGCGCTTCTGGCGGCGCATTCACTGGTCTCCCGAGAACTGGAGCGCGCCAACACGCTGCTCGCCAGCACTCAGTCCACAGCGCCTTTGTGCCCCTTTGGCAATCCCACAGATCGCTCCAGAGCAATGGAGCAGGTGGTGGCAAGGTTTTTTGTGGGCGCCGTGCAGCCGTGGCTGGTACGGCTACGCCAGAGAGCCGAACTGCTGTTAGCACCGGTCACAGCCTTGGAAGCACCGCTATCGGCCGCGTGGAGTCCCCAATATCGAGCCTGGGTCGTGGAGCGAGATCACTTACTGAACCATCAGACCGAACTCATTCGCGCGCATATCGCCAGCATTCAGGCCACGCTGGCCCCATGCGCTCCAAGCTAGCGACATTATCCGAAACGCACCATCCTTGGCACTGCGATGCTTGGCCAACCCTGCTACATTAGCCCCCGCATTCAATTCAATCTGTGGAGAAAGTTGTGAAGCTGATCCGATTCACCGCCGCCCTGGTCGCCGCTCTGACGCTGGCCGCCTGCGCCACCAAACCGCCGGAGCCCGTGGTGGACTTCGCCCCTGACTACAACTTCAGTCAACCCAAGACCATTGGCTTTTATGCGATGAGTGGCGAGGTGACGGGCAACAATCCGACTGAGCTGACCGATTTTCAGAGAGATCGCATCGATGACGCATTACAGGGTGCCCTGGAAGCGAAAGGTTTCGTGTTCGTCGACAAAACCGCTGACGCCGACCTGCTCCTGAGCTGGCACCTGAATCTCATGGAAAAAACGGACGTGAAAACCTACAACAACCCCTCCTACGGCGCGTCCGTAGGCTACAGCCGCTATAACCGTTACGCGATGTACAACTGCTACAACTGTATGAACCAGACCGACGTCCGCGTGACGGAGTACACGCAGGGCACCTTCATCATCGACATGATTGACCCTGACGCAAACGCCTCGGTCTGGCGCAGCGTGACCCAGTCAAAGCTGAAGGACGAAACCATCCGCGATCAGGCTGCACTCGACAGCGCTGCCATGCGGGTGCTGGCAGGCTTCCCGCCCGGCGCATTGCCCGCCTCTCCTTGACGCTATGAGGCGCACTGGGCCATTCGTTCAGAGCGTCCGTCAATGGGCCTCAACCAAGGCTGACGACTACCCCTAAGGGGGCACTTGAGACACAGCGCGTCGCCCCCTACTCTGTTTGCCTCACAGCGAGGCGGCAATCATGAAAGTTATCAGCAGCGCGGCGCTACCCAGTCCGTGCCCGATTCCCGGGCGCGAGCCCCGAACGACCAGTATTGGTCTGGTCCAGACGCGTTGGTACGACTCCGCAGATGCCCATAGCGAACAGCTATGGGAGGGCGTGAGTGCTTGTGCCGGTGCCGGTGCCAACGTGGTGTTCCTGCCCGAATTGACCTTGAGTCGCTACCCCGCGGATAGTCGACCCGAGGGCCCCGCGGACGCCTCCGCTGAAGATGTGGATGGCGGACCCAGTCTCGCGCTCGCACGTGAGCTCGCCCGCGACTGTGATGTCCACGTGCAGATCTCGCTCTTTGAGCGCTCCGGAGCAGCCGACCAACGCGGTCTCAATACCTCCATCATTGTTGCGCCAAACCGTGAGTGCGTCGGACGCACCCGCAAACTCCATATTCCCGTCACCGAGGGATACTTTGAGGATGACTACTTTGCGGAGGGGCCAGCCGAGGACCCCTACCCGGTGCACAAGCTTGAACTGGACGGCGTGGATCTCAAAGTGGGCAACCCGACCTGTTGGGATGAATGGTTCCCCGAAGTGGCGCGTTGCTACGCCCTGGCCGGCGCCGATGTGCTGTGTTATCCCACTGCCATAGGCTCCGAACCCGACTACCCTGACTTCGATACCGCGCCGCTGCTGAGGCGGGTTGTAACCGGTCACGCGGCGGCCAATGGGCTCTTTATTGCCCTGCCCAACCGCTTTGGCTCAGAGGGGCTACTCAACTTTTATGGCACCAGCTGCATCATCGACCCCTTTGGGCGTGTGCTAGGAGAAGCGCCGCGGGACGAGGCGGCTGCGCTGGTGGCAGAAATTGATCTCGGGCAACGAGACGATTGGCTGACGCTGTTCCCCTTCTTCGCCACCCGGAGGCCCGACACCTACGGTGCACTGACCGATGACAAGGTGAACCCCCGGCAACCCAATGGTGACGCACAGGACGGGGGCATTCCCGGCATTAAGCAATGACGCGCGCCCGTCATATGCCACCAGAGTGGGCGCCGCATGCCGCCACCTGGATGGGATTTCCACGAGACAGCTACGCTGAATCTGGTCTGAGCCGTGAAGAGGCGCAAGACGCCTGGTCGGTGGTGGCCAATGCCATCAGCGAATACGAACCGGTGCAGATGCTATGTCACCGGGAGGATTTGCCCCCGGCGGAACGAAAGCTATCAGCATCCATCGACGTCATCCCCGTCACCCTGAACGATGCCTGGCTGAGAGATATCGGACCAACTTTTGTAATGGAAGATGACGCACTCGTCGCCATCGACTGGCAGTTCAACGGCTGGGGCCAAAACACCGAGTTCGAGTGGAGCGATGACGACGCCATCGCCTCTCAGGTTGCCGAGAACTTGGCGGTACCGACTGTGCGCACCGAGATCGTCAACGAAGGGGGCGGCATTCATGTGGATGGCCAGGGCACGGTGCTCCTCACTGAGACGGTTCAGCTGGACCCGACGCGCAACCCGGGCCACGACCGCGACAGCATCGCAGCACACATTCACAATGCGCTGGGCACTCACCGCGCCATCTGGCTATCGAAGGGGTTGTGGCGGGACAACTTCTTAAACGGCACCAAGGGCCACGTGGACATCGTGGCCTGTTTCGCTCCGGATGGCCGTCTGCTGGTTCACCGACAAACCAATGCGGATCATCCGGACTTCCCCTTGTGGGAGGCCCTTGCTGAACAATTCAGTGGCGAAGGTCTTGAAGTATTGCCGCTCGAGGCGCCTCTCACACTGAAAGACAGCCGTGATTGGGTCGACTACAGCTACATCAATCACTACGTCTGTAATGGTGCCGTCATCTGTCCGAGCTTCGATGACCGTCGTGACGATGCAGCCCGCGAGCGGCTACAGGATGCCTACCCCGGTCGGGATGTTCGGATGCTGGACGCCAGAGCGCTGTTTGCCATGGGCGGGGGCATCCACTGCATCACCCAGCAACAACCGAGCGGAGTCGGCTAAATCCCTCTATACTCCGCGGTCCTTTTTATCAGCGGTCAGACGCCAAGCCACGGCCAGCCATGTTCACTTACATCAATCCAGACATCCGCGAGCGACTAATTCGAGACGGCAAATTATTCCGTATCGACGCCGATGGCGCGGAGGTGGAGATGACTGAGGCGCCTGGCCCGGGTCTGCACCTCAATCTCATGGGCCCAATTCCCCTGCCACTGGCCCGCGGCCAACGACACCCGACTGTTCAGTGGTATGCGAGCGTCAGAAGCACCGAGCTAAGCGAAGTCGAGCATCTCGCCAGCACCCTCAGAGAACAGGGCGGCCAACACCTTTTCTCGCACCTGGCTTCCAGCATGGCGGTCAACAGCGTGTTGGTGATTGGGGAACCTGAAAAGAGCGACAACCCTCTGGTCAGAGTGCATTCGAGCTGCCTGACTGGCGACGTACTGGGGTCGCGAAGATGCGAGTGCGGACCCCAGTTGGAGTCAGCGCTGGATCGAATCGCGGACGATGTCGAGGGCGGTTATCTCATCTATATGGCGGGCCATGAGGGCCGAGGGATTGGCCTGTGGGCCAAAGCCGCTACCTACCTTCTGCAGGACGCCGGGGAGAACACTTATCAGGCGAACCGGTCGCTGGGTCTACCTGACGATTCCCGGGACTTCTCCGATGCCGCACTGCTACTCAAATATTTCGGGCGCGGCCGCAAGCTGCGACTGTTAACGAATAACCCCAAAAAGCAGGAAGACCTGACTGCATTGGGCGTGCCTCATATCGAACGGGTGAAGCACGTGTGTGGCGTCGATGACCACAACCTTCAGTATTTGAAGGCCAAACGGGACTGGGGACACAAACTCGGCGAGGACGATCTCTCCACCGAGGAGTAATGCGACGTCGACCTGAGGGGGTAAGTCGCTGCCTTCACCGTTAGCTGACTGTGGTCAGGGCTCTCTAATTCAACCACTCGGGCAGGGGCTCACGCCCCAGCGGCAGCTCCATGCTGTTATCGGCCGCCTGGTGTGCATGCCCCACCATTTCATCGTAGGCGCTTCGCTGTCGCAGAAAAAACTCGCAGGTCACCGCGTGACGCAACATCCGCCGCATTTCGAGCAAGTTACGAGTTTTGAGCACTTTTCCCTGACGATCAGCAATGACGTGCTCCTCACCGTCGATGCGCGCGTGGGCGATGTAAAGGCTCAAATCAACGGACTCAATAACCACCCCTGTCACGCCCATGCTGTTCAGATCGCTCACCGAAACCTTCATGTGCTTTTTCACCCGTTTTTTATTTCTGTGGCGCAGACCCCGTGTCTGCATTCGGCACTTTGTCGCGCCAGCTACAAAAGCTACGATTCGGGCTTTTGAGCGGTTTGCTCCCCTGCGAGACCGCGCCGATTAAAAGCGACAAAATCCGGACAACCTCCGGGCTTGCGCCGCGGATCGTAGACGATGCCAAGATGACCGAGACAAGCCAGCACATCGCTTTCTCTCGCGTAGGTGAGCCACTCGACGCACTGCCGCGCTGCAGCGGCGTCTACCGGTTTTTCGCTGAGGACGGCTCACTGCTGTACGTGGGCAAAAGCGTCGATATCCACAGCCGGGTCACACAACATCTCAATGAAGGCCGCAAACCGGGCCGCCATCAACGGCTCATGTCGCAGGTTGCCCGTATCGACTGTCAGCTCACCGCGGGCGAGATCGGCGCGTTGCTGATAGAGAATGCCGCGATCAAGTCAGAGGTGCCGCTTTTCAACCGACGCCAACGCCAACTGCGTCGCCTCTGGACCATCCAGCTTCAGCCTGCCACCGACGGGTTTCTGAAACCTCTTGCCATCGACTTTGCACCCACCGGGGTGCGTGAAACCGACACCTACGGACTGTTTGCCAACAAACACCGCATCACCACGACGATACAAAACCTCGCCAGAGATCACGCTTTGTGTCTCCGGGTCATGGGGTTGGACAAAGGGAAAGGCGCGTGCTTTCAGCATCAGCTGGGGCGCTGCGACGGCGCCTGCGCCGGTCAGGAAAGCCCCGACTCCCACAACGCACGCCTGCTGGATCAATTGGAGCGGCATCGCATTGCCGCCTGGCCATTCGATGGACCACTGCTGCTGGCGGAGCAAACGATACGTCCTCTCGAGCATCAACCCGCACAGCAATTCCATCTGGTGGATCAGTGGGCGTGGCACGGCTGCTTCGACTCGCGGCAAGAAGCTCAAAGTGCGCTGAAGAACCCCGTCTCAACAGCCTTTGACCGGGACGCTTACCGTTTGGTTTATAGCGCTATCTATCGTGGTCGCGTCGCGCTGCAGGACGCCCTGACCTGGCAACCGCTGCTTAACCCGCTCTTAGCACAACGAGAGGCTGCGTCATGAACGTCTTGTGGTTCAAGCGCGACCTCAGACTGGCTGATCATGCCCCGCTGGCCGCCGCCATCGATCGCGGTGAGCCGTTGCTGCTCCTCTACATCATTGAGCCCACGCTGCTGAGAGACCCCCACTATCGCGGCAGGCACTGGCACTTTATCGCCCAGTCTCTGCAAGCGATGAGCCACGAGCTGGCAGAGCTAGGGGCCCAGATTCAAGTCCTCGAGGGCGAGCCCGTTAAGCTGTTGAACACACTTCATCAGTCTCAGCCTATTGGCCACTTATACAGCCACGAAGAAACGGGGTTGGGGGTGACCTTTGAGCGGGACCGGCAGGTGGCGGCTTTTTGTGCTGCACAGGGTATCGCGTGGCACGAGTACCAAACCAACGGTATACAACGTGGTCGAAGCGACCGGCGCGGCTGGAACCGGGCCTGGCAACGTGTCATGAGCGATGCCGAGATACCGGTAGACCTCAGGGTGCTGTCACGGCTCTGCCAGCCCTTGCCTTCCCCTTTGGAGGGCGCACTCAGCAAGCGCATAGAGGGCTGGCAGCAGCACAATGCGGCCTTTCAGCGCGGCGGTGCCGTCGCAGGTGCCGAGGTGCTGCACAGCTTTTTGGAAGTGCGAGGACACGGCTATCAACGCCATATCTCGAAGCCCGCAGGAAGCCGGGTTCACTGCTCACGGCTATCACCCTATCTGGCGTGGGGCAATCTGAGTCTGCGCCAGGCGTACCACGCGCTGAAAAAGCGACAGGACCGGGGCGGCTGGACGCGTGCGCTGGCTGCTTTTGAATCCCGACTGCACTGGCATTGTCATTTCGTCCAAAAATTCGAGATGGAGTGCCGCATGGAGTTTGAAGATCTCAATCGGGGCTACCTCGCGCATCCCCGTCGTCATGACCCTGACCGGCTCGGGGCGTGGTGTGAGGGCCGCACCGGCTATCCGCTGATCGATGCCTGCATGCGCTGTCTGATGCAGACCGGGTATCTCAACTTCCGCGCACGCGCCATGGTCGTATCGTTTCTCACGCACCACCTTTGGCAGGACTGGCGTCTGGGTGCCGCCTGGCTGGGCTCACTGTTCCTCGACTTCGAGCCGGGGATCCACTATCCGCAAATGCAGATGCAGGCGGGGGTGACCGGCATTAACACCATTCGCATCTATAACCCGGTCAAACAGTCGCTGGACCATGACCCCGAAGGCACCTTCATTCTCGAATGGGTCCCTGAGCTGGCAGGCTTACCCACGCCGCTCATTCATCAGCCCTGGCTTCTTTCTCCCATGGAGCGACAACTTCACCCTATCGATTACCCCGAGCCCATCGTTGACCTTAAAGAGTCCTATCCCTTTGCACGGGATGCGCTGTGGCAGCTCAAGTCGGATCATGGCGTACGGCGAGAGAAAGCACGTATCCTCGATCAGCATGTGGAGCGGCGCAACGCGCGATAACGCTTTCCCTGCCGAACCGCTTTGATATGCTGGCGGGGTGACGAACCATCGGGGAAAAGGATGATGCTGGTGATTCTTTGGATTGTGGGCGCGCTGGTGGCAATCGCCGTTCTGGCGATGCTTTTGGTACCCATGTTTATTGACGAGCAGGCGTTGCTCGACTTGGCGCAAGAGCAGGTGCAAACCCAGGCGGGCGGCGAACTGATTGTCGAGGGCGATGCAGAGCTCAGCTTCTTTCCGCGTTTCGGGCTCATACTGGAGGAAACGACGCTCAACCTCCCCGCCGAGACGGAATATGACCAGGACATTAACGCCACTATCACAGAGCTCGACGTCGGGCTCTCTCTGCTACCGCTGCTAGGTGGCAACATCGATATCGGCACGATTGTAATCGCAGGTGTCACCGCCGACATCACCGAACCCCGAGCGCTACCGCCCGCGCCCGAACCCCGCCCTATCATGAGTGATCGGGAGTGGGAGAAGCGCGGCGAAATCATTCGACAGACCAAGGAACAGGAGCGCCAAAGACAGCTAAATGAGGGCGGCGGGGTTTCGGGTATTGCCATTCTGGCAGAGGCCATCCAGATCGAAGACATTACCGTCATCCAGCGCACCCGCGACGGCGAGCTGAGCAATGAAATTCGCATCGCAGCGCTGACCCTGACCGACGTCAATACACGGAACGAGCCCATGCAGCTCGAGGGGACGTTGACGGTTCTGGGTGATGGCTCAACCGCACCTCTCGATATTGCGCTGGACGGCGCTATCCGGATTGCGTCGGATTTCAGCAAGATTGAAATCCAAGATCTGCAAACCGAAGTGATTGGCGCGCTCACCAAACCGGTGGAAAGCGCACTGAACGGTGCGTTCGTGATGAGCCCGGCGAAAGCTGACTTCACGTTGAGTGCGAGCCTGCCGGGTGGGGATGTCACCGGACAGCTGGTCTGGTCAGCGCTGGAGAGCCCCGAAATCAAGCTGGATATCAATACGGCGCGACTGGACGCAGATCAAATTCAACCTGCACCACCGCCCGCATCGGCGGCTACTGGGAGCGCACCCGCAACTGAGGCGACGCCCGCTACCACTCCGGCCGCCAGTGAAGCAGGAAGCAGTGCTCCCGTGCCCTTGCCGGTGGGACCGCTGCGTGATCTTGATCTCGAGATGCGTGTGGCGGCAAACGAACTCATTGCAGGCGGACAGACCATTAGCGACGCACAAGTCTTTATGCGCGTTCGCGATGGAGTTGCCAACATCGACTACATTCGGGGCGTACTGCATCAGGGACAGCTCGATACGCGTGTGATGCTGAATGCGCGACGCCCGGTCGTGGAGGCTGAGGTCGAAGGCGGTCTCAAGGGCGTTAACATGGACCTGTTGCTCGCTAGCATGGGCAATACCGACGCCGCGTCCGGCCGCATTGAGATGAGCTGGGAGCTCGAAGCTGAGGGCGTCACCGCTGATGATCTGATGACGGCGCTGGACGGCGACGTGACGGCCAACGGTCAGGATTTGATGCTGCAGAAAGTATCCGTGCAGGGGCTGGTGTGTAACGCGGTGGCGATCGTTAACAAGATATCGCCGATCTCCGACTTGCCGACCAATACCCCCATCACCGACTTGTCACTGGCGGTGGATTTTGATGATGGCATGGGCGACATCGAGAAGCTCCGCTTCTCGACGCCGGGCGTGGAGCTAAAGGGCTCGGGTGATATTGACCTTAGCTCGATGGATTTTGGTTTCCGCATGGAAGGGCAGGTCAACAACGAGATCATGGAGGTGAGCCCCCTCTGC
>ERZ802822.2062-NODE-2062-length-11499-cov-7.270005_pt1 | contig 11499 bp, 11 predicted proteins | sample MGYA00345649_ERZ802822 | MGnify/ENA primary metagenome ERZ802822 (study PRJEB30503, sample SAMEA104212359) | marine metagenome | biome: Westerlies Biome; feature: [SRF] surface water layer (ENVO:00010504) within the epipelagic zone...; material: water... | reverse complement strand
TAATGATGACATTATTATGGATCTGGATAGTGAAATTATTATTGTTAATCCTGACCAGTTTGAACTTGAATATTATAAGGATATTCAATCACACAGATATTCATTACAAAAAAATTTAAGGAAGGTTTTAAAGAAAAAATCACTTACTGATGATGGAATAAAAATAAATATTATGTCTAATCTAGAATTATCAGACGAGGTAAAGTTCTTAAATAATGATTGTGATGGAATAGGATTATATCGAACTGAATATTTATATATGAATAGAAATGATCTTCCTTCAGAAAAAGAACAAATGTCTGTTTATGCGAAAGTTTTCAAAGCTATGAAAAATAAGCCAGTCACACTGAGAACACTAGACATTGGTTCAGACAAAGAAGTATCTGAAAATATAAAAGTTGGAGACATTGCCAAAAACCCTGCTCTTGGACTCAGAGGAATAAGATATAGTCTTGCCGAAAAAAATATATTTCAGACCCAAATCAAAGCTATGTTGAGAGCTGGATATAATAATTCATTAAGGATATTGATACCAATGATTACATCCCTTAATGAAATCATCAAAACAAAAGAATTAATAAATAATGCAAAATTAGAATTGAAAAAAGAAAGAAAGAAATTTACAAATAAATATGACCTCGGAATTATGATTGAAGTTCCTGCATGTGCATTACAAGCTGATGAACTGGCTAAACATGTAGATTTCATGTCTATTGGTACAAATGATTTGATTCAATATACTCTTGCAATAGATCGAATTGATGATGAAGTATCGAGTCTATATGATCCTACTAATCCAGCAGTGTTGTCTTTAATAAAAAAAGTTATCGAATCATGTAACAAATCTAGTATTGATGTAACTGTTTGTGGTGAAATGGCAGGAGAAAAATCATATACAAAGCTACTACTAGGTCTTGGATTAGAATCATTTAGTATGCATCCTCAAGCAATACCTGAGGTAAAAGATATTATCCTGAATAGTAATATTAATAAAATTAAGAGAAAAGTTAATGCGATTTTAAAATCTAATGATAGATTCCTAAGAGAAAAGTTAATAAGCAATCTCTAGTCTTGGTAAGATAACAAAAATTCTATCAAAGCCATGCTACTATAAAGTCTATTATGAGCTTGTTGCCAAACTACACTAAAATCTGAATCAAGAATGATATCGTCAATCTCCTCCCCTCTATGTGCAGGTAAACAATGTAAAAATATTGCATCTTTTTTAGCTTTCGACATTAAATTAATATTTACTTGATAACTTTTGAATATTTTTTTTCTTTCTTCATTTTCTTGTTCATCACCCATACTTGTCCATACATCCGTAGTTACTATGTCAGCATTATTAGCAGCAGTTCCAGGGATATCACATAATTCGACATTATCACCAAATTTTTCAAGAGTATACGTATCAGGTTCATAACCATTTGGTGTTGATATATTGAGTTTGAAGCTTAATAACTTTGATGCATTAATATAAGAGTTACACATGTTGTTGCCATCTCCAATCCATGCAATTGTCATTTTGGAAAAATCATTTCCTTTTGTCTCTGCTACTGTTTGCATATCAGCTAATAACTGACAGGGATGAAAAAGGTTACATAAACCATTAATTACAGGAACTGAGGAAAATTTTGCAAGTTTCTTAATTTCATCATGAGTATTCGTTCTCATCATAATTAAATCGACCATACCTGAAAGCACTTGGGCAGTGTCAGAGATATCCTCACCTCTTTTTAACTGTGAAGAATCTTCGGATAAAAATATTGCATGTCCACCCAATTTATACATTGCAGTTTCAAATGATACTCTCGTCCTAGTAGAATTTTTCTTGAATATCATTGCTAATGTTCTATTCAAGAATGGTCTAGGTATTTTATTTAGTTTATCTAGTTCTTTAAAATCAATTGCTCTTTGAATAATCTTCAAGAATTCTTGAGTATTTATATCTATTAAAGATTTGAAATCTCTTTTATTCATAATTTTCTTTGATTAGCTGTTCAATAATATCAACAATATTCAAAATATGTTTGTCTTCACATATTAGAGGCGGTAGTAATCTAATTATTCTATCTTTGGTTACATTCAATACTAAACCTTTTTCTAGTGCTTTCACAACTAGTTCCGTGCAGTTGCAATCTAGTTCTATACCAATCATCATTCCATAAATCCTAATATCTGATACAGCTTTAAGATCTTTTATTTTTGAATGCATAGCATTTTTCATCGTTGAAGTTATAGCTCTTACATGATTGCATATGTGTTCATCTCTCATGATATCTAGAATACATAAACCGACAGATGTAGATAAATAATTTCCCCCAAATGTTGAGCCATGCATACCTGCGCTTAATACTTTGGCTGCATCTCCTTTAGCAAGACAAGCTCCTATCGGAACACCGTTTCCAAGTGCTTTTGCTACCATGACAACATCAGGTGATACATTAAAATGTTGATAACTAAACCATTTCCCTGTTCTACAAAAACCAGATTGAACTTCGTCAGCCATAAGGAGTATTTTGTTAGCTGTGCACATATCACTGAGTTCTCTCATGTAATCGTCACTACAAGAAATAATACCCCCTTCACCTTGAACAGGCTCCAATAGAATTGCAGCAATATCTTTATGTGCTTTTAGGACCTCTTTGATCTCATTAATATCATTAAATTTTACTCTTACGAGCCCTTCTAAAATAGGTCCAAATGCTAGATGAGAAGCTTCGTTAGATGTTACGCTCATTGCTCCCATTGTCCTGCCATGGAAACTATTTGACATTACAACTATCTTTGGATTTTCATAACCTCTATCATGGCCATATTTTCTTGCTATTTTTATTGCTGCTTCAACTGCCTCAGCACCTGAGTTACAAAAAAAGGAATTTTCCATTCCTGTAAGTTGGCATAGTCTTTTTGCTAACTTCTCTTGGCTATCAATTTGAAATGCATTTGATGTGTGAATTAATTCTTGAGATTGTTTTATTATAGCTTCAGTAATTTTTGGATGTGAGTGTCCCAGACTTGTAACCGCTAATCCACACAAAGCATCTAGATATTTTTTGCCTTTATTATCGTAAAGATAAGCTCCCTCTCCTTTTACAAAGGAAACAGGTTTTCTGTTATAGGTTGGCATTATATTACTTTTCATATTCATCATTTTCGCATGAAAAAGATATTCTATATTATATTATCAAGAATACTAGATATAGCTGATAATTCACTTAAGGTGCATATTAATGTGTATTTTTGGTGCAATTTCCCTTATTATAGTCATGTTAACGTTAAACATTAGGGGAAAACATGAAAAAACTATTAAGTTTAGTACTACTTATGGGCCTTTCATCTTTATCTTATGCTGGCGGTCAAGCAATGAGTGGTAGTGAACATAACCATGCTTCTTCAGCTAAGGCATCTTCCGGAGTTCATTTCTATGGAAGATTGTACATAGGATATGATAAAACATCTGGATCAGTTCAAAGATTAGATGATGGTGGTAATAAAAGTAGATTGGGTCTGAAAATTAAATCTGGAAATATCGTTGGAAACTTAGAATATAAATTCGATATTGGTGATGGTACAAGTGGCGCAGGTAATAACTGTGGTACTAATAATGCAAATGGTTGTCAAACATTTGATATGCATGTAGGTAATCTTGGCTTTATGACACCTTTAGGTTATATAGGTGCTGGTACATTTGAAGCGCCATATAAAACAATGGGGCAATTTGATACCAATATGGATACTGCTATCGCATTAAACTCTCATGGTGGATTTAGTCAAGGACAAGGTGGTATAGCTGGCAACTTCGAAGGTGCTATGGCTTATCATGCAATGATGGGTCCGATAGAACTTGGGTTTATGTATGCAGCGACAGACAATACAGCTAATGACAATACAAATACAGACAGAGGAGACTATTCTCTTGGTATTACATTTAAAGACATGGTCATGAGCGGTTTGACATTTGGATATGCAACGTATAATGATAATGAAGTTTCTGGGGGCGATAGTGAAAGTAATGATAAATTCTTTGCTTCTTATAAAGTAATGCCAAATATGGGCGTATTTGCATCTCTTGAAGATCTTGAAGTGGCAAATACTTTCATAGCATCTAGTAATCTAGACGGTGAAATAAAAACCTTTGGTATTCACTACTCTATGGGCACAGCTGATTTACAACTAGTCACTGCAGAAGGTGAGGTAAGTTCAAGTGGAGCAGCTAATCAAGACTATAACACACGTAGTATCTCTGCGAAAATTAATCTAAGTAAACATTCAGATATTACAATTGGTTATACTAAACAAGATTTTGATCAAGATGGAACTGATATAAGTACTTCTGGATTTGGTCTAACACATAAATTTTAATTTAGTTCAGTATTATGAGAAATTAACCTAACCTGTTTAACAGGTTAGGTTTTTTTTGATTAAGCAATAAATGTTATTAAAGATGCTAATGATACTAGACCTGGATGATGTGCTCCTCCCATAAACAAGAGCATTGGTATGCTTAGTGCAGTATTAGTTCTCGAAGCAAGTAAAGCTGTTTTCTTTGCTTTTGCAATTTCATCTGCTGTTGCATCCACTAAACCAAGTACTTTTTGTTGATTTGGCCAAATAAGTACCCACACATTAAATAACATGATTGTTCCAAGCCATGCGCCAGCACCGATTACTGAGCTGTAGCCGCCTGCAAATGTGAATGCATCTACGAATTGACCATGGTGCCCTAGGTAAGCTGCTCCTGTCACCCATGTTACTACCGCGCCCCATCTGAACCATAACAAAGCTAAAGGTGCTACGTATTTTCCTATTGCTGCAGGTCCGGGCTCCTTATCTGCAGTTGCCTTAGCCATTGCTGGAACTTGTACAAAATTAAAATAGTACAAAAGACCTATCCATGTTACCCCTGATAGATAATGTAACCATCTAATATAGCCTTCTGCTTCGATAGGAATAGCTCCATCGGTCAGTATCATTATAAATACTACCGCTAGTAGAAAACCTGAAATTATAGTACCTTTTATTGATAATAAAGGATTCATATATATGCCTCATTTGTTGATTGAAATTATGTCTAATAATAAATGAAGTAGTATATTTAATCTACAGGAGATGCAACTCAATTATGTGTGGAATTTGTGGTGAATTCAAATTTAATGGAAAATCCTTTAATGATGTAAAGTTGACTAATCTAATGAGCTCAATCTCAAATAGAGGAAGAGACTCAAAAGGAACATTCAAAAACACAGATATATTTCTTGGTCATCATAGATTATCGATTATTGATACTTCAGATAAGTCTAATCAGCCTATGGTCATAGAAAATTATGTGATCGTGTTCAATGGCATTATCTATAACTATAAGGAAATCAGGCAGAAACTAATTGCTGAGGGGCATATCTTTAAATCAACAGGTGATACTGAAGTTGTAATTAGATCATATATTGAGTATGAGGATAAATGTGTAGATCATTTTGATGGTGTTTTTTCCTTTTGCATATACAACTTAACTAAGAAGAATGTTTTTTTAGCAAGGGATAGAATAGGTATAAAGCCTCTCTATTATTCTATAGATAATAGTCAGCTAGTATTCTCGTCATCTATGAAAGGCATTTTAAGTAGTAAAGGTAAGATTGAAATAAATCCAATCGCCCTGAACTATCAGTTTACGATTCATTCTATGGTACCTGCTCCGCACACGATTATTGATGGCATAAAAAAATTAGAACCAGGACATACTCTAAATGTAACTAAATCAGGTGAGACTCACATTCATAAATATTTTGATGTCAATAATGTCGATCTAAAAAAATATAGTGATGATGAAATTATCAATAATATTGATGTTCTTCTTAATAGTGCTGTAGAAAAAAGATTAAATATTGCAGATGTTCCAGTTGGAATATTGTTATCAGGAGGACTAGATTCAAGTCTAATTACTGCAATTTCAAAAAAGTATAAGGAAGAATTAAATACTTACTCAATTGGGTTTAATACGATAAATAATGAGATTGGTAATGAATTTTATTATTCAGATTTAGTAGCTGATGATTTTAAAACATCACATAACAAATATAATATTTCTAATGATGATTTATATCATAATCTAGACACAGTTATATCTAATATGAGTGAGCCTATGGTCAGTCAGGATTCATCAGCTTTTTTCTTATTAGCAAAGAATGTTTCATTGTCAAACAAGGTTGTATTAAGTGGTCAGGGAGCAGATGAGGTATTCGGAGGTTATTTTTGGTATGAACAAATAATGAAAGATCAAGGTAGAAATGATATAGAGATATTATCTAAGTATTATTTCGATAGGACATTTGATAATTATTGTAATGCAATAAATAAAAAATATATAAGTACTAATAATGTATTTAATGAGATCAATAATAAATTTAAAGAAATGGACCAAGACTTACCTGTGCTTGATAAAGTATTAAGATTAGAGCTGTCTACACTTATAATAGATGATCCTGTTAAAAGGGTTGATAATATGACTATGTCTCATGCATTAGAGGCAAGGGTGCCTTTCCTAGATATAGATTTAATTACGTTTATGTTATCAGTAAAAAGCGAGAAGAAAATAAGTAAAACAAATAAATATTATTTAAAAAAACTATCAGAAAAGTACCTTAAAAATGAAGTAATTTATCGAGATAAGTTTTATTTTCCAGTACCTCCACTTAAGATAATTAGAAACAGATTTTATGATTATTGTAAGAATATTCTGTGCAGTGATGCTGCCTTAGAAAGAAATATCTATAATAGAAAATATATTGATAAATTAATCGCTAGTCCTAATGATAATTTTACAAACTTAAATGGTAATGAGCTTTGGCACTTTACCCTACTAGAAAGGTGGTTACAACTTAACGTTGATGTATGATCATTCTAGTTATATAATTCAAAAAAAGGAGATAGTATGTCAGCATTAGAAAGAATTAAAAAACAAGTAGAAGAGAGTCCAGTAATAATCTATATGAAAGGTACACCTCAAATGCCAATGTGTGGATTTTCATCGAGGACAGTTGAAGCCCTGAAAAGTTGTGGTAAAGAATTTTCGTATGTTAATGTAATTTTGGATTCAGAAATCATGCAAGAACTTCCAAACTTTGCTGACTGGCCAACTTTCCCTCAGCTTTATATTAAAGGTGAACTGATAGGTGGTTGTGATATAACTTTAGATTTACATAAATCAGGTGAACTACAAAAGATGATTGACGAGGCTGTGGCCTAGTCAACTGGACTGTTTATTGCGTGTATAATACCCCAATAGTCAAAAAGATTTATCTTGGAGATTGATTGTACGTTTAATTTTGCGTAAGCATTAAATTCTGAGAATGGAAAATACGGCCTCCAACCTAAGTACTTACTTATTGGCATTAAACCTTTTTCTAGGACTTTTATTAATGCATTATCAGTATCAAAACTAAAATGGTTTACTAGGTAAATATCTCCCTTGGGTTTGCATACTCTTTTCATTTCTTTGATTAATAAATCAGGATTTTGCGTAACTGATACGACATACATTCCTACAACTTTATCAAATGAATTATCTTCAAATTTAAGTTGCTCACCGTTCATCATAACTACACTTTTATTTTTAAGGCGATTTGATTCAATGTGATTTCTAGCTTTATCTAACATATCAGGTGATATATCTATGCCTATTACAACTGTTTCATCTGGATAATAGCTATACGATGTTCCTGTTCCAATTCCTATCTCAAGCACTTTATCTGTTGGTGTGCATTCCATCATGCTAACAAGTTTTTTCTGCCCAGGTTTGAAAACTTTACCGAATGTATAGTCATAAAAACTAGACACTCTTTTATATGATTTAATTATAGACTTATCGTCCAATATGCTATCCTTTAATAAATATTAAATGTCAATTGTACCACTTTATGAATGGATTATTCAAAACTTTCACAGATATAATGCTTTTTAAAAAAGGACCTCAAGACCTACCTTCTAGTCAAAGCCTCCTAAATTTATTTATAATAGCGAATATTCTTATTAGCTTTATACCCAATGATGTTAACTACAATATGGGCATAGCAGTTATCACATCCCTTATTTATATAGGAGCTAGCCTCTTTTTTATCCAAACAATATTAAGCATTAAAGAAAACATGACTTCCAGCACTGGGTACAGGGTGCGCTATATTCAATCAGCTACATCTATACTGGGAATTCATGCAATTATTGGTTTTATAACAAGCATAATTTTCTACTTAAGCAGTAATTCTGACTCTGTAATTTTTATTATACTTTTAGCAACGATCTATTCATGGCTGATATATGGTTATATATTTAAGAATGCCCTTGATTGCACGACATTCATGGGCCTATCAATATCATTTCTCTATAGCATGATAATAGGATTCATGCTTATTATCGTTCTCTCCTTTTTTATATGAAAATACATATTCTAGGTATCGCTGGAACATTCATGTCAGGTATAGCTATTTTGGCAAAACAAAAAGGTCATGATGTCACAGGATCTGATCTTGCTAATTATGATCCAATAAAATCAGTTTTAGAAAAAAATAATATAAATGTTATTATTGGCCATAAAATCAAAGATGTAAAAAATAAGGATTTAATAATCATAGGTAATGTAATGTCGAGAGGTAATCCTGTTGTTGAATACATTTTAAAAAATCAAATTAGTTTTACATCTGGACCTAAATGGCTTTATGAAAATATTTTAAAAGATAAAAAAGTCATCGCAGTGAGTGGCACACACGGTAAAACGACGACTACATCTATGATTGTACATATAATGAATAAAAATAAGTTAAATCCAGGTTATCTAATAGGCGGTGATCCTGTAGGTGATAGTCCTTCAGTCAAACTTACCAAATCAGAATACTTTGTGATTGAAGCTGATGAATATGATACGGCATTTTTTGATAAGCAGTCTAAATTCATGCATTATAGTCCTCATATTTTATTAATTAATAATATTGAATTTGATCATGCTGATATTTTTCGAGATATTGGAGATATCATTAAAACATTTCATAATCTAATTAGGCTTATACCGCCTGACGGAAAAGTTATTATAAATAAAAATAATCCCAACATAAAAAATCTTATAAAAATTGGTTGTTGGTCTAAAATCATAACAATAGACGAGAAAAAGACGAATGGAGATTTAAATCTTATTAAAGGTAAAAATTATACTCTTTCAGTAAAGAATAATAGATACAAATTGCCTGATCATATGATTGGACAACATAATTACTTAAATGCTACAGCGGCGATAGCAGTAGGTTGTCAATTAAAAATTAATATTAATAAACAAATTAATAGTTTAGAAACATTTCGAGGTGTTCAAAAAAGAATGGAATATATCGGACAAGTCAATGGAACAAAAATATACGATGACTTTGCACATCATCCTACAGCGATAAAATCATCCATAGAAGGAATAATGAGTAAGCATAGAAATCAAAAATTATTGACGATATTTTTACCGAACTCTAATTCGATGAATCTAGGCACTCATGATAGTAAGCTGTTGTCTTCGTTGAATAAATCTAGAGATGTGTTAATTGTGACTAAATCTAAGAGGTTAAAAAAGCTTCTAGAAAATAACATTAAAATAAGTGTTATTGAATCTCAGTCACAAATAGGCCACTATCTTCAAAACAATAATGAATACGATACTATATTAATACTATCTAATAAAAGTACAAAAGATATAATCAAATCCATAAGAAATGAATAAAACAAATAAAAATGAGCTTTCAAAAAAGTTGACTAGTGATCAATTTAATATCACTCAAAACAAAGGTACAGAGCCACCTTTTACAGGCAAATATTTAAATAACAAGCAAGCTGGAAGGTATAAATGTATTTGTTGTGGAACTGAACTTTTTTCATCAGAACATAAATATGATTCACATTCAGGCTGGCCTAGTTTTTTTGACGTAAGTAATAATAAAAACGTATTGTTAGTAACCGATAAATCTCATGGAATGATAAGAACCGAAGTTGTATGCAGTAATTGCCATGCTCACTTAGGGCATGTTTTTGATGATGGACCAGCTCCTACAAATAAAAGATACTGTATAAACTCAGCTGCTTTGAAATTTATCAATGAATAATCTAAAAAATATTCCTATTTTCCCTCTAAAAAGCATAATACTTCCGGGTGGTCAATTCCCGTTGAGAATATTTGAAAGAAGATACTTAGATATGATAAAAAACTCCCTAAAAAATGATTCTGGATTTGTAATTGCATTAACAAAAAAAGATGCGGACTATATATCATCAGTTCATGATTATGCATGTTATGTAGAAATAGTTGATTGGTCACAATTAGATGGAGGATTGCTTGGTATAACTGTTGAAGGGAAAAAAATAGTAACGTTAAGTAATTGTGAACTTAATGAGGGAAATCTATTAATGGGTCATGCAAAAGAGATCGAATCTAGTATAGACTACTTAATACCCGCTAAATATCAAATTTTATCTAAGTTCTATCGAAAGATATACCCTGAAATTAAAGCTTACATATTTCACAATCAATCAAAATACAATGATGCTAATTGGGTAGGTTTCAGACTGATAGAGTGTCTTCCTATACAAATATGTGATAAGGCAGATTTAATTGCAACTAATGAGCCACTTGATAGGCTAGAAAAAATATTACATATTGTTAAAAGAATTTATCCTAAGGAGCTTAATCTTCTAGATTAAGTTGTAGTAGCACCTGTATTAGCTTGACTTACAAGTCGAGCATACTTTGTAAGCGCACCATTAGTACGTTTAACATTTTTGTTTTTTAACTTTTTAAGCCTTAGTGAAATTTCTTTTTTAGATGTCAATAGATTGATTTCTTTTTTTATAGCACAAATCTCAATTTCGTCACCATTTTTTATTAAAGCTAATGGTCCTCCTATAGCAGCTTCCGGGGCAATATGCCCGACCACAAAACCATGGCTACCACCAGAAAACCTTCCATCTGTGATTAATGCCACATGATCACCAAGCCCTTGACCCATTATAGCTGATGTAGGTGATAGCATTTCTCTCATTCCGGGGCCTCCAACTGGTCCCTCATTTCTAATAACAATTACTGTACCTTTGGATATTTTTCCATTTAGAATTGTTTTTAAACACTGCTCTTCAGACTCGAATACTTTCGCCTTACCTTTGAAATATGTGCCCTCTTTACCTGATATTTTTGCTACGGCACCATCAGGAGCAATATTTCCTCTCAAAACTATTAAATGTCCATCTTTTTTAACTGGAGAGGTCAAAGGCATAATTATCTTTTGATTGGACGGATATGGTTTAATATTTTTTAGATTCTTAGCAAGAGTTTTTCCAGAAACAGTTAAACAGTCTCCATGCATCAGTTTTTTATTCACTAGAGTTTTCATTAGTGGAGCCACGCCTCCTATGCTAACTAATTCTGCCATAGAATATTTTCCACTTGGTTTTAGATCTGCAAGAACAGGTGTTTTTTTACCAATT
>ERZ802822.2061-NODE-2061-length-11499-cov-14.481527_pt1 | contig 11499 bp, 9 predicted proteins | sample MGYA00345649_ERZ802822 | MGnify/ENA primary metagenome ERZ802822 (study PRJEB30503, sample SAMEA104212359) | marine metagenome | biome: Westerlies Biome; feature: [SRF] surface water layer (ENVO:00010504) within the epipelagic zone...; material: water... | reverse complement strand
ATGCGTGACTTGCTGCAGGCAGGTGCGCACTTCGGACACCAGACCCGTTTCTGGAACCCCAAGATGGATCAGTACATTTTTGGGGCTCGCAATAAAATTCACATCATCAATCTCGAGCACACCGTGCCCGCCTTCAATGACGCGCTGAACACAGTCAAGCGCCTGGCCGAGAACAAAAATCAGGTGATGTTTGTTGGCACCAAGCGCGCGGCCGGCAAGATCGTTGAGGAGCACGCGCGGCGTTGCGGCATGCCCTTTGTCAGCCACCGCTGGCTCGGCGGCATGTTGACCAATTACAAGACTATCCGTTCATCAATCAAGCGCCTACGTGAGCTTGAAGAGCAGGAACGCGATGGCACCCTCGCCAAGCTGACCAAAAAAGAGGCGTTGATGCGCTCCCGGATGAAGGAAAAGCTTGAGCGGTCCATTGGCGGCATTAAAGAGATGTCCGGTCTGCCCGATGTGCTATTTGTCGTGGACGTGGACCACGAGCGCATTGCCGTGACCGAAGCCAACAAGCTGGGCATCCCGGTTATTGGCATCGTCGATACCAACAGCGATCCCGATGGTGTCGATTATGTGATTCCAGGCAACGACGACGCGATCCGCGCGATCAAGCTGTACGTCACCGCTGTGGCTGATGCGGTGCTGGCGGGTAAAGCGGCTGCGGGAGAAGTGGTATCCGCTGATGAGTTCGTTGAAGTGACCGAAGCGGAGGTAGCGCCTGCCGCCGCCCCAGAGGCCGCTGAAACAGCGGAGCCGGCGGAGGCAGCAGCTGAAGCAGTCGTGCCTGCGGCCGCTGATGAAGTTGCTGAAGCCAGCGCAGAGGCAGAACCAGAAACCCCCGCAGAGCCGGAATCGGAAGCCCCCGCAGAGGCCGATGTGGCCGAGAAGCCTGCTTCCTGACACGCTAGTCTGCTTGTGATTATGGGGTTGATGACCCCGGAACCATCAACGATCTTGCCGTCTTCATGGGCGGCTTTATGAGGAAAGAACATGTCTGCGGCATTGGTTAAGGAACTTCGCGAGAGGACTGGATTGGGCCTGATGGAGTGCAAAAAAGCGCTCTCAGAGGCGGGCGGCGATATTGACGCGGCGATTGAGGCACTGCGCAAGTCCAGCGGAATGAAAGCGGCGAAGAAAGCCGGCAGAACTGCGGCTGATGGTGTAGTCGCGATTCAGATCGCAGACGATGGCAGCTTCGCTGCGATGGTCGAGGTTAACAGCGAAACCGACTTCGTCGCGAGAGACGAAAACTTCCTGCATTTCGTTAGCAGCGTCGTGGGCAAGGCGTTTGATCAACGTATTGACGACGTGACGGCACTTGCGGAAGGCGATACCGAAGAGGCCCGTCAGGCACTGGTGCAAAAGATTGGTGAGAATATCAGCGTGCGTCGCGTAGCGACCCACGAGGCAGATGGCGGCGTCATTGGCGGCTATGTTCACGGCAATAATCGTATCGCTGTGCTGGTAGCCCTGAAGGGCGGCTCAGAAGAGCTGGCGCGCGACGTGGCCATGCATGTGGCTGCCGTCAACCCCCAAGTCGTCTCACCCGTTGATATGCCTGAGGACCTCGTCGCCAAGGAGCGAGAGATCTACTCTGCACAAGCTCAGGACTCTGGTAAGCCGCCGGAAATCGTCGAGAAGATGATTGACGGCCGAATTCGTAAGTTTCTTGCTGAGAACAGCCTGACTGAGCAGGCCTTCGTCAAAGACCCTGACATGACGGTTGGCAAGCTGGTCTCCCAGGCCGGTGCGGAAGTACTCGATTTCACCCGCTTCGAGGTAGGGGAGGGTATCGAAGTCGAGAAAGTGGATTTCGCTTCCGAGGTGGCCGCCCAGCTCGCAAACTGATTCTGGCGCCGCACTCTCGCATTGATCCCGGTGTGATATCAGGTCGGGATGACAAGAATCACCAAGGTTTCTGTATCAACAGAGGCCGTGCAGTCCGGTAGCATGGTGCGGCACGGATTGAGCAGGCGGAGATAGGGACAGATGGCGGCGGACAAGGTCTACAAGCGCATACTGCTGAAGCTGAGCGGCGAGGCGCTAACCGGTCAGGAAGCCTTCGGTATTGATCCCAAAGTGTTGGACCAACTGGCCCTCGAGGTCGGGCAGCTGGTGGGCATCGGCGTTCAGGTCGGATTGGTAGTCGGCGGCGGCAATCTTTTCCGCGGTGCGGCTTTGAACGCGGCGGGCCTGGATCGCGTGACAGGTGATCACATGGGTATGTTGGCCACCGTCATGAATGCACTGGCCCTTCGCGATGCCCTCGAGCGATCCAATATCGCGACGCAAGCCATGTCGTCTATTCCGATGAGTGGTGTGGTAGAGCACTACGATAGGCGCAAAGCGATCCGAGCGCTGTCCAATGGTGACGTCGTTATTTTTGCGGCGGGCACCGGTAACCCTTTCTTCACCACCGATTCCTCGGCCTGTTTGCGCGGCATCGAAGTCAAAGCGGATGTGGTGTTGAAGGCGACCAAGGTCGATGGTGTCTACAGCGCGGACCCGGTCACAGACCCCGATGCGGTGAAATATGACGAGTTGACCTATGACGAGGTGCTCGACAACAAGCTGGGTGTCATGGATTCGACCGCCATTTGTTTGGTGAGGGATCACGACATGCCGGTGCGGGTATTCGATATGGCGCAGCGCGGCGCACTACTCAGTATTGTTCGGGGCGGGGATGAAGGTACGTTGATTCAGGCCTGATAGCGCATCGCAGTGCGCTACGGTCAAAGAGAAAAACAACCAGGATTCATCATGATAGAAGACATCAAGCAGGATACCGAAGAACGGATGGGCAAGGCGCTCGAGGCGCTCTCTCACAACTTCAATAAAATCCGCACTGGCCGGGCACACCCCAGTTTGTTGGACAGCATTCGGATCGAGTACTACGGCGCAGAGACGCCGCTTAATCAGTTGGCCAACATCAATATCGAAGACGCCCGGACCCTGAGCGTGGTGGCGTTCGATAAGGGGATTACTCCAGATATCGAGCGGGCCATCCTGAAGTCAGATCTGGGGTTGAACCCCGCAACCGCTGGCGATGTGATTCGCATTCCTATGCCGGTGCTGACCGAAGAGACTCGCAAAGGCTACATCAAACAGGCCCGTGCCGAAGCGGAATCCGCGCGCGTATCGGTGCGCAATGCCCGGCGAGATGGTCTCGGCATGTTGAAGGAATTACTCAAGGAGAAAGAGATCTCCGAGGACGAGGAACGCCGCGGGCAGGACGTCATTCAAAAGCTGACCGACGACTATGTCGCCAAGGTCGAGTCCGCTTTGGGCGAGAAAGAAACTGACCTCATGGCCATCTGAGTCCTGAGACAAAGCGCCCGTGCAAGCATCGGATATTCAGCCCCGCACCGTACCTCGCCATCTCGCCATCATTATGGACGGGAACAACCGCTGGGCGCGCCGGGAGGGCTACCCGGGCGTGGCAGGGCATCGGGCGGGAGCTGAGGTGGTCCGAGAGATCGTATCGGCCTGCGAGTCCCGGGGTATCCGGTACCTTACCTTGTTTGCGTTCTCCAGCGAAAACTGGGGTCGGTCGAGGGCAGAGGTGCGGGCGCTACTGGCGCTGCTCTCGCGTTACCTGCGCAATGAAGTCGCCAAGTTGGCCTCGGACGGGGTGCGTCTGCGGGTGATTGGAAGACGAGACCGGTTCAGTCCTCGCCTGCAGCGATTGATGGCGAAGGTCGAGGAAACGACGGCAGCAGGGGATCGGGCAACGCTCACCCTTGCGCTTGACTATGGCGGTCGCTGGGATGTGACTCAGGTGACCCAATCCATCGCCCGTGATGTGGCCTCGGGTAAGATGTCGACTGATGACATTAACGAAGACACGATCTCACAGAGACTCGCCACGGCGGAATTGCCCGACCCGGATCTCTGTATCCGCACAGCGGGCGAGACACGCGTCTCCAATTTTCTGCTGTGGCAGTTCGCCTACGCCGAGTTCTGGTTTACCGAAGTCCTGTGGCCCGATTTCGACGAAACCGTATTGGACCTTGCCTTGGCTGATTACGCGGTGCGGGAGCGGCGCTTTGGCGTGCGCCCGCTGTTACATCGCTACTAACGGCGCCCTGGAGAAAAACGGATGCTCCGCCAGAGGGTGATCACAGCACTGGTTCTCGCGGGGGCTCTCATTGCGACCCTATTATTTGCACCTTATCCCGTGCAGGTGATTCTTTTCGCCCTGGTGGCCGCCGCCGGTGGCTGGGAATGGGCGGCACTGGTGGGTGCGCAGGGAGCGCTTTCCCGAGCGATCTATGCAGCCATCATTCCGCTACTGTGCGGTGCGCTGTGGATGGGCTTGGCGCTTGATGGCCCCGAAGCGTCACTCTACGCTAGGCCCTGGCTGGCCGCTACCGCGCTCTTGTGGTCTGCCATGCTAGTGGGGCTTAAATACTACTCCGCTGGCCGCGGCTTGTGGGGTTACGCGTGGGTGCGCGCGGTGATGGGGTGGCTGATGCTCACTGCAACTTGGCTTGCTGTGGCCGTGTGTTTAACACTGATCAACGGACCTTTTATCGTGTTCCTCTTGATACTGACTGTGGCGGTAGCCGACATCGGTGCCTACTTTGCCGGTCGGCGCTTCGGGCAGCATGCACTGGCCGCCGAGATCAGTCCGGCCAAAACCTGGGAGGGTTTCTGGGGGGGCATGCTGTGTGTGGCGCTATTGGCCACCTTGATCTGGCAAAACCTACCCCTGTCACAACTCCACCTAGGTTGGGGCTCACTCATGGTGCTGGGACTGGCCACGGCAGGGGCCTCGGTGGTCGGGGATCTGACTGTGAGCCTACTTAAACGGGAAGTGGGCTTGAAAGACTCCGGGTCGTTGCTGCCGGGCCACGGCGGGCTGTTGGATCGCCTCGATAGTATCTGTGGCGCCGCGCCTGTTTTCGCTCTTGGCCTTTTGTTGATCGGTTACTGATTGATGCGTCGGATAGCGGTATTGGGTGCGACGGGGTCGATAGGGCGGTCTACCCTCGATGTGATTCGGCGACACTCCGATCGCTATCAGGTCACGCTGCTGTCTGCCCACCGCTCGGTGGACGATATGGAGGTGCTGTGCCGAGCCCATCAACCAACCCATGCGGTGATGGGGGACCCGGACGCCGCGGCGGCACTCGCCGAGAGGCTTACAGACCTGTCGGCGGTGACGGTCGAGTCTGGCGGAGCGGTCCTGGATGACTTGGTGGCTGAGCCCAATGTTGACTCTGTTGTCGCCGGGATCGTGGGCTTTGCAGGCCTGCGCCCGACGCTGAGCGCTGCCAGAGCCGGAAAAACAATTCTGCTCGCCAACAAGGAGGCGTTGGTAAGTGCTGGAGGCCTGTTCATGGAGACGGTCCGCCAAGGTGGAGCCACCTTGTTGCCGGTAGACAGTGAGCACAATGCCATGCACCAATGTTTGCCGGTCGCGTCTGACGGTCGCCCTGATATGGCGGACGTTGAGAAAATCATACTGACGGCGTCAGGAGGACCGTTCCGTGGTCGATCCAGATCGTCTTTGGACGCTGTCACACCCGCGGAGGCCTGCGCCCACCCCAATTGGTCGATGGGCCAGAAGATTTCAGTCGATTCCGCCACGCTGGCGAACAAGGGTCTGGAGCTGGCCGAAGCATGTTGGTTGTTTGATAGAAGCCCGGATGAGATCGAGATTGTGGTGCATCCCCAGAGCATCGTGCACTCGATGATTCGCTATCGCGATGGCTCGGTCTTGGCGCAATTGGGCCAACCGGATATGCGCACGCCCATCGCCTATTGTCTTGCTTGGCCTGAGCGAGTCGATGCGGGCGTAGAGGCACTGGATATCGTTAGCGCGGGGCGTCTGGATTTTGAAGCGCCCGATCTGGAAGCCTTTCCCTGCCTAGCCTTGGCGCAGTGGGCGATTACCCAGCCCGGCGGTATGTGTGTCTTCAGCGCTGCCAATGAAATCGCCGTGGCAGCGTTCCTGTCCGGCGAGATCCGTTTTACAGACATCCACAAAGTGATTGACGCCGCATTGAAAGCGACTGATTTGGCGGAACCTGACAGCCTTGACGCGGTCCAAGCACTTGATCAAATGGCGCGGGAGGCTGCGCAACAATCGATAGCGAGTGGGCTCACTCGCTCAGGATCCTAGGACGTGCCGGTGCTCGATACCCTACAAACTATTTTTATCGCGCTGGCAACCTTTGCCATCGTTGTGGCGTTCCATGAATACGGCCATTTCTGGATGGCGCGCCGCGCGGGAGTGAAAGTCTTGCGGTTCTCGATCGGCTTCGGTCGGCCGCTGTTTCGGTGGCAAGGGAAGGACGACACGGAATATGTGATCGCCGCGATTCCTCTGGGGGGTTACGTGCGCATGGCAGATGAGCGCGATGGCGAGATCGCCGAGGCAGATCTGCCCCGCGCGCACAACCGCCAACCGGTGAGCAAGCGCATTGCGATCGCCGCCGCCGGCCCGATAGCCAATTTCCTATTGGCCATTTTGGTGTTTTGGGGGCTTTTTCTAAGAGGGGAAGTCGGCATCGTGCCTGAAATAGCCACGGTGGCACCAAACTCGCTTGCCGAGGCAGCGGGACTGCAGGCCGGTCAGGAAATTATTGCGATTGATGGCCGGGAAACGCCGACCGTGGCCACGGTCAATTTCGCCTTGCTCGAGCGGCTTGGGGATTCGGGCCCCCTGATATTGGCGACCCGCTATCCGGGGTCAGATATGGTGACCGAGTCTGAAGCGCGCATCAGCCAGTGGCTTAAAGGTGAAGAAGAGCCCGATCTTCTCGGGGCGCTCGGCGTCACGATTCGCATGCCGCCAGTACTCCCCGTGGTGGGCGGGCTGACGGAGAATGGGACCGCCTCGCAGGCCGGTTTTCTGGAGGGCGATCTCATCCTCAGTGCAGACGGGGAGGCGATCCCGCTGTGGATGGATTGGGTGACCTATGTTCGCGCGAGACCCGATCAAGCCATCGCTGTGGAGTTCGAGCGGCAGGGCACCCGTCAGAGTCTGTCGGTGACGCCGGCAGCCGCTGTCGCAGAGGGAGAGCGTATCGGCGCGGTCGGCATGTCTGTGGCTCTACCGGTGATTCCGGATGCGCAGCAACGTCACTTTGAACGGGGGCCCGCAGAGGCGCTGGTGGCTTCGGTGAAGCGAACCGGTGAGTTGGTGGTGTTTACCTTCAAGTCCATTGGCCGAATGCTTCAGGGACTGATTTCGCCCAGTAATCTCTCGGGGCCCATCACGATTGCCAAAGTCGCGGCTTCGACTGCGGAGGCGGGATGGGTGGCCTGGCTAGGGTTTTTGGCGCTACTCAGCGTATCTTTAGGTGCCCTGAATCTGTTGCCGATACCGGTTTTAGATGGCGGACACCTGGTGTTTTACGGATTTGAAGCGATTTTGGGCAAGCCGTTGCCGGATCGGATTCAGATGGCGGGCTATCAGGTCGGGCTGGTATTGGTGCTGAGCATCATGGTGTTTGCCCTGTATAATGATTTCTCGAAGTTCTGACGGCGCAGGATGACAGGCTGTTTCACAACCACCGACGCTCGCCCGGGCGCTCCAAGCGCGCAATCTGGCGTGTTGCTTTGCGCTGTGCGAACAGGTTTCACAGAAAACACCTTATGCAGCTAATACATCACCATACGCAGCGAGGCACTCGCCTCGGGGCACTTCTTACGCTGCTGGTCACGCTGCTGGCTTCTTTTGGTGGCGGACAGTTGGCGCTGGCTCAGACCGAGCCCTTTGTCATTCAGGATATCCGCGTAGAAGGCCTGCAGAGGATCTCGCCGGGGAGTGTGTTTGCGGCGCTGCCGGTGGGCGTTGGCGATACGGTGGATACCTTTGGCGTGCGCGCAGCGGCCAAGAGTTTGTTTGCCTCGGGCAATTTCGATGACATCTCGATTGCGCGGGACGGCGGCGTGCTGGTGGTGGTCGTGGCGGAGCGTCCCAGCATCAGTGAGATCACCATCGACGGCAACAAGGCCATTGAGACCGAAGCGCTGTTGGATGGACTCAAGGGGGCAGGCCTTTCCGTAGGGCAGGTCTTCCAGCGTTCTACGCTTGAAGGAATGCAACTCGAGCTGCAGCGTCAATATGTGTTGCAGGGCCGATACGACGCCACCATTGACTCCGAGGTCATCGCTGAGCCCCGCAACCGTGTATCGATCGCGATCGATGTGAACGAGGGAACGGTGGCCACGATTCAACATATCAACGTGGTGGGCAATACTATTTTCTCGGACGAGGACCTGATCGATCTGTTCGAGCTCAAGACCGGCGGCTGGTTTTCGTTTTTTACCAGCGATAACAAATATTCCAAAGAAAAGCTGACATCCGATTTGGAGACGCTGTCTTCATATTATCTGGACCGCGGTTATCTGCAGTTCAATATCGACTCTACGCAGGTGGCGGTCTCTCCCAACAAGGAAGAGGTCTACATCACAGCGAACGTGACTGAGGGCGACAAGTTCACTGTCAGCGAGGTGGGGTTAAGCGGTGACCTTGTATTGCCCGAGGAAGACCTCAATCGTTTCCTTATCGTGCAGCCTGAACAGATCTACTCCCAGCAATTGGTGACCGCCACTGAGGACTACCTGACTCGCCGTCTGGGTAACGAGGGCTACAATTTTGCCAAGGTCACAGGCATGCCCGAGATCGACGAAGAAAACAGCACGGTGGTCATGAAGTTCTTCATCGACCCCGGCAAGCGCACCTACGTTCGGCGCATCAATTTCGCGGGCAACATGACCACCATGGATGATGTCATGCGCAGGGAAATGCGTCAGATGGAGTCAGCCCCTGCCTCTTCCGCGGCCATCGAGCAGTCCCGTATCCGACTTGAGCGCCTAGGCTTCTTCAAAACGGCCACGGTGGAGACCAACGAGGTGCCCGGCTCTGACGACATGATTGATGTCGATTTTGCGGTTGAGGAGCAGTCCTTTGGCTCGATTGGCGGCAGCTTGGGTTATGCGCAGGACGCGGGTCTGATCCTTGGGCTAAATCTTCAGCAGAACAACTTTCTGGGGACCGGTCGACGAGTGGGAGTCTCCCTGAATTCCTCCCGATATCAGGACGTGATCAGCTTCAACTACACCAACCCCTATTTCACGGAAGACGGTGTCAGTCGCGGATTCGGCATCTTTTATCGCAAAACCGACCTCTCCAAGATCAACGTGGCGAGTTACACCACGGATACCTGGGGGGGCAGCATGAACTTTGGCTACCCCATTAGCGAGACGCAGCGGCTGGGTTTCTCGTTGGGGGTTACTGACACCAAGATCACATCGGGTCAGTACGCGGTGCAGGAGATTTCGGCCAGTCCACGGCTCGCCCCCGAAATTGAGTACTGGTACTACTCAACGGTGCAGGCCGACGGCACCTACGCCGCCGCCGAAGTGCTAGAACCCATTGACACACTGCCTTTTTCAGCGCTCTCACCGCCAGAGAACGAGGGCTTTTTAGATCTGAACGGGGACAAGTATCTGAACTGGAGCCTCACCGGTAGCTGGTTGCAGTCGACACTTAACCGCGGGCAGTTGGCGACCCGCGGTGCGTCGCAGTCGGTATCGCTGGAAATCGCAGTGCCATTGTCCGATCTGGAGTTTTACAAGCTGAACTACCGCGGCGAGGTTTATTTCCCGCTGTTTGGTGAGTTCACACTGCACCTGCGCGGCGAGTTGGGCTACGGCGATGGTTATGGTGACACCAGCGAATTGCCCTTCTACGAGCATTTCTTTGCCGGTGGCTTTGGATCAGTCAGGGGCTACGAAGCCAATACGCTCGGCCCTCGCTCAACACCACCCTCAGTCTATACCGCCAACACCGCAGTCACCGCCATTGACGAGAATGGTCGCCCCACTCAATTTGGCGGGCCTGACGGTCGCGGTTATGGCTACACGGTTGATCCCGAGACCGGCAAGATACCAGTCCAGCAGTTCTACAACGAACCAGACCCCTTCGGCGGGAACGTGCTGATTGAGGGCAGCGCCGAAGTGCTGTTCCCCATGCCATTTATCAAAGATCGGAGTTCGCTGAGATCGGCGCTGTTCTTCGATGTAGGCAACGTTTTCAATACAAATTGCCGTGAAAATCAGGTGAATTGTTTTGGTATTGACGCAGGTGAATTACGTTACTCTGTCGGTATTGGCGTAACGTGGCTGTCCGGTTTTGGTCCGCTGACCTTTAGCTTGGCCAAACCGTTGAATGCCAGCCCAATTGATGAAAGGGAAGTCTTCCAGTTCACACTGGGTCGAGGCTTCTGATGTGAGAAAAAAATGGAGAAAGTTCAATGAACGCACGTGTGTGGCTGGCAGGCCTGCTGATGGCCGTTTTGCCATCAATCGTTTTGGCGCAGGGCCGAATTGCCGTCGTCAACCTGGAGCAGGCGATCCTGCAAACCGATGTGGCGCAGCAGCGACTGGAGGAGTTTGAGGCCAATGAAGACTTCGCATCCGACAAGTCACAGTTTGATGGGCTGCGTGCCGAGCTGGATCAACTGGTCAAAGATTTCCAACGCGACCAGGCTGCGATGAGTGAGGAAGATCAGGTCGCGGCCCGACAAAAGATGGCTAGCAAACAGTCTGATCTCGAGTACGTTGCCAAGAAATTGCAAACGCTGCAGACCCAGAACGCTCAACGCGTGATGCAGGAACTGGCGCCGCAGGCACAAGAGGTGTTGCGCGAGATCATCGAGACCGATCAGATTGGCCTTCTGCTCCAGCAGCAGGCGGTCATCCACGCCGACCTAGGCTATAACATCACGGCGAAAGTCTCGGACAAGATGAACCAACTGGGCACTGAGTAGGCGCCATGACTACCCTCGGGGAGCTCGCCAAAGTCTTGGAGCTCGAGCTCCGGGGGGATCCAGCGCGCTCCATCGCTAATCTGGCGGCACTAGAGTCCGCCACCGGCGGTGATCTGAGCTTCGTCTCGGAAAAAAAACATCTCCACAAGGTTTCCGATACCAACGCGGGCGCACTCATCTTGCACCCTGACTGGGTCGAGGCATGGTCTGGTTGTGCGTTACTGAGCACCACGCCCTATGTGGCCTTTGCCAAAGCGACCCGTATCTTCGATAACCATCCGCCCAGCAGCGGGCAGATCCATGAGCACGCTTCCGTTGCAGACAGCGCACGCATTGGTGTTGATGTCACCATTGATGCGGGCGCACGCGTAGAGGCAAATGTGTTGCTGGGAGACCGGGTCTGGATTGGCGCGGGCGCTTACATCGGCCACGGCGCAAGTATTGGTGCCGATACGGTGATCAAGCCCGGTGCCGTGATCTGTCACGCTGTGAAAATCGGCCAGCGGTGCATGATTCACCCCAACGCAACAATCGGTGCCGATGGCTTTGGCTATGCGCCCAGCGCAGAGGGATGGGTGAAAATCGAACAGCTCGCGACGGTTGTGATTGGCGACGATGTTGAAATCGGGTCCAACTCGACGGTCGATCGTGGTGCGCTCGAAGACACGGTGGTGGAAGATGGCGTGATCATCGATAACCTCGTGCA
>ERZ802822.2059-NODE-2059-length-11505-cov-8.137382_pt1 | contig 11505 bp, 6 predicted proteins | sample MGYA00345649_ERZ802822 | MGnify/ENA primary metagenome ERZ802822 (study PRJEB30503, sample SAMEA104212359) | marine metagenome | biome: Westerlies Biome; feature: [SRF] surface water layer (ENVO:00010504) within the epipelagic zone...; material: water... | reverse complement strand
GCCGGACTTGTCGAACAGATCAAGTCGACGCTTGATCGTCTTTGGTTGCAAATCAGAATCGTTCTCGCGCTTTCTGAAACGGAGTTCGTCCTCAGAGCTGAAAAGGGATCCTTTGGTGCTTGGGGTGTTCTGTTTGAACCCCTGGCATTGATATTGACACTACTGGCTTTAAGAATTTTTATTCGGATGAAGTCTACGGATTTCTTGAATCCTGTGCTCTGGCTGACGTGTGGAATCGCGCTCCTTTATATGTTCAGGAAAATTGGAATCAAGGCGCTGACGGGGGTTTCAAAGCGTCAGAAATTCTTTTTCTATCGTCGTATCCGTCCACTGGATACTTTGCTGGCGTCAGCGCTGATTGAAGCGAGAATTCATGGGGCAATTTTAGTCTTTGTCTTCATCGGCGTTTCATTTTGGAGTTGGCAGATCAAGTTGGACGATCCGGCTCTGGTACTAATCGATTTCCTTTTGACCGTTGCCCTGGGATTGGGTATTGGTATCAGTGCTTTGGTGATCGGTCATCGCATCCCGATTGTCAAGGTCTTGACAAAATTTGGAATCAATCGCTTGCTTCTCTGGACGTCTGGAATTTTTTATGCCGTCTACACACTTCCAGGCCCAGTTCGTCCGTTCGTGACTTGGAATCCATTGCTGCACTCTGTTGAATTGCTACGCCATGGCATCAATGTGGCCTATCCCATACCTGGTATCAGCTTGCAGTACTTGCTTGTGTGCAGTTCTCTGAGCTGTGGATTTGGACTACTGTTTTATTTCCTCAATGAGGCTCTGCTTCTTGCCGATGACTGAACAGCCCCGCGTAACACCAACGGCTGCCCCGCGACTGAGGCTGGGTGACGGTGTTCGTCGTATCGAATCCTTTACAGGCGTCCAAACCAGTTCGCTCCTGCCGAGGCTTCGCTCTGGGCTTCAGGGAACATGGGGGAATCTGTTTAATGTTGGGACTTTAGCGGTCGCTTTCGTTGCCATCTCGGGGGTGTATTGCTTCGGGATTGGCCGTGATCGCTATCAAGCGACATCTGAATTCGTAATCAAGCAGCCGATGCCGCCGGCGACGGCAACAACAACAGTTTTGGGTTCAATGCTCAGCTCTAGCGTTCTTTCATCGCTTGAGGATGGACGCTACTTGCAGGTTTATTTGAAATCCAATGCTGTGAAACAGGCTGTCTTCCCTGATTCTTCAGCCTTCAAGTCGACCTATGCGCCTCAGGCTCCTGATCGATGGAGTGGCCTGCGTGATGATGCCAATGAGCAAGAGCAGCTTGCATTTTTCCAACGGCAGCTCGAGGTGACCCCACAAGAGCTTTCAGGAACTATTCTACTGTCAACCAGTGCCTTTACTGCTGATGCTGCTTACCAACTTAATAACAATCTTCTCAAACAAGCGCAACGCTTTGTCAACGAAGTGAATCAGTCAATCAGTGCTGATCAGCAGAGCTTTGCTGAGGAACAGGTGGCCTTAGCTAAAACGCGCTTGAAAAAAGCCGGTGATGCACTGGAAGACTTTCAGGATCGTTATGGCCAATTGGATCCGCAGGGTGAACAGAATGCCACAACTGGTTTCATCACTGGCTTGGAATCTCGGCTAGTCGATCTAAAGGTCGAGGAGGCCAGTCTTCGTCGCCAGTTTCGTGATCCCAATGCACCTGAGGTGGCTCTTGTTAGCGATCAAGTGCGAGAACTGGAGCGTCAGATTCAGGAAGAGCGACAAAAAGCAGTTGGGTCAGGTGGACGCGACCTAAATAAACTGGCCCGTCAAGCTTCTGGTTTGCAATCAGATGTGAATTTTGCGAGTGAATCTCTAAGCTCGGCTATGCGTGCAGCTGAAAACAGTAGGATGGAGAGTCAGCGTCAGCTGAAATTCATTGTGATGCTAAGCAAGCCGCAAATGCCCTCTGGACCTGAGACATCGTGGCGTTGGAAGGCTTTCCTATCGTGCCTTGGTGTTTTGATCGTGGTCTGGGGTGTAGGAGGATTTATGCTGACGGCATTGCGGCGTGATTAAAGATTAGTGTAATCAATACTTTTTATATCGATCGGTTGTGATTTTGTTTTTAGAGATCAATGGACAAGGCCTATTGGGAGTTTGGATGAGAATGATTCGTTCCGAGCTTATAGATTAAATTGTTTTCCTGAATGTTATTGGTTTCGTTTGGAAAGTTGTGTTTTCATTGTTCAATTATCCTGCTGCACTCGTTTTACTTCTTCCAGGTAATTTTCTATTTGTCGCGCTAATCGACGATTGCCGCGACGGATGGTTTCCTTCCAGTCTTTAATGTCTACCTCATGAGGGTTGTCTCGAAGCAAGCTAACCTTGATGAAGGGGAACTCATGATCCTCAATGAGTGATTTCCATTCAGCATGAAGAATATTGCCATTGGCATTCTTTGAATAAAGGCTTTCAAGAGTCATCCCATTCTCTTTGAGAAGAACAGAGAGTCCGACCTCATAGTTTTTGACAATGCTGCGTTTTTCATCCCAACACATTATGTTGTCCCAGAACTGCCAGAATGACGGACAAGAAACAGCGCGACGTTTAAACATTAGAAATGCAGATTGTAGATGGGGTTCGTACATGAGATTGTCCGTTAAACCAATCACATCCGCTTGGCTATTGGCAAGGCGATTGATCATGCCTGTTAGGGGACGAATCGGACCCCAAAAACTATCGTTACTGAGCAATACAGATTGTCTTTGATCGATCAGATCTCGACAAAACCTTAGACCAGTCATCCAGCTGCCAAAGTCATATCCTTCATTACGTCGAATAATGAGTCCATCACAAACGCTCCTGAGCGTAGTTAATTCACGGGGGTGGTGTAGTAAGGATGGTGTTGCGGCAACAACTTGGACGTAAAAATAACGCCGATACTTCCTTAAAAGATCAAGAATGTCAGAGCGAATTGGTTTGTCGTTATTGGAGGCATATTGCGCAAAGATCAGTGGTATACGTTTGTCATTCGTTCTTAACGGACGCCTCCAGGTCAACAACACTTCTTCTCGTGCTGGCCTGAGAGGGGCGACTTGTTTCAGGACTGGTTCGTATCTCGTTGAATGATGATGTAAGAGGGGGCTGATTAATGGATCACCTTGCGCATAAATTGTTTTATGCTTAAGGCGCAAACGTCCCGATTCACGTTGATGTCTTGCCCAAGCAAATCCAACTTGATCTTTACCGCGACTAATTGACTCGTAGTGAGTGATTGTTGCATGTGGCGTCACAACAACGCTACCCCCTGCATCCCTGAGTCTGAGGCAAAGGTCGACATCATTGAATACAACGGCGAGTTTTTCATCAAATCCACCCACCATGTCAAACCGCTCGGCTTTCACCATCAAGCAGGCTGCAGAGGCTGCGGAAAACTCCTCTTGTGTTCTGAGAGGCAAAAGGCTGGCAATCACTTCTTGCTCAATAAGATGCTTGCCAGGTTCAAGAACGCAACGACGCTCACCAGGAATAATGAGAACTCCTTGATGTTGGATGCTGCCATCGGGGTAATTAAGCCTCGAACCGACGGCTACAGTTTTGGGATGTGCAAAGGGATCTAGAAGTACATCAAGAACACTTTCGGAGATGAACTTAATATCATTATTTAGGAAAAGTAGAAAATCTCCTCTGCATAACTGGCGGGCTTTGTTATTTAGTCGCGAGTAATTAAATTTTTCGTCGAGGCGTATGCATTGAATATTGTCTTCCTTGATGGCTTCTCTGATCCATTCTTTTGTGGCATCTTCGACACTTCCGTTGTCAATTAAAACGATTTCATAGGTGCAATCTTTACCGGCATTAAGCTTGATCGAGTCAACACATACTCTTGTTAGTTCTACTTGATCTCTAAATGGAATCAATATGGATACCAAGGATGATTTATCTGTAGGACGAGACAAGTCATGGCATCCTGCCTGTAACGGGTTGGGCTTGAGCCCACTCTCTATTCCAAAATATTGTTTGGCATGCTGACTTCTGATACGACCGATCTCATCTAATTGCTGATCACTCAATGGGCATCGTTCCCTGGGCCAGCCTTGTTCAGGTATTGAAGGATTCTGAGAGCTTTGATGCTTGACGAGCGCTTGATGACAGTGAGTCGTCTTGATCGGATCGCGAGTTATCTGTAGGAGTACGTCCAGACGCAATGCCTCTAGGCAGGTATAACTAGGAGCAAATTTACACCGCTTTAATAGAGAATAAGGTAGCGTTAGAAGTCCTCCAATGCCTCCGCGGGTACACAGACGAATGGCTGACACTGAGCTTCGGTATTGCCGATGTTCATATCCGAGCCCATCATTCCAAAGTTGGTAAACAATAATGTCATCGCAGGTCAACACAGTGTCCGCTTTTGTTTGTTGAAGTTGTCCCGCTAAAGCATGTAGGGCTCCATTGGCCAAGATATCGCTGGCATGACAAATAGTGATCCACTCTGCAGAGTTCTCTCTTAGCAGATTTGGCAAAGAATTCATATTTGCCAAAGAGCAAGAAACCACATCGTTCCAACCACCTACAACAGCTAGAGATTGTGCTTGCTGTGTTGTTCCATCAATCACTAAAAGTAGATGCTTTGTTGTTAAAACGAAGGATTTTATTGTGGGTAACTTTGTTGGATGATATCGATCAAGGCCTGTCGCAACAGATTCTTGCCGACGGAAATGATCCCACCCCTCCGTCGCGAGATGTTCGAGCAAAGAGATTTTATTAGTGCGTGTAATTTGTCTCTGTGTTTTGTTCAGGCCTGCCTCATAGGCTCCAATGGGTATTGGCGGTAGATCTCCGTAAAGAGACAGATGACCATTTAAAATCTGATTTAGCGTCCCACTCACTAGTAACTCATTGATTGATGAGAGGTGCCGATGTTGAAGTAGTAAGGGAATTTTTTGAATTCCATCTTCCAGTGGGTTCCATGTTGTTGGCTCCAACAGCAGGGAAATGGGTAAATATCTTGGGTTAAGTAGATGACAGTCTAAATAATCATGCAAGCTTGCAAGATCTGATTTGATTAAATCAAGATCTATGCCGATACGTTTGAATAGTCTGAGTTGTTTTTGTATAGAGCCAATAGAGATTTTTCCATTTCTCCAATCTTGAAAAGATTTTGACCAGTGATCGTTGGGATTCATTGATTTTCTTTGCTTGCCAGTTTTAGAAGTCGTTGTACTAGTGCAGGAAATAGTCCCTCTTTGCCAGAAGGTATGACCTCTAATTGTCTTTCTGTCTCGCTCATGTTCGTTCCTGACTCTTGACTCACTACCTCATCATGATCCCCTCTTAGATTATGATCTTCTATCTCTGGCTTATTAGATATCGGTTGATCCGATAAGGATTCTTTTAATTCTTTGTTCTCTTCTACAAGGAGTGCATTTTTAGCTCTTTGTTTTCTTAGAGATTTTTGCAGTCGTTCGTTTTCCCGCGTAAGGCACTCATAGTTACTCTGGATCTGCGTTAATTGATTTAAACTATTTTCAACTTCTTCAAAACTTGCTTCGCGGTCTAGGTTGACCTCCCACCAGTCCATGAGTGCGAGATCAATCAATGAGCCTTGGCTCAACCTTTGTAGATAGTTGCTGTCAGCTTCCAGGCCAAATAAGTATGATTTTAGTTCTAGATCAAGGTAAATATCAACAATTCTAGGTTCTTTTCGCGCAATCTCTAGGCTTAGTAAGCTGGAAAGGGGCTTGGGACTAGGGAAGTTAATACTTCTGTCTAGCTGTGGATTTTCGCCATTGCAAAGTCTTATGATTGATGTACTGTCAAGTGAATTCAGGCGCCAACTTGATGAAATATTTTTGTATTTTGCAGATAATATGGATAACTCTTCGTAATATGCGCGAATTTCATTGCATGTTGTTGCGGTGCTTTCTTCGAGTCGTTTTTGTTCAAGCACTTGATTGGGAGCCGAATAAATTAATAGCACATTTTGAGGTTCATTATCAGAATTGACCGATGTAAGTGGTTTAAGTCCTGCTTTGGCTAGTTTGTCTCTTAGCGATGAAAGAATATTTGTTGTCGAATACCAGTACTGCATTTGATTCCTGATCCTTACACGCAGTCTATAATGCAGAACGCTCCTGAAGCTCACATGACGTCCAGTCTATGCCTGAGTGTATTAGTAGGCTGTCCAGCTTCACCAACGCAGCTCCCGGAAGGCCCTTGTTTGATCATTGATGCTGAGTCAATCGATAAGAAGGAATTGATTGCTCAGGAATCCTTTTGTGCACATTATCGTGAATTGTCGGCCGACAGTTTAGAACTCCTCAATCAGACGGTGATATCAGAATTTGACCATCAGATTGTTGAATGGCATAACTTCTCAGACAGGCGATTCAATGGACCTTTTCAATTATCAGAGTTTTCCGAACAATATCCAAACCTAAGATTAATTGAAAGCAGGAAGATTGAAGGTATCACCCTTTCCACTGTATTGGTGGATCAGAATGTTCTTTCCGATCCACTTTCAACTTTTGAGCTCATTTTACGTGAGGGTGATCCGTTAGTTGCTCTTCAAAGTGCGAAGGAGTGGTTGGCCCGATGCACTCGTATCTCTTTGCGAGGTTTAGTCACTAGCTCTAAATCTCGTGAGGCTGCTGAAGCGTTTTTGGGGGCATCGGGCTTTTGCAAATCATCGGTTGATTCTTGTGTATGGACTCCTGAGCTTGAGATGTCATCACTGCATCTATCCTTAATCAGATGTGGTTTGTTGGCCTTATTTAATGCTGATATTTATAGAAAATTATATCCTCAGACGAAGGAAATGGCAGATGTTGAACTGATTGACCACTGGTTGTCGCAGCCTGATTTTCGAGATATATCTAAAATAATGAATGATGCTATTCAACGTATTCCAACTCCTCTCGCTGAATTGACGGAACAAGATCCCGCACTTCAGTTGTTGCAGAACATTTTTCCTTTTGATTTATATCGTTCTCAAAGAAAAGATCTCTCACAGATTCCCAACAGACAGTTGATCAATCACTATTGGACGCATGGGCAATATGAGGGAATTGATCTCTCAGAATCAATGGTCAAAAATATTCTCGAAAAACATCAATCTTTACAAGTTAGCCGTCTCACCACTCGTATTCATGAATTAGAGCATCTTTTATCGTGTGCCAATGCACAGATTAGTGCTATGCAAAAGTTGATTGTTAGCTCACGAAATTCTGGAGCTCCCAATGAACAAAACTGATCAAATACTTGCCTGTCGTGTTTTGGCGAATGATTATTTATACGGAAGATGGCAGAAAATTATCAATACAGTCTGTTCACTGAAAGACTCAGCGAGCTGTGATAACTATTCCACGCTTAGTGACTTTGCGCGACTTCTTCTAAGTATTTCTCCTGTAGAAATCTTGAAGGAGGATTGGATGCCTGCTTTATTGTCACAGCGCACCTCTTTTACAGAAGCACGTCTTCGGTACTGCGCAACTCATTTACTTAGTGCGTGCAATAATCTTGCGTGCAGAAATGATCAACAATATGTCTACAAGCTTCAATTATTTTGTATTAGCTTTAGCGACTTGCTCAGGTCTGATGCTGATTTTATGCTCATCGCTGATATATTTTCATCCTCCGACTCTTCCACGTTGCTTAGTCAAAGTATTCGTATATTTTATTTGGCTTATAGGCGTCGTTTGCGTAAGTCATTCCCTCAACAGATGACGGTTGTTTTAGGGATGCATCGCAGTGGAACATCTGCGTTAACTGGATTACTTGGTAACTTAGGTATTTCAGGACCTTTGGATCCATTGGGTGCCACGGAAAATAATCTGTTGGGCTACTGGGAATCAACTTCTTTAGTAACTTCGTCTGATCGATTTTTGGCGTCTCAAAATAGCCATTGGTCGCAACTTTACCACTGGTCTTTTGGTTGGTGGAAATCAGCGGCGGCTCTAGAATGGATTGATTCTTATTGGCACGATTTGCAAAATGCTTACAATACGAATGAACACTTTGTCTTGAAAGATCCTCGCCTTTGTATTCTGCTCGAGGGCATGATTCCATGCCTAGTTGATTCGCTACTGCAGTTAGATTTTTTGTTGATATTACGATCTCCTGTTGAGGTTGTTATTTCTCTGTGCAAGGCGGAAGAAATTTCTCCATACGACGCTCTTAATTTGTGGATCGGATCAGTTTTTCGCGCAGAATGTATGTCACGTCCGTATTCTCGCAATATTTTCACGTACAACCAGCTCCTTAATAAGCCACAAACTATTTTGGATTCATTTGGTCTGAACTGGAAGCAAAGCTTTATGGAATCAAGGCTTGATCAAGCAACATCCTTTTTAAGGCCTTCATTGTATCGAACCAAGGTTGATAACGTAAGGGAATCGTTCGTGGCAACAAATCCTGAGTTGACTAGTCTTCTTGCTCTGGCTGAACAGATCTTTGATGGTTTTCAACATCCAACCCCAGACATTGCTCGTGCATCAGAGAAATTAAGGTACCAGTGGGTCGAAATCTTGGCAGATCGTTAGCAAACGCTTCTGTAAGTAACTTTCCAGCTTACCGTCGGTGATAGTAATCTTTCATCCTCCTGAAATTGGACCTCAGTTCAATTCCTTGCTTGACACTTTCTGGTGAAGTATTGAAACTAAAGTTTTCATGAATCTTTGTTAGATTTGGATTGTAAAATAAATCACTGGGTAGTTCCCCATTACTTTGAATGTCGTATTGATTTAGCATGAAGTTTATCTCTCTCTTGAACCGTTCTTGCTTTTCGGGAGAGTCCTCAGCTCCGCGGGATATTGATTCGTGGTGAAACAGCTCAGCATACGGGGTGAAAATATTTCGATATCCTCTTGCGTGAACCCTCATGCAAAAGTCGACATCGTTAAATGCGATTGTGAGGTCTTGTTCATTGAGGCCGCCGACGTCGTTGAAAATTTCTCTGCGAATTGCGAGACATGCTGCAGTTACTGCTGTCATCTGTTGTACATATTGAAGCCTGTCGACATAACCAGGACTATCTCCCGGAAAGTATTTATGGGCATGACCGGCGACTTGGCCAATTCCAATAACTACACCTCCATGCTGAATAGTCCCATTTGAATAGTATAACTTTGCACCGACACATCCAACGTCTGGCCTTGAAGTGTGGGAAACAATTTCTTGGAGCCATTCGCCAGAGATGACCTCGACATCATTATTGACCAAAGCAACAACATCTGCTTTTGATTGTCTGACTGCATAATTATTGATGGCCGAGTAGTTGAATTTTCTATTGTATTTTATTATGTTTATTTTTTCGCCATGCGCCCTCTTCAGTTTTTTGAATAGATTCTTCGTGGCGACTTCTTGGCTCTGGTTGTCAACAATTGTGATTGTGTAGTTCGTGTATGTCGTCTTGGCAATGATTGAATCCACTGCGAGATTCAATACCTCTGCTTGATCTCTAGTGGGGATGATGAGCTCAACAGATGGTGACTTCTCTGGTGTATGCCACTGGCAGGTGAATCGGTTCCTGGCCTTGATTCGGGCTGTCGCCTTTACGCCTCCACGTCGATGCTGTTCGTCCAGGAAATGCTGGACTGCCTTGTGACCGCTTTCAGTTGTGTAATCCTTGCTGTCTGGGTTGCTGGCGGTTGATTCGGAATGTGCTCGCCAGTGGTACAAGACTCTAGGGATGTGAATAATTTGGTCCGGGGAAGATTCCAGGACAGTTCTGAGTGCAAGATCGTGATCTTGGCTTCCCTCGAAGCCAACTCGGAAGCCACCAATTTCTTTGAGGATCTCCCTTCTGTACACACCCAAGTGTGAGATAAAATTGTATGACAATAAAAGATCAATGTTAAAAGCTGGCTTGAAGTGTGGGCATGAACGCATTCCATTGTCGCTGATTTTGTCTTCGTCGCTATAAACTAAATTTGCTTGCGGTTTTTGCTGCAACTCACGTGCAACCCAGTAAAGAGCATTATCTGCAAGGATATCGTCGTGATCTAGTAATGCTACATATTCTCCTGTCGCCAGACTAAGTGCGTCATTGCTGGCTTCACATATGTGGCCATTCTCTTCGCGAAAGATAAGTTTGATTCTAGGGTTTAACGATTGATAGCTCTTGAGGATTGTCTTGACGCTCACCGCGCTGGAGCTGTCATCGCAGATGCAGAGTTCCCAGTTGGGATAGCTCTGTCGGCAGACACTTTCAATGCATTCGCGAAGGTGATTGCTGTTGGTATTGTAGGTAGGAATAATAACGCTGATAAGCGGGGCGTCTTGATTTAGCTCAAGCCATTCCCTGATTTGCTCTTCATTGTGGTCGAGTTCTGGTTCGATTTCTTTTAAGTAGTGGTTGTATTGTTCGTCTGCTTCGGGCTGGTTTTGATTATTTATGGGTATTTTAGGCCAAGACTGATGTCTGATCTGTGCCAATCGATAGATCTGCTCTGTCCGCCAAGAAATTTCTTGCGTTATTGAGTACGTCTCTTGCGCGACTGCGTTGTCGTTTTCCTTGGGTTTTCTTGTTGTCCATTGTCTTAAAATATCTACAAGCGTATCTGCGGTTGTAGGTAATACTGAAAAGGTCGCATTGATTGCTCCGGGGGCATCGACTGGTTTGATCTTGACTCTGCTCCTTTGCTGGACGACGATTGGAAGTACGAGGCACGGTTCTGACCTTGTGCTTTGGATGGGCACGGTGAAAGTTTTTGCCAACGATTTGTTAGGCCCAACAGGCTCTATGGAAACGGAGCAAAGTGTTGGGCTCTCTTCTGCATTGATTGATAATCGAAGTAGGTAATATCCTTTGCTTATGCCTTTGCGTGTTTCGAAGTAACAGTCTGCGTGTTCGACGTGGTATTCCCCGTTGCCAATTGGTCGTATATTTCTTCTAACCCAATCCTGACGATGGGTCATGTTTTCTCGGCTTTCTGGTAGTTGTTCCACTACAGTTTTTTGTCGCCGTAGTGTGCGATGTACCACTGCACGGTCTTTGCGATGGCTTCATCGAAATCATGCCTTGGTTTCCACCCCAGCTCGGTCTCAATCCGAGTCGGATCAATGGCATACCGACGGTCGTGGCCGGGACGATCCGTCACTCGTGCGATCAACCTCGCATGGGGTGCTCCGTCCGGTTTTAGCTGATCCAAGTGGCTGCAGATGCACTCCACCACCTCACGATTGGTTCGTTCTCCATATCCACCGACACAGTAACTGCGGCCTGATGCTCCTTTGCATGCGGCGAGCAGCAGGGCATCGACGTGGTCTTCCACATACAACCAGTCTCTGACGTTCAATCCATCGCCATACAAGGGGATTGGCTCTCTGGCAGCAGCTTTCAACGTCACGACAGGAATCAACTTTTCGGGAAATTGCCAAGGTCCGTAATTGTTGGAGCAATTCGTCAACACCACTGGCAATCCATAGGTGTGGTGCCACGCGCTGACGAGATGGTCACTGGCCGCCTTGCTGCTGGAGTATGGACTGCGCGGGTCATACGGCGTCGTTTCTGAAAAACGCCCCTCTGCGCCCAGGGAGCCGAAGACTTCATCGGTGCT
>ERZ802822.2058-NODE-2058-length-11505-cov-17.369181_pt1 | contig 11505 bp, 5 predicted proteins | sample MGYA00345649_ERZ802822 | MGnify/ENA primary metagenome ERZ802822 (study PRJEB30503, sample SAMEA104212359) | marine metagenome | biome: Westerlies Biome; feature: [SRF] surface water layer (ENVO:00010504) within the epipelagic zone...; material: water... | reverse complement strand
TAGCACCCCTCTGCAGGAAAGTTGGGTGAGGTTTCATACAGATTATCGCGGAGCTGTGCGCCACCCCACCCAAGAGCCGCGCCTACCGTATATTTTTCAAAGTCGTAAAGGCCGCGCGAATCATCCGTAGGCGCCGTAAACATGCCGTACACAACTTTAGCGCCGTAAGTCTTTACCAGCGCTGGTAGCTTTTGACGCAGCGACAGCTCAGCGGCGTCGAAGCTCTCACGGTTAACGGGCTCTGCTGAGAATGGCTGGGCGCTTGCCGCGTTAATGACCATGCCATCCTGAATCGCATTAGCCTCGGCCTCGCTCAAGGTGCTGTCCAGTCGAACGATCAGATACATGTGTGAGCCATAGTGCGTCGCGAGTTCAAAAGTGCCACTCCCGTAGGACATGGGCTGGATTCGGTGATCCATTGTGACGGGCTGAATCGACACGTACTTCCCCTCGGGAACCGGCGGAATGGTGATCGAAGCGCCAGCTGAGACATCCACCACGGCAAAGCTGTAGAAGGTATCCCGGTTCATCCTCACGACGGGCTGGTCGTCCGTGGGAGTGAGCTTCCGATTGTGGGCGAAGTCATTCACTGCGGCCCTGCCCTGCGCAGCGAGGAGCTGGCGCGACGTCTCGAGCGTGGGGTAATTTTCCGCAGTAGCTGTCATGCCGTCCGGTTGAAAGAAGTCAGCGATGGATGTAACCGGCTCCGCTAATGTCGGTGTCGCCAAGCCGAACAACAGGGCGATGGCTAGGGGCCTGAGGCTAATGCGATGGGTGTCGGGCACATAACAGTTCATTTCTGTGTTCTCGCTTTCATAGGGCGAGCCAGCTTAACGAACTCCCAGCCGTGCATACAATGGTCACACACGCGTAAATGCCGCTCAGCAACTACGCTGTCACCTAAAGCGCTTCATACCAGACACCCCATGCTTTAGCTTATCCTTGAAACCCGTGCCCCAAGGACAAATACATCATGACCGTCATGCCCACCACTCTGAAACGCACCTGCGCCACTCCGGGCTTAGCGGCGCTCGGATTGGCAGCGGTGTTCTTCGCCGCAATGCAGCCTGCCTTTGCACAAAGCGAGTCCAGCTGGTCCAATCAAGGGCTCATCTACCTGCTGGGTCCCACGCTCGATGGCACTTCGGGCATTGGCCCTATCGACACCGATGTCGACATGAGCGCCAGCGACGTCTTTGAGACCCTCGATGGTGCCTTCTTGGGTATGTACCGCGGGGAAGGCGAACGTTGGGGGGTCATGATCGACGTCGTCTACATGGATCTGAAGGCCGAAGGCGCGGGCGACGGTGGCGCGTTTTCCGGGGAAGTGGAAGTTGAGCAGACCACTGCCATTGCGTCGGCGACCTACCGACTCTCACCCTCCACTCAGCTGATGGCGGGAGCGCTCTATAACGATGTGTCTGCCGGTATCTCTCTGAAGGGCCCCACAGACCGAATTCGCGAGCAAAGTGCTGGCGATGACTGGGTCGACCCGATCGTTGGCGCATTGTTTGAGACACCGATCGGCGCAGGAAACTGGTCCTTCACAGGGTCTGCGCAAATCGGCGGCTTTGGCGTGGGGGCGGACTTAGTCACCATCCTCACCGGCTCTTTTTCCTATCGATTCAACAATTGGTCGAGCATCGATATTGGTTACCGGTACCTCGACTTTGATTACGAAGACGGCGACGGGCTCGAGCGCTTCAAGTTCGACATGAAAGAGCATGGCCCGGCAGTCGGTTGGCGGTTCGACTTCTAACCAGCCGCGCGTCCTAATGCGATAGCCCGCGGCGGGCATTTCACCTGACCGCGAGCGGGCCAACAACCCTTCGCTCTCAACCGCTGCGCTGCACCCATCCGCGCCCTTCTTGCGGCGTTTCCCACCGCCTTATTCACGACTTTGTTGGCTGCAGGCGTTTCTTCAGCCCCCTCACCCACAAAACCGCCATTGCCGAGGGTTTTTAAGTCCCTGTGCAGCGCTGAGAATCACCGCCCAAGGCGCCTAAAATTATAACTGTCTGTTTTTATAAGCATTAATTTGGCAATAACTCATATTTCATTTTTGTGACTTAATTGTTACATTATTGTTTCATAAAGATGACAAATTAAAGTCATTTTGATGACAGGTGACCGTCATCCCACTGCCGCGGAACGCAACACCCGATGGCTAACGCTGTGAAGCGATTGTGGCGCCGTGAGGCGCGAGGAGAAGAAACATGAAAAAGAAGACAAGCTTGAACTTAACCGCTGCTGCCTGCACCGCCTTGGTGGCAAGCCTCATTTCAGCTCCCTCCATGGCTGAAATCAATCAGGAATGCCTGTTCACAGGCGAAATTACCCAGAACGCATCAGACAGTCCGCTGCAGATTCGTTTTACCAGCATCAATGATGGCGAGAACGCCCGTTGCCATGCAAAGCGTCGCGGCTCGCGATCCAAAGTCCAATTCAAGGCGACCGGCGATATCCAATCTCTGCCCGAGGGCTCTGAGGTGCTCTATCGTTATCAAGAGCTGAAAGACGGCGATTCTTCATGGGAGTTAGTCTCCGCTAAGACACCCGTTTGAACGACAGTCCATACGACTGGCATAAAAAAAGCCCGCTTTAAGCGGGCTTTTTATTTTCAACTAAAACTCAGCCTGTCAAAGTGAGCCCGACACGGTCCAACCGGCCCACCAGGGGTCAGAGCCATCCGGGTCCACCGCACCGATGTAATCGGTGGCGTCCAGATAGTCACCATCGGCTACCGACTCTGGATAGGCGCCGTTAATCGCACTCCAATCCAGTGGTGACAGGCCAGATGCCTCTGGCGCCTGTGAGCTGAGCAACGCATCCAGTGCCGCATCAGTCTCGGTCACTGTGGAGGCATCAAAGCTCACGTTGGCGCCCGAGAGGCTGCCGTGAACGCCCGCGCCCTGCCCGCAGTCCTGGATCCAGTTGTTGATCACCAGTGCAGTACCCACCAACGCTTCAGAGCCGGAGCCGTCGACGTTAATACAGGTATCCACCGCAGTCTCTGAAGAATCCGCAACCGTAACCACCGTGTTGTGGAAGAAGCCACCAGAGCGCTTCTTGAAGTTCAGGCTGTAAGTCGCTCGATCAGCAACCTTGTCATTGATGATCGTGACGTTTGCCAAGGTGGGCTTGGAGAGGAAGCCGTCGGACGAACCTTCGGTATCCATCTCAAACGCTTCACCCTTCGACGCGCCCTGCTTCACGATGATGTACTGCAGGTTACCCTGATAGCCTTCATCCCAATCCACAGAGTCGTCGTTGTTGTTGGTGAAAACACCGTGCTTAACGTTGACGTTACCGCCGTAGAACTCGATACCGTCATCGGAGTTGCCGTGTACCTGGATGTAATCCATCTCGGTGCCGCGACCCACACCAATCAACGAGATGCCGTTGATTTCATTACCGGTAGAGAACTCATAGCCACCTTCGGCCACGACGACGTAGTTCAGCACACCGCTGTTGTCGTCAGCGTTGTAACCACCCGCGAAGCCTGATTCACCTTCGGAATCAATGTCGCAGTAGCTGCCACCGACTTCACACTCGTTGTGCGGCGCATAGCCGTGAATGATCAAACCACCCCATTCACCCGAACCATCGTAGCCATCGTCTTCTGAGGACATGATGATTGGCTTTGACTTGGTGCCTTTGGCCATGATCTTGCTGCCGCGTGTAATGATTAAGTTAGCAAAGGTGCCTTGCTTGCCTTTAATCTCTACGCCGGGACGCACTGTCAGCGTGACGTTGCGGACACTCGAGCCATCAGGCAACGTGCCGTCGTTGTTGGTGGTTAACTGGCCATTACCATTACCCACTGTGACACGACCTTCCATCAGATAATCGAAGCTTGCTGTGAGAGTCATATCAGCCGAGATGGTGGGCGGCAGTAAACACGTATCCGAATCGATTGCGGTAGTACCTGTTGGACAGGTTGCATCAGCAGCCTCTGGCACACCAACAGAACCTTCAATCGTCCAACCGGCCCACCATGTATCCGAACCGTCCGGGTTTACTGCGCCAATGTAGGCTGTTGAATCAAGATAGCTCGCATCGGCGACCGACTCTGAAAACGCTGAATTGATTGCCGCCCAATCTAACCCAGCTGACAGCACTGCTTCAGGCGCTTGCGAGGCGAGGTTGGCGTCCAGCTGAGCTGGAACGGCAGAAATTGTGCCGTTATCAAGGCCGCTGACATTAGCCAAAATCCCTTGATCGCCGGCGCCCTGGCCACAATCCTGGATCCAGTTGTTGATCACCAGTGCAGTACCCACCAACGCTTCAGAGCCTGAGCCATCTACGTTGATGCAGGTATCGACCGCCGTCAGCGAAGAATCCGCCGTGGTCACAACGGTATTGTGGAAGAAACCACCTGAGCGCTTCTTAAAGTTCAGGCTGTACTTGGCGCGATCCGCAACTTTGTCGTTGATGACCGTGACGTTTGCCAGAGTAGGCTTGGAGAGGAAGCCGTCGGACGAACCTTCGGTATCCATCTCAAACGCTTCACCCTTCGACGCGCCCTGCTTCACGATGATGTACTGCAGGTTACCCTGATAGCCTTCATCCCAATCCACAGAGTCGTCGTTGTTGTTGGTGAAAACACCGTGCTTAACGTTGACGTTACCGCCGTAGAACTCGATACCGTCATCGGAGTTGCCGTGTACCTGGATGTAATCCATCTCGGTGCCGCGACCCACACCAATCAACGAGATGCCGTTGATTTCATTACCGGTAGAGAACTCATAGCCACCTTCGGCCACGACGACGTAGTTCAGCACACCGCTGTTGTCGTCAGCGTTGTAACCACCCGCGAAGCCTGATTCACCTTCGGAATCAATGTCGCAGTAGCTGCCACCGACTTCACACTCGTTGTGCGGCGCATAGCCGTGAATGATTAAACCACCCCATTCACCCGAACCACTGTAGCCGGCGTCGTCTGAAGACATGATGATTGGCTTTGACTTGGTGCCCATGGCCATGATCTTGCTGCCACGTGTGATCAAGAGATTAGCAAAGGTTCCGGTCTTTCCTTTGATCTCTACGCCAGCGTCGATAGTCAGCGTGACATTTTGTACCGCGCTTCCATCCGCCAGCGTGCCGTCGTTGTTGGTGGTTAACTGGCCATTACCATTCCCAACCGTGACGCGCCCTTCCATCAGGTACTCGAAGTCGGCAGTCAAACGCGTGTCCGCGCTGATTGACGCCGGCAAGACGCAGACTGAATCCGACAATGTTGTCGTGCCAGCCGGACACTCGGCCACGGGGTCAGTGCCCCCGTCGCTGCCACCATCACTGCCACCGCCACCGGTATCGGCGTTGTTGTTAGTGGTACTGTTATCGACGGAACTATTGTCTGGTGCGTCAATAGTGATCGTCGCTTCGTCGCCCTCAGAGCAGCCACCGAGGCCCACCAGGGCCCCGCAGGCTAGGAGAGCCAACCAAAACTGCTTATTCATCATGATACTCCCTTGTGGTTTGTTGGGCCCCGAGGAGCCGCGGTACTGCAAAAAAATGTGATGACACCGTGCGCGCCTTAATCAAAACGTCCAATCGAAGGACATCTGAAAACCAATGCCCCTCTCATATGTCTGGAAAATCTGACCACCTTGCGTGTACTCATAAGCCTCATCGAGGAGGTTCTGGAGCTTTGCCTTGAGCACGAGCGCATCTGTCACGTCGTACCGGTACACAAGATTCAGGTCCAGACGCGGCTCAAGGAACACGTCAGGCTGGCCAGACACGCCCACATCAGCAATCGCCTTGCCGTTCTGATTGAGCAAAAGGGTCAGCTGGTGGCCGCGCTCGATGTTGTCGTAACCGACGATAAAGTTCGCTGTGTATTCTGGCTGACCCTGGAGAGCCCGATCCTGTTGCCCTTCAGAAGTCACCTCAGACTCAATGAACGCAGCATTGAGTGAGATAAAAAACGTTTGGCTGTAGTCATCTGACAACACGAACTCCGTTCTGCCCTCCAACTCCACGCCGTAAAGCTCGGCGCTATCAGAGTTCTGGAACGTTCGAGAGTTACCCGCGGTTCCAGAGGCCGGCTGCACAACCCTTTCTATCGGCTTGTCCATGTCCTTGTAGAAAGCGGCCACTGACAGGTTGCTCTCCTCACTGGGATACCATTCCCATCGCAAGTCGGCATTAATGACTTCGGATATTTCTAGGAACGGGTTACCCCTGACTCGGAAGTTAAATTCGTTGTCGTAGAAAGTCGCATTCGCCGCCTCCTTAAAGTCAGGGCGGGCCACTGTCTGCGACACAGCAAAGCGCAGCTGCTGGCTCTCAGAGAAATACCAGTTGATGCCCAAGCTTGGCAAAACACTGTCTTCGTCGATAACTGCTTGAACCGCTTCCTGCTCTCCTTGGAGCGAGAAGGTTTCAGTCGTTTGCTCAAACATTTCATATCGCGCGCCCAGAACAAACTGCAGGACTGAATTCCACGTGTGGTCGTACATTAAATAGGCGCTGTTGTATTCGAGCTCGGCTTCGTAGCTGTCAGACGCCAGGGTTTTATCAACGAACACCAACCCTGTAGAGGGGCTGTTTGTGATGCCCCCCTGTGGGGGCTTTCCGGACCCATCGTCTGGGCATGTCACTGTGCCGGGCCCTGTGCCACAGACGTAAATCACCTCGGACACGAGCAAATCGTCAGATCGAACCAAATCGTCCCTTATCTGGTTAACGTTGTAGCCATAGGTAGCACTATCTGCATCCCGCTCACGGTAAATGAGCTGTGCACCGCCCTTAAGCTGGCCAAAACTGGCACCGTTATCGAAGACATCCCAAGTGAGATCGAAAGAAATATCGACGTTACCGTCTGCCAACTCGTCATAACGGCGAGTGATCTCTCCGGGCTCTAAAATGAATCCGTTAAAAAGCGCAGATTGCTCATCGTTGGGCTTGCTGAAGTCGTAGGCGGATTTTAGGCCGTCGGGATCGGTGGCGCTCTGCGTGGCAGTGAAATTAAAGTCACGACGATCAGGAGCGTAGCGGTAGGCAAAGCTTCCCGTGGCTTGCCACTCCAAAAACCACCTGCCATCATCCGTGAGCAAATGTGAGCCCATCAATTGCGAGGAGGCAAAAGTCCGCTCCTCCCATTGTATGGTCTGCCCGACTAATGCCTGAAACTCGTCCCCTTCTTGGCCCACTACACGTTCTACCCAAGACTCGGTAACTCTCGACAGGACATTGTTCCACTCGAATGTACTGTCACCGACATTCAGGCCAACTGACGCGAGACCACTAATTTCGACATTGTTCGAGTAGCGCTCGTAGAGAAAGTTGTCTGCCACTTCCCCTTCGCTTTCGTAGGTGTAGCGCTCACCGCTATCGCGCTGACTCCACGAATTGTTGTAGTTCACTGCTGAGTAGAATCCCAGCTCCGAACCATTGTCAAAGTAGAACAAGTCACCATAACTGGCCGTGAGCTTGCCCTCTGGTAAGGCGTTCTCAAAGTCAGCATCGAAACCATCCTTGATCAAGATCCCTGCCATTCGCTGCAACTCTCCCTGGGTGCGGGGGTCCAGCTCGTAGGAAACACCAGAGTTCGTGTCCGTGATTCGCCCCATACCTAAAATGGCAGCGACTGCCTTGACCGTAACGTCTTCCTCCCTAGAGCCGTCATCCCAACCAATGGCGTCGAAGTCGCCGTCTATGGGATCGATGAAAACCGTCTCGCCGGTGACTCCATCCAAATAGCCCAACTGAATCGATACGGAGCCCGTCCGCTCGTCAGGGAATGTCTTGGTATTAATGATCAAATTGCCGCCCGTCGATTCGCCGGGCATTGAGGGCAAGAAAGTCTTTTTGATGTCCAACTGGCTGACAAAATTAGAGGGGAACAAATCGAGGGGAACTGTTCGCTTCGAGGGGTTGGTGGAGGGCATTGTCGCGTTATTCAATGTCGATGAAACATACCGTCCACCCAAGCCGCGAATGAAAACATACTTATCATCTTGAACAGAAATGCCCGGCACCCTCACAACAGATGCCGCAACATCTGAGTCAGCGAATCTCGTTAACAGTTCCACCCCAATGGTATCGACGATGCCCGATGCCTCTCGCTCGCTGACCTCAAGGCCGGCCGGGTTAAAAGTTGCGACAACGAATACCTCTTCCAGCGTAGGCGATGCGATCTCAATACCGCCATCATCCGGAAGCGTTACAGCCACGCCCCGAGTCACTCCACCAACCACCCGCGCTTCGACGGTTTGCTCCGCTATGGTTAAGCGGTAAATGCCCCTGCGAAGTTGAGTAGTCGCCGTACCGCTGGAGTCGGTCGCTACAGCTTCGCCATTGGAGATGACAACAAGCTGATTTGGGGCGGCGACTGCGCCTTTACGCACCGAAATTTGCAGCGTGCCCGATGGAGCATCTTTTCTGTCAGATGCTGACTCCGACCGAGAAAACACGTCAATGAAGGGCGCATCCCCATCGGACAAATCGATAATGACATCCACTAACTGCCCCGAGGCAGCCGAAAACCTTGCAGAACCTGACTGTCCAGAAGCACTCTTAACGACGACCGCATGCTGCCCGGCTGTTAAGTCAAGCGTGACAGAACCGTCGCGCTGCGTGACCCCTGCAACCTCACCATCAAGCACCACTTCCACACCGGCTGCAGGCGAGCCGCTGTCGAATACGTACAACGCGAGTTCGTCGTCTGCCACGGTGGCGTAGGAAAAGAGAAGGGAGATGGCGGCTATCAACCCACGTGCGACGCGGGGGAACCGAGGGGCATTGATCATCGGGACCTCTTTCAAACAACTTGAGCTGGGACGCCTCAAGACTGGACCTCACAATATGCGGGCGGCGTGACTGTTTAATTTCAGTCGCATGACCGTTTGGTGTCATTTTTATGTCATTTGTATGTCAGCGTGGTCTCGATGATTTCAATCAAGACCGTCGCGACTTCAAAAAATCGCAATCAAACAGCCACGATAACGTCATCATTTATTCATCATTGGAGCGTTACTGTGTTGTCCCAAGGTGATGAAGCGTCACGGAAGAAACCTTGGGTAATAGCAAGTGCTTGGGCACTCCGCACGTCACCTTGAAGGTTGAAACGACATTGGAGGGGTGATGTTCAACACGCACGATATTATTCGGACTCGCTACCCAGAGTTCGCCAATCGCCATCGCCACACGGCATCTGCTCTTGGAAAATTCCTTGGCATGTTGCTGTACAAGCAGCGATTCGAGCAGTTCGAGCAAGACCACCCACATCTAACCGGCTTTGACTTCGTAGAAGCTGTTCTGCGGTATTTCGACTTCCACATTCGACTCAGAGAGAGTGAGAGAGCCCGGATCCCCAGTACGGGAAAGGCTGTCATCGTCGCCAATCACCCTATCGGCTCGCTGGACGGTATCGCACTGCTGCATTTGGTAAGGCAAGTTCGACCCGACGTTAAGGTCGTTGCGAACGACATCTTGATGGCAATTCAGCCGCTTAGCGAAGTGCTACTGCCCGTCGACAATATGGGAGGGAGAACCGCTCGTCAGAGCCTCATGGAGATCAAGCAGCATCTCTCATCTGAAGGTGCACTGATCATCTTTCCCGCTGGCGAGGTCTCCCGCCTTGGCGCCAAAGGCGTCAAAGACGGGCCCTGGAGCGCTGGCTTCGTCAAGATTGCGGCAGCGGCAAGCGCGCCCATACTACCTATTTTCGTAAAGGGCAGAAATTCCCTCTTTTTTTACAGCCTCTCGTTCCTGGCAAAGCCGTTATCAACACTGTGGCTTGTTCGAGAGATGTTTAAACAGAACCACCGCACTATTGATGCACGCATCGGCTGTCCGATACCCGCAGAAGTCTACAAAGCCAACCATTTTTCAGCTCAACAACTTGCGCACTTATTTAGGAAACATGTTTATCGACTGGGTCGAGGAGCGCAGCCCCTATTCAAGTCAGTCGAGACGGTAGCACCCGCTGAGTCAAAACTCCTCGTGCGCAGAGAGCTGCAGGCGTGCACAGCATTGGGCTCAACGCAGGACGGTAAGACCATTTACTTAACTACGATGACGGACAGCCCTTGTGTGATGAGAGAAATCGCTCGCCTCCGGGAGCTCACTTTCCGGTTGATCGGCGAGGGAACCGGTCTGCCGCGGGATATGGATCGATACGATAGGACCTATCTGCAGTTAGTCCTGTGGGACGACATCGAACATGAAATCGCCGGCGCGTATCGCCTTGGACGCGCCGCTGACCTGATCCGTGAGAGCGGCCCCGAAGCGCTTTACACCCACTCGCTTTTCTCCTACGGCCCTGGAATGCAGCGATTTTTGGATCACGGCCTTGAGTTGGGCCGCAGCTTTGTCCAACCCAAATACCAAAACAAATACGCCCTTGATTACCTTTGGAGCGGCTTGGGGGCATACCTGCGCCAACACCCCGAAATTCGCTATCTCTTTGGCCCCGCGTCTATGAGTCGCCTGTATGGCAGCGAGGGTATCGCACGCATGGCAAACTTCTTCGGTACGCATCATAACGCTCTCGATTTAGATATCTCAGCGAGGAATCCCTTCACGATCGAGGCGGATGCGAGCAATCGCTTTGCCGCCGAGTTCACCGGCCTCGACTATGACCAAGACTACGAGACCTTGAAGGACGCTCTAGCGGAGAGAGGCCTTCCGGTGCCTGTTCTTTTCAAGCATTACGCGAACGTCGCCGAAAGAGACGGCGTTGCCTTTACTGCCTTCAACATCGACCCCGATTTCGGGGACTGCGTCGATGCCTTTGTTCTGGTTGATCTACAGAGACTGAAACCGCGCAAGCGCAAGCGCTACCTAGAGAGGGAGATGATTGATGGAAGCGATTAGGCGCGACGACAATATACATTGCCGCTCAATCTGGATCTCTGATGTCCACCTGGGGAGCCGGCATAGCAAAGCTGCTGAGTTACTTCAGCTTTTTGAGCGGATCGAATTCGAGACGCTGTACTTGGTCGGAGATATCGTTGACCTGTTGGCGATGAAGCGCCGTGTTCATTGGCCGAATACTCACAACAAAGTTTTGCGTGAAATCATGAAGCTCTCTCGACGGGAGGGAAGCCGCGTCGTCTATGTACCGGGTAACCATGACTACGCGTTTAGGACCCTGGTGGGTGGTGCGCTGGGTGACATGGATATCAGGCGATCGGCGGAACATTTCACGGCGACCGGCCGCCGCTTTTTAGTCCTCCACGGCGATGAGCTCGACTACGCTGTGCGCTACAGCAAGCTTAACCGCGTCGTGGGGGATTTTGCCTACGGCCTGTTAATGGGCATCAACCACTGGGTCGTCAAAATAAGACGCTTACTGGGCCTTCGTTACTGGTCGTTGGCCGGATGGGTAAAAAACAATGTTTCGCAGGCAGGCGCAGCCATCCAAGCTTATCAAGATGCTGCCATTCGCATGGCCAGCGAGCGAGGCTACGATGGGATCATTTGTGGCCATCTCCATTATCCTGACCTTTATGAGCGCGACGGAATCGTCTATGCCAACGACGGGGACTGGGT
>ERZ802822.2057-NODE-2057-length-11507-cov-6.746894_pt1 | contig 11507 bp, 13 predicted proteins | sample MGYA00345649_ERZ802822 | MGnify/ENA primary metagenome ERZ802822 (study PRJEB30503, sample SAMEA104212359) | marine metagenome | biome: Westerlies Biome; feature: [SRF] surface water layer (ENVO:00010504) within the epipelagic zone...; material: water... | reverse complement strand
ATTCCATTAGATTTAATTATTTACTAATGAGATATCTGTTCAATACCCGTTTCAAAACTGCGTTTCAATGCAGAAACTTGTTGATCACCTATATTTTTAATACTGATTTTGTCTCCACCAACTATGCCTATTTTTTCAAAATGAACATCATTATTATTAGCTAATTTTTGGCATTCATCATAATTATTGGGACTTACTTCTAATAAATAACGAGACTGATCTTCTGCAAAGAAATAGCCATGAGGAAAATTTGTTTTAATTTCTATTATTATTCCAAGATTTCCTGACATACACATCTCCGATATAGCCACTAAAATACCTCCTTCTCCGACGTCATGTGCTGAAGCAATTAATTTTTGATTTATTGCATCCATTACAAAATTTCCATTTCTTAATTCAGTGTCTAAGTTAATTTCAGGTGTTCCGCCTTCTTCTTTAGATTGAATAATAGATATATACTTTGAACTGCCTAAGTGATTAGCTGTTTTCCCTACCACGCATAGAAAATTACCATCTTCTTTTAATGAAAGAGTTTTTACATTTGATAAATCTTTGATTAACCCAACACCTCCTATAGCTGGTGTTGGATATATGCCTTCACCATTAGTTTCGTTGTAGAGTGAGACGTTTCCTGAAACGACAGGATAGTTTAATTTTGAACAAGCATCGCCCATGCCTCGAATACACTCCACAAATTGTCCCATGATTTCTGGTTTCTCGGGATTACCAAAGTTCATACAATCTGTAATAGCGATTGGTAGGGCGCCTGAAGCTATTATGTTTCTCCATGTTTCAACAACTGCATGTTTACCACCTTCATAAGGGTTGTGTTTGCAATATACTGGAGAACAGTCTGTGCTCATGGCCAGACCTTTATTAGTTCCGTGAACACGCACTACTGCTGCATCGGATCCAGGTCTTACCACAGTATCTGCCATGACCATATGATCATATTGTTCCCATATCCATTTCCGGCTACTAAGATCAGGATGCATAATCATGGTGTTTAAGTCCTTTAAAATATTATTCTGATCGAAGTCTTCTGATTTGTATTCTTTAATTGGAGATGGTTCTTCAACAATGTAATCTCTTTGATATTCAGGAGCATCTTCAACTAATATATTAATAGGTATGCTGGCTTCTTCTTTGCCGTTCATCATGAGAATAAGTCTTTTTGTATCTGTTACTTTGCCAATCACTTCAAATTCAAGATCCCACTTCTTAAAAATATCTCTGGCCATTTCTTCTTTTGATGGATCGAGGACCATAAGCATGCGCTCTTGGCTTTCTGACAACATTAATTCGTATGCTGACATATTTTGTGCACGCATTGGCACTTTTGAAAGATCAATTTCTAAACCCACATCACCTTTGGACGCCATTTCAATTGAAGAAGAAGTTAATCCAGCTGCCCCCATATCTTGAATTGCAATAATTGCTTCTTCTTTCATCAATTCGAGACAAGCTTCTAACAATAATTTCTCAGTGAATGGATCCCCAACCTGAACTGTTGGCTTTTTATCTTCTGAATCTTCGTCGAATTCAGCAGATGCCATGGTTGCACCGTGAATGCCATCACGTCCAGTCTTTGATCCTACATATACAACGGGGTTTCCAATTCCTGCCGCTGCAGAGTAAAAGATTTTATCTTTCTTTGCGATCCCAACTGTCATGGCATTTACCAAAATATTGCCGTTGTATGAAGGATGAAAATTGACTTCACCACCGACGGTTGGCACACCAATACAATTGCCATATCCACCAATACCACTGACAACGCCCGATAATAAATGTTTTGTTTTTGGATGGTTGGGTTCTCCAAATCTCAAGGCATTTAAATTAGCTACGGGGCGAGCACCCATTGTGAAGACATCTCGAAGTATGCCACCAACTCCAGTAGCCGCACCTTGGTAGGGCTCAAGGAAAGAAGGGTGATTATGGCTTTCCATTTTAAAGACAGCAACATCTCCGTCATCAATATCAATCACTCCAGCATTTTCTCCTGGTCCTTGCACAACGCGGTCACCCGATGTTGGTAGTTTTTTGAGCCAAAATTTTGATGATTTATAAGAACAATGTTCATTCCACATAGCACTAAAGATACCCAGTTCAGTAAGATTAGGTTCTCTGCCTAAGCCTTCTACTATTTTCTCAAACTCATCAAGTTTGAGACCATGATTTTCAACAAGAGACTGCTCTGTTTGAAATTGCCAATTGTGGTTTGTCATTAATTTAAGATACTTTCAAAAATAGTCTTACCGTCTTCACATCCGTGTGCCAATTCAGCAGCTCTTTCTGGGTGTGGCATCATGCCTAACACATTTTTATTTTCATTAAGAATGCCAGCAATATTCTCAAGTGATCCATTAGGATTTGAATGTTCACTGACATTTCCATTTTCATCACAATACTGGAAGGCTATTTGGTCGTTGTCTTGAATTTTTTTTAATTGTTCAGAAGTTACAAAAAAATTACCTTCATTATGTGCTATTGGCATTTTTGCAACTTGAGTTTTTTTTGTGAATACTGAACTTTGATTTTTGGGCTTAATTAATATGTCTCTGCATATAAAGCTCAAACTACTATTTCTCATCAACGCACCATCTAACAATCCACTTTCGATCAGAATTTGGAACCCGTTACAAATTCCCAATACAGGAACACCTTCTTTTGCCTTTTTTACAACATCTTGCATGATAGGGGATGTTGATGCCATGGCGCCACATCTTAAATAATCGCCGTAAGAGAACCCTCCTGGTACAACGATCAGATCCGATTGATTAATTGATGTTTCTTTGTGCCATATCATTTGCGGTTGATGACCAGAAATATTTTTGATAGCTACCGCTACATCACGATCACAATTTGATCCTGGAAAAACGATAACGTGTGACTTCATTAATTTAATCTATCTCTACTTTATAATCTTCAATAACCAAGTTTGCCAAAAGCTTCTCGCACATTTCATTAATTTGTTTATTGGCTGATTCTTCATTTTCACTATCTAGTTTTATTTCAATATATTTACCTTGCCTGACATCCTCTATGTTATTGAAACCCAACGACTTGAGGGAATTGGCAATAACTGAGCCTTGGGGGTCGAGAACGTCTTTTTTAAGTGTGATATAGATTTTGGCTAGCATTTAACCTTTAATGCACGATTCCTAATCGTGAGGCAACCTCTTCATAGGCACCCATGAGGCTACCCAGGTTTCTTCTGAAAACGTCTTTATCTAGTTTCTGTTTTGATTTTATATCCCACAATCTGCAAGAGTCAGGACTAATCTCATCCGCAAGGACGATTTTTTTTGGGTTAGAGGCAAGCCTCCCAAATTCAATTTTAAAATCTACTAGAATGATATTTTTCTTTTTAAATAAATTAGTGAGTAAAGAATTAATTTTAAGAGACATGGCATCTATTTTTTTTAACTCTGATCTATTAGCCCAGCCAAATGTTTCTACATGATCTCTAGAAATCATTGGATCATCTAAACTGTCTTCTTTGTAATAATATTCTAATAACGGTTTTTTTAACTTGGTTCCTTCTTTTAGTCCTAATTTTTTAGCAATAGAACCAGCAACAATATTTCGAACAACAAATTCTATAGGAATGATCTGACATTTTTTTATCAATTGTTCTCGATCATTTAATCTTTTTTCAAAATGAGTTGGAATCTTTTTACTTTTTAGAAATTCCATAATGTACTCAGAAATTTTATTATTGATGACTCCTTTGCCTTTAAATATCTTATGCTTTTTTTTATTATAGGCAGTTGCATCGTCTTTAAAAATCTGAATAAGTGTGTTTTTTTTCGGGCCTTTAATTATTTTTTTGGCCTTACCTTCATATAAAGTCTTCGATGATGTCATTGCAGGTAGTGTAAAAATTTGTTATGATAGAAATGTAATTCAAATCAATTCTAATTAAAAGTATAAAGAAACAATGAAAAAACTAGATGAACGAAAAAAAGGTTTTGAGGGTAAATTTGCTCGAGATCAAGAGTTAGAATTTAAGATTTTGGCTCGACGAAATAAGTATCTTGGTGTCTGGGCTGCAGAAAAACTTGGTTTATCGGGACCAGCAGTTGAAGAATATTTTGCAGAAGTAATCAAATCTGATCTTGAAGAGGATGGAGATATGGATGTTTTCAGAAAAGTTAGAAAAGATTTTGATGAAAAAGGAATATCCATAACTGATGATGAACTTAGACAGAGTATGGACCAATTTTTACTTCAGGCAAAAGAAGAGATCATTGGTAAAGATAATATCTAATTATTACACTCCACATGTACATTAAATATGCAACCACAAAAAAGTCTTCAAAAAAGAAAGTGGTTAAAAAGAGAACAGCTTCAAAAATTACAAAAAAAAAGAAATCTGTAATTAAAAAAAAGAAGAGAGCTTCTAAACCTAAGCCAAAAAAGAATAATAGTAATGTAATTCGGGATTCTAGTTTAAATCAGAATTATTATGTAGGGGGTTATATTCTTATATTTGGAGTGTTTGCACTAGCTATTTATTATTCGCAATAAATTATTTAAATACTTTTTTAAAAATATAATCCGTTCTTCTTGTTGCGTGTTTAAGGTCTAATATTTTAGATATTTCTTTTTTATTTAAATATTTTTTTAATTCATTATCCGTATCCAGTACGGTTTCAAAGTCTAGATCGGATTTCCATACTTTCATGGCGTTACGCTGTACAATTTTATAGGCATTCTCTCGAGATAATCCTTTTTGAGTCATCGCGAGCATAAGACCCTCTGACATGGGTAGTTTTCTAAGTTTATCTAAATTAGTTTTCATATTTTTAGGATAAACAACAAGGTTTGCGATTACATTATTCAAACGTGCTAGTGCAAAATCAATGATGATGTTGGCATCAGGAGCCATTATTCTTTCCACACTCGAGTGCGAGATATCTCTTTCATGCCATAAAGAAACATTTTCTAAAGCAGGTATTGTGTAGCCACGAATTAACCTTGAAAGGCCAGTTAAGTTTTCAGTTAGTACAGGATTTCTTTTATGCGGCATGGCCGAAGAACCTTTTTGTCCTTTTGAAAAAAATTCTTCAACTTCAAGAACCTCTGTTCTTTGTAAATGTCTGATTTCTGTAGCAAGGCGCTCAATTGAGCTGGCAATAATTCCAAGAGTACTGAAATAAACAGCGTGTCGGTCACGTGGGATAACTTGAGTAGATATAGTTTCAGCTTTCATGCCTAATTTTTTTGCAACAAACTGTTCAACGCGAGGATCTATGTTGGCATAATTGCCTACAGCACCTGAAATTGCGCACACAGATATTTCTTCTGTCGCCTTTTTAAAACGTGCTTGGTTTCGCTCAAATTCTGCATAGAAGTTTGCCATTTTTACACCAAAGGTTGTTGGTTCTGCATGAATACCATGGCTTCTTCCGATACAAGGCGTATTTTTATATTTAAAAGCTATTTTTTTGAGTGATTTAAGAAGCTGAGCTATTTCTTTTTCAATAATTTTAGATGACTGCATGAGTTGTATATTGAATGCTGTATCTAAAATATCTGATGAGGTTAAGCCTTGATGAAGAAATCGTGCGGGAGGACCAGCATATTCTGATATTGATGTAAGAAATGCTATCACATCGTGTTTGACTTTCTTTTCAATAGTATCAATTCTCTTCTCATTTATTTTAGCTTTTGACTTAACTTTTTTACTTGTACCCTTTGGAACAGTTCCCAATTTTTCCATAGCTTCACAAGCATACAGTTCAATATCGAGCCAAATTTTAAATCTTGATTTAGAACTCCAGATATCAGTCATGGGAGCTCTTGAATATCGAGGGATCATATAAATACTTTTTTAATCTTTAATTTATGGTTTATCAAGCCCTGCGGGAGATTTAGTAAAAATTTCAAATCCCTCTTTGGTTATACCAATACTATGCTCATATTGAGCAGATAAACTCTTATCTTTAGTTACAGCTGTCCATCCATCCTTCAGCATTCTTACATCATAATTGCCAACATTAATCATGGGTTCCACAGTAAAGAACATGCCTTCTTCAATTTGATCGCCAGTATTTTCTTTGCCGTAGTGCAATATATTTGGAAATTCATGAAAGACTTTACCGAGTCCATGCCCACAAAAATCTCTCACGACACTATAATTCTGTTTTTCAGCATAACTCTGTATTGCATAACCAATATCACCAAGACGGGATTTTGGGCTTGCTGCTTTAATCCCTTCATGCATTGACTCAAAAGTGCAATCAATTAATTTCTGTGCTTTCGCATTTATTTTACCTACCGGAAACATCCGACTGGTATCTCCATGCCAACCATCAACGATAACAGTTACATCTATGTTAACGATATCTCCTTCTTCTAATATTCTAGAAGATGGAATTCCATGACAAATGACATGGTTAATTGATGTACAAATAGACTTTGGAAAGCCCTTATAAAATAAGGGAGCAATCAAGCCACCATTTTTTGTAATGAACTCGAAAGCGAAGTAATCAAGTTCGTCTGTCGACACTCCAGGCTTTACATGATCGACTAAAAGATCAAGAGTGGATGCAGCTAAATTGCCAGCTTTTCGCATGCCTTCAAAATCTTTACTATTATGCAATGTATTATTCATTAATGAGTTTTATTCTTTTATTTACACGAATTTTGTCACTTTCAAAAGTACAGTTATAACATATGATTTCTACTCCCTTTTTTATGACTTTTTTAAAGTTGTCATAGTATGTCTGGTCAATATCACTCGCGATTTGAAATTTTTTGCAATCATCCCTTTGAATGAGAAATAGCATTACTGCTCTTGTATTTTTACTGGGAAGCCTTGAAAGTTCAATCAAATGCTTTGAGCCTCTGTCTGTAATTGCGTCTGGAAATTCAGCAGTTTCTTTTTTTCTTGATAAAGTTACATTTTTTACCTCTACATAAGTTTGTTTTTTGTCATCACTTAATAGAAAATCAATGCGAGAATTAGTTCCGTATTTAACTTCTCTTTTATATGAATCGTATTTACCTAATTCAGGAATGAGATGCATTTCGATTGCATCTTCCACAATTCTGTTGGCTTTGTGCGTATTGACGCCAACGTTTGCATTGCCAGATTTTATAATTTCAAGAGTATATTTTAATTTACGTTTTGGATCGTTTGCTCTTGTAACAAAAACAGGATTGCCTTCTTCTAGGAGACCTTGCATGGAACCTGTATTGGGACAATGTGCAGTTATGGTCTCTTTATTATTATCAAGTTGAATATCTGCAAAAAATCTCTTATACCTTTTAATCAATCTCCCTGAGATATATTGATTAGCAATTTTTGACATGGTTTTATGAAAGCATCACTTATAATTATTGGTAACGAAATTTTATCCGGTCGTACGCAAGATAAGAATCTATCATATCTCGCAAATTGGCTGAATGAAATAGGAATTCAACTAGCAGAAGTTAGGGTAATTAGAGATGAGGAAGAAATAGTTGTAGAGACGGTTAACTACCTTAGATCAACTTATGATTATGTATTTACGACAGGCGGCATAGGGCCTACGCACGACGATATTACTTCTTTGTGTATCGCCAAAGCTTTCGGAGTTGAACTAGAGATCAATTCAGGAGCATTAGGTATTTTAAAGGAGTACTATAAAGACGGCGAATTGACTGATGCAAGAATGAAAATGACTAAAATGCCAGTAGGTTCTGAGCTTATTGAGAATCCAGTGAGTAGAGCGCCTGGTTTTAAAATGGATAATGTATTTGTATTAGCTGGGATCCCAAGCATCATGCAGGGCATGTTAGAAGGGGCGAGAAAGCACCTAACTGTTGGTGAAGTGGTTAAGTCTAAATCAATTGATGTTTTTACTCCTGAAAGCAACGTTGCTGACGCCTTAACTGATCTGCAAAATAAATATTCTGAAGTTGAAATAGGAAGCTATCCTTTTAATAAGGACAATCGTTTTGGAACTTCTGTAGTTATGCGTTCTTCTGATGAGGAAAAACTTAAAAATTGTGAGTCAGATTTAAAGGAATTAATGAAAAATTATGACACAAAGTATTAATAATTTTTATCCACAATCATCTAAAATACTGATTTAATTATATATTATTAGTTTTTTCTACTTTACTTAACCCGGTTTCTCAATAATAATTGCCTAATTTTATAAAATTAAGGGGAATATAATAATGAAAGTATTAATGCTAAATCCCGGAGATCACGTAGCCATATCGTTTTGGTTAATCTCTATGGCCATGGTTGCAGCTACAGCTTTCTTCTTTCTTGAAAGAGACAGAGTAGCAGCTAAATGGAAGACGTCCCTCACAGTAGCTGGTTTGGTTACTGGTGTTGCGGCGTGGCACTATTTCTACATGAGAGGCGTATGGGTTGCTACTGGTGACTCTCCAACAGTCCTTCGATACATTGACTGGTTGATCACTGTGCCTCTACAAATTGTAGAGTTCTATGTAATTCTTGCGGCAATGACTGCTGTTGCTTCAGGCTTATTCTGGAGACTATTAATTGCATCAATAGTGATGTTGGTTGGTGGTTATCTAGGTGAAGTCGGGGCGATGAATGTAACGCTAGCCTTCGTAATAGGAATGGCTGGATGGTTATACATCATCTATGAGATTTTTGCAGGAGAAGCAAGCAAGGCAAGTGCTGGTAGTGGAAACGCTGCTGGTCAAGCTGCGTTTAACGCGTTGAGATTAATCGTTACAGTAGGTTGGGCGATTTATCCAATAGGTTATGCAGTAGGTTACTTTGGTGGCGGCGTAGACGCTGGTTCACTGAACTTGATCTACAACCTTGCTGACTTTGTTAACAAAATTGCATTTGGTATGGCTATTTATGTAGCTGCAGTATCAGACAGCAATTAAGTTTCTGCAAAGCAGATAATAAAAGGGGCCTTCGGGCCCCTTTTTTTTATCCAAAACATTAAAGAACTAGTAGTTCGTTAAATAAATAGTTATAAAATAAAAGAATTGGCCTCATGGCGGAATTGGTAGACGCAAAGGACTTAAAATCCTTTGGGATTTATTCCCGTCCCGGTTCGAGTCCGGGTGAGGCCACCAAATAATCAGATAATATTTATAAGTGAAATTTTTGCATAATTTGATATAAATAAGTCATGAGAAATTTTAAGGCTTATATTTACTCCATATTTGCTATTTTTTTGTTAATTGGGATTTCAAATGCCTCTAATTTAGAAAATAGGGTTACTTCATATTTTAATGGCATAGCTAATAGTTTAGGCACAAGTGTTTCATCATTGTTGAGTGAAAATACTAGAGTGAAGTACCTCGATTTAAACATAGGTGTGCAAGAGCATTTAAAGCCAACTATATCTCTTACGAATGTAAATATGATATCAGAGTATGGCAATAGCGCTATTTTTAATCAAAACTCTCTTAATCTACATAATAATGATCAAACAATTAATCTAGGCATAGGACACAGAACTCTTCTAAACGACGATAAAGTTATATTTGGATTAAATATATTTTTTGATTATGCATTTGATGACTCACATCAGAGAAATGGAGCGGGCCTTGAGGTTATAAGTAGTGTTTTTGATTTGAGATCTAATATTTATGACGCCACATCTGGCATCGAAACAGTTTCGACAGGTAAAGATGAAGAGGCGATGGACGGATGGGACGCACGTCTTGATTATCATTTACCAATTAAAGCAAATGCAAGACTATTTGCAGGATTATTTGAATTTGAAAATGCAGCAGGTTCATTTGAAGTAGAAGGTGAAAAATATGGTCTAAATATAATTAGTAATAATCTTGATTTAGAAGTTGGATATATCGATGACAACAAAACAGGTGATGGTTCATTTGCAAATCTGAGTTATGTGATACCTCTTGGTAGTAATGGTTCTTTTTCAAATAAGTCTTCTAATTATTTTGAGTACGTATCTGTCGCTGATAGGATGTATGAACCTGTTAAAAGAGAAAATAAGATAAAAGTTGTAACAACAACATTAAATGTTAAGGCTAGTGGATTCTAGATTATGGCAAGATCATTTATAAATTTTTTATATTTAATTTTAGTTTTAAATCTGTCAGCTATAAATTTTTCTTATGCTGATAGTCACGTTGATAGTTGTACAATTACAGGGGGTATATATGACAAGACTCAAGTAATTGACAATGGATATTGTGCAAGTGCACCATCTGTTTATGAAATAATTGCATATGAACTGTATTTATGTACCAGTGAACCAGCGGCTCCTACCACTACAACAGTAATGGACTTATCCAATTGTTATAAAAACTGGGAATTAAGTTCAGGAGCTACGCTTTCAGTTCAACAGAACGCCACTGTCGATGTGCCAGGTACAATGACTCGACCTCCAAATGGTACTTACACACATGGAGTTATGTTGATAGACAATTCATTTGGGATAACTGCATCATTACAATTTGACGAAGCTGTCACTGACCAGGATGGTAATTCAGGTGTTTATTGTGGAACAAAAAGTGGTTCTGGCACATACGGTACGGGCGCAGTTCCCTCAGGTACTTCTGAGTGTGGAGCTTCAGAAATAAGTGCAGGAAAATTCACGGAGTTATTAACTAGTTTTGATAGTGGGTCCTTCTCAGGAACTGCGGAAGGAGAAAATTTAAATGGAACATCGGCAAGTATTAAGGGTTATTTAATAGATACGAATTCTTATCTGGCAGAAAATGATGCAGACGTCGATAAACTCATTGGCGCAGCTACTTTTGCATCACCAGTAAATTTTACAGAAGCTACTACTACGATTACAATGTCATTCAATGTTGGAGAAGGCATGTCAATGTATAACAATGGTTCAAATAGAATTGTTTTTGGTAGCGGTCCTTTTCAGGCAATTATATCTACTGATTAAAACTTAAATTGTTCATTTAGTATACGTTCGTCAAAAGAATGATTCTCATCGAAGAGAAGTTCTACTACTTGATCTTTACTTTGATGTACTTCAACAGAACTTATATCTCTAAACTCAGTACTATCAGCTACAGCACTTACGGGTCTTTTCTTACTTGCAATAATCTCAAATTTCACATTTGACTCATTGTTAAGTATTGCACCTTTCCACCTTCTAGGTCGAAAAGCACTTATAGGAGTTAATGCAAGAACATCTGCATTTATTGGCAGTATTGGACCATGAGCGGATAAATTATAAGCTGTGCTTCCAGATGGAGTTGAAATCAATACACCATCACAGATAAGTTCATCCAACCTAACATTGCCATCAACTGAAATTTTAATTTTTGATGCTTGGTGGGTTTCTCTTAGTAATGAAACTTCATTAATAGCAATTGCTTCATGAATAGAGCCGTTGACACTCATTGCTTTCATTATCAAGGGAGATATTTTAATTGATTGAGATTGATTAATTCTATTTAACAAATCGTTTTGATTTGAGGAGTTCATCAAAAATCCAATACTTCCGTAATTTAAACCAAAGAGAGGAAGGTCTTGAGACATGTGACTTTTTATGGCTTCAAGCATAAATCCATCA
>ERZ802822.2055-NODE-2055-length-11508-cov-5.810340_pt1 | contig 11508 bp, 12 predicted proteins | sample MGYA00345649_ERZ802822 | MGnify/ENA primary metagenome ERZ802822 (study PRJEB30503, sample SAMEA104212359) | marine metagenome | biome: Westerlies Biome; feature: [SRF] surface water layer (ENVO:00010504) within the epipelagic zone...; material: water... | reverse complement strand
TAGCGTTTGACTGAGCTTGATACCTATTCATCACTAGAGTCTCTGTGAGGGAGTCCTAAAGCTAATGACAATTAAATGAGAAAGTGATTAGTCGCTTCACTTATTTTTAAAATAATCTCTGTTTAGTGGCTTGGCTGCTATTACTGTTAAAAGCCAAACAATTGTGAATAACGCTAAAATCCCATACTCCTGAACAGGCACTTCAATTTTGTACAGAATTATTCCCCCTGACATAACAAGATAGAACAGAAATTGACTGAGGAAGTGAACCGGCAAATATTCCTGAGTTTTTCCAAAAAGGTGAAGCACACCATAATGAGCAAAGGTCAGAAGGATGGCTATTCTGAGAGTTTGCAGTCGATATAAAGGTATTTCATCTACTCCGGCGATTATCCAAGGAAAATGTATAGTTACCCCAATAAATTCTGCACCTGACACCGCCAATGTCCAGAGTACGAAAAAAGCGATAACAACATTTGCCACTAGTCTGAGCATTTACACATTAACCTTATTGTTTGAAAAGCAAGAGCCTAGTCAACTGCCACAATCCTAGCAACAGGATTGCTTGTGCGAATGAATTTTGCAAGAAGCGTTGGATAAAAAACGCAACTTCGGCAGAAGCGTTTGGTTTGTTGACTGATAATACAAAGCTTGCTGAATTGGTGCTTTATATCAAACTCAGGCTCCACTCATAAGGAACTCTAGAGGCAAGGAATGGTGAAAGAGACATTCCATTGGTTGATGCTTCTGTGTGGGTACAAAAGCATGTCAATCTTTCTTTTACTAATGCTTCTTTGAAGTTTGGGTTGTGCTTACTTTAAACGTGAATTGTAAATTTTAGAAAGAGAAGTAATTAATGAAAATCTTTTTTCCTGCAATAATGGTTGCCTTAACGCTTCTTTCGGTCTCTGTGCAAGCGCAGCAGGCCTCAGATGGAGTGTTGCCTGAAGCAGAAACACCCTTGGCAATAAAGTTTGAAGCTCTATCGCCAGCTGTGGCGACTTCGCTCGCAGCAAAGTCCAGGGGTGAACCGATTTTGGCAAAAGATTGGATGGTTGCCGTAGCCAACCCCCACGCCGCAACTGCAGGTGCTCGTGTTCTGAAAGAGGGCGGTACAGCAGCTGATGCAATGGTGGCTGTGCAGGCAGTTCTCGGTTTGGTTGAGCCACAGAGCTCTGGTATTGGTGGTGGGGCTTTCCTGGTGTGGTTTGACGCTAACACTGGGGAACTAACAACATTAGATGGACGTGAAACCGCTCCTATGGCCGCCACGCCGCGACTGTTTCAAAAAGCAAATGGCGAACGACTCAAATTTTGGGATGCGGTAGTTGGTGGTCGCTCAGTTGGAGTGCCCGGCACGCCTGCACTGATGGAAGCTGCACATAAAAAATGGGGGCAAAAGGCGTGGAGCGATTTGTTTGCTGAAGCTATTGGTTTAGCGGAGAGCGGCTTCTCAGTTTCTCCGCGACTTGCCGCTTTGGTGGCCGCAGACGCTGATCGACTGGGGCGGTTCTCTGACACAGCAGCTTATTTTTTTCGGGACGGTAAACCTCTTGTTGAAGGAAGTAAGCTGACCAATTTGGAATATGCCGATGTCATGCGCCGGATGGCCGAAGAGGGCGCCCGGGTAATTTACTCGGGTGATATCGCCAAAGCGATTGTAGATACTGTTCGAGGTGCAGAAAGTAATCCGGGTGTGATTAGTCTCGCGGATTTGCAGACATACAAGGTGAAAGAACGTCCTGCTGTTTGTGCTCCATTTCGGGGGTATCAAGTCTGTGGCATGGGGCCACCATCGTCTGGAGCTTTAACCGTTGGTCAAATTTTAGGTTTATTAGACCAGTTTCCAGTGGGTGCTGAGAACCATCCGCAAACTATGAGGCTTATAGGTGATGCTTCGCGTCTAGCTTTTGCTGATCGTGGACGCTATATGGCTGACAGCGATTTTGTGCCTATGCCCACTAAAGGTCTTATTTCAGCTGATTATTTAGCTGATCGTGCCAAGTTACTCATTGGTTCAAAAGCTTTGACTGAAGTCTTGCCTGGCAATCCCGAATATTCGCATGCATCGCTTTGGGCGGATGACGTGAGTCTGGAATTGCCATCGACTTCGCACATTTCAATTGTAGATAGCTACGGAAACGCTTTGTCGATGACTACTACAATTGAAAATGGGTTTGGGTCCCGTTTGATGACCAATGGATTTCTGCTGAACAATGAGTTAACTGACTTCTCCTTTAGCTCCCACATCGACGGGGTGCCTGTTGCTAACAGAGTTGAGCCAGGAAAGCGCCCCCGATCTTCAATGTCTCCAACAATTGTTCTAAAAGACGGACTGCCAAATTTGGTTATTGGCTCGCCAGGTGGATCGAGAATAATCGGTTATGTGGTTCAAGCAATCGTCGCCTACATAGACTGGGGCATGGATGTACAAGCTGCCGTATCTATACCTCATGCGGTTAACCGTTTTGGAACCTTTGACCTTGAAAAGAATACTTCGCTCGAGACCATGATAGAACCATTGCAAGCACTTGGTTACAGGGTCAACTTGCGTGCCTTAAACTCTGGTCTCCATGCGATTTCAATCGCAAAAGATGGTCTTGCTGGGGGAGCCGATCCCAGACGCGAAGGTATAGCGTTGGGTTCTTAGTGGAGTCTTTTTTATTTGTAAATTTTGTCGGGCAATAAACCACGCTACTTTGGCTTCTTGAATTAATTTGTCTTTTTTTTATCAATAAAATTTTTGACGCAAGGAGGTACACTTTGCTTAACAAAACAGGCCAGCGCTATCATGATACGGCGGAGGGCTTTGCGCAGCTCAGGAAGTGGATTCATTCCGCTTTTGTAAACGTTGGTGGAGGGTAAAAACATCAAGAACCCACCAAAAAAACAGTGCAACAAAGCCGGCGACTCCAAGATTAGCAAACAGCATCAGAACTGACAGTAGAAAAAGCGCCAGCATTAAAACGCCAGAGGTTCTCTCATTGATGTAAAGTCTATGAACGCCCGCCCACCCAAATAGAAATAGTAAAAGATGTGCAGTAGTATTTCTTTTGGGTTCTGCGTTTGAAAATTCTCTGACACTGTTTGTGCTAGGCATGATAGGCCCCCCTTGACGTATAAGGGGTGTTCCTAGCTTGCATAGGTTCAACGACTTACAAATCTTTGGCTACATAAACTTTATAGCCAGATTGAATGTGGCGCAGACTTGGACCAAAAATTTACAATTAATACAAACGGTCACAAGTATAGACGCTTTAAACGTGCTACGTAGGTAACTCATTACAGCGTAATTAGAAAGGATTAAAATGGCGGGTGGTTATTTTAATCCCATTCTTAACATACGTTTCCAATGTAAATTGATAATCAAAGGTCTCTTATGCTGAAATGTTTGCCCCAATTTTCATTGGTGCTTTTGTAATAAAACGTATTGATCAACCAACAAGTAGTGCAGTGCCTCAGTCCATGCAGAGCTAGTCAGTGTCTTTTGGTGCCTTTGAGGAATAGCCATTTATTCAAGATGGTGATAGTAAGAGATTACTAAATCACCCCAATGGAGACAAAATGATGGCAAAAGCACCAGCAGCAAAGAAGAAAGCAGCAGTTAAGAAAGCAGCTACAAAGAAAAGTAGTCGTCCAGCTAAAGCTGCACCAAAGGTCGCACAGGCAGCCTTGGCTCAAGCCCCTCAGAAGAACACCTTTGAGGAGAAGTTTGGTGAAGGCACAGCTTTTGACTTGGATTATGGTAAGCTGCTGATCATTGCATTGTGTGTCTACATTGCAGTTCAGGTTAGCTAAATCGTGAATATATTCGACACCATTACTGCATTATTTAGTGGTGAGCGTGTATCACACACAGACACATTCATACTTGCTGGAGTGGTGCTTGCCCTATTTGTTGGCATAAGGTCCTTTCTAAAGCGCATGCAGAGCAAAGACTAGATCAAGCCTCATCAGTTAACGCTGGAGGGCCTTTTCGTAAAATGAATATTATGCCCTGCAGTGATGCAAAAACGAGTGAATGAGTGATCCTTATTAATTGTATCGTATTGTCGCACCGACTTGTCTGCGCCAGCGCACTACCCATCTCTAGATTGCACAGAGATAGCTAAAATGGAGGTGTTTATGTTGCTAACAGCGAAACTAAACTTAATGTCAGGCATGGTCATTGGCGCTGCTGCCGTAATGGTCATGAAGCAGATGTGTAAACGTAAACGGCGCAAGAAACACCAGGAAACCCATGCACCCGTTGTTGCGTCTGACTAACACTCTGAAGGCTGCTGGAAAAGCGGTGGCCCAGGAGTAACTCCAGACAGACGATGTTGGCACATCACAATTAAATCGACGTAATCTACCCAAGGAACCTCAAATGAAGTTATATGCCCTCATAATTGCAGCCTTTCTATCCACTCCTTCTTTCGCGGCTGAAGTTTCGATTGAAATGCTAAACAAAGATGCCAACGGAAACAGGATGGTATACAGCCAAGAAGTTGCCAAAGTTGAAGTTGGTGATACCGTTACTTGGCTTCCAGCTTCAAAAGGCCACAACGTAGAAATGATTTCATCTCCTAACAAGATGAAGTTTAAATCAAAGAATGGTAAGGAGGCTAAAATCACTTTTGATACGCCAGGAGTTTACTATTACTGGTGCACACCTCATAAGAGCATGGGTATGATTGGCCTGGTTGTTGTAGGTAATGACCTGTCAAATCTTGATGATATTGCGAGTGCCAAAGCAATTGGGAAGAGCAAAAAGAAATTGAAGGCTCTTCTGGCTAGCTTGAAGTAATTCTATCTGAAACATCCTCGTTTTGCCACATCTAACCAGAGGCGTCCCAGCAAAGGACTATCGAGATCAACCTTAATCACAAGCCAGTCACATCTCGGTTACAGAGACTTTGAAAAGTAAAATCTTAATCCCTAAATGACATTGTCACTCCAAAAAAGTGTGTTTACAGTCGGCTTATGACGGAGTTCGCCACCTAGCCTCCGATAACAAAAGGCAGAGAAAATGGATGAAAGACATATCTTCTTGAGTAATTCCTTCAGCACCACAAAGACCAGAGGTTACCAGCGTCGCCAGAATAACAAGAAACGGATAATATTTGTTTTAATCACATTTGGTATCACAGGGTCATTGGTTTATCGTTTTTATTAAATTGAATAGATAAAAAAGGAGAGTAAGGATGGTTGCAAATAAAGCCGGGCTCTACATCGTCGACCCTGAGCGTAAAGGGGCGGCTTCGAGTAAACCAAAGGATGCGGCAGACAATGAGAGCCAAAAGGCTTATTACGCCCGTAAATACATGGAAATCCATGCTGCCCGAAGTAAAAAGACCAAAGGAAGAACCCCTAGCCCATAGCTGGATTAGTTAAATGGTATAACGGGTCATTCGTAATGATTAGTTGGGAGTTCGATCCTCTCATCCAGCACCATTCAGAGAACCAAAGTAATGTCTTCAGACAAAATGAAAAGTTGGTTTTTAAAACTTGGGCTAGTTGGCTTTCTGTTTTTCTTTGTAAAAGGATTACTCTGGATTGCAGTACTTTGGTTTGGTGTGACCCTTTTTTAGTGTGAGGATCGCCCAGAATGAGCGTCTTAACGAAAAAAAAGCCCCACCGAATTCTCAGTGAGGCATCTCGTTTGCTTAAGGGAGGAGTGACATCATTCCGTCAACCTCGCTTCGGCGTTCCAATTAGGCTAACGGTTTGGTGTCACATTTGTTTAGCTACATGATTTAGCCCACAGCTAATGCTTGTCTTCTTGGCTCATCAATCCGTCTGAGCCATCCTCAATTTCAACAGAATTTTATTCCGTATCAGGGGCCTTAATTGAATCATTATTAGGCACCAAGCCCATCAGTTAACCCTGGTGGATTTTGTTCGTTTTGAGTCTGCAAAATCAATTAGCGCGACAAAATGTCTAATCGTTTTCAAACCATACAAACACCATATATGTTTAGTTAGGTTTTCTCCCTGACGCTAAGCCTCATCAGTTGGACTTCCCCCCTTACTGGTGAGGCTTTTTTCCATAACATTTTTGCTTTGGGTTTTTCTGCGGAACAGGAACCTAATCCCAGATTGCAAAGCAAACGCTGGTATGAGGACAAAAAATAGTGGATACATCCATTTACGTTCAGACCCTAGATGACTTTGCTCTAGCCCGACAGTATACATGATAATTGACGCTGCTATTACAAAAGATAAAAGCAAAGCAGTCAAAATACGATATGTTTTATCCATTACCTAACCTCTCTAGTGCGTATATCCTAACTAGAATAGCACAATAGGATAGTGACAAAAAAGCTGGACTGTTTAGTCCCCTTTTGTGAAATCGGCGTTTGTCTTCCCCCAATGGTGGTGTCTTGAGGCCCACGCGATCAACTTTGGTCACACGCCGCTCACACCTCAGCCACACAGACTTTAACAAAATGGCGTGGCCCAGTAGAGCCGACCGAAATCACAGGGCGTTTCTCGGTCAGCTAGGGCAAGAACCAGTGAACTTATAAGAACCTGTTAGTCTAAAGGTGTGGCGCCTGTTTCCATGTGCACTATTTTACCATCCTTAAGTTTTGCAACCAACATAACAGCTTCTCTAGTTCCATCTGGATAAGACATAAAGCTATGGTCAACCATAATTTCACTGTTTTCATAAACGCAGCGAGATGACTCAAAAACGAATTTTTCGTTCTCAAACATACCAGCAACCATCGAAGACCATTCGTCTTTTGAAAACGAATTTCCAGATTTGTGAAATACCACGGTAAACTCATCGTGTAGCATATCAAGGTAGCTATCCAAGTCTCTATTATCACAGATTTGCATTAGCTTTTTGTGTAACGACATGATTTCGTCCCTTCGGTTAATTACAACGTAGTGAGTCTAGCATCTAGACATATCTACACTATACATTACAGCTTAATTTCTGCATTTGTTTGAGCAGTTTGGTTCCGGTGTCATCGTCAACCACAGGTGTTATTATTAGAAAAGTGCAAGCACCTGCCCAAGACATCGCTCAACCAATCATCACATCTTGGGGTTCTACTACAACGATTGCCACTCCCCGGCCGTCGGGAAAATTATGTCGGCGAACTGTAGGATTGACACCTTCTGGAGCATCTAACGCTTTTTGAAGATTGGGTAAGCCGCAATTTTCTATTTGCAGGGGTAGAGTTCCCAAACTGCTTTACCATCTGCATCGGCTTCGTAGGTAAACATGTAGTACTTACCGTTTAATTCAGACAGCGCTTCAGATGTGGTTTCGAATATGGCTCCGCCTCTGAAAGAAACACCACCATCTTCCGTCATGTTTCCAACACCATCACACTTGAATGTGGCGACACCGTCTGCGCACATCACAACACCAGCATGGGCGTGTCCCATCCAAGAACCATCTGGTCTCATGTGGGCCGTGAAAGCTGCTTGCGCATGAACATCATGGCCTAACAGCGTTCCAGCACCTTTGTTGTGAGTCTCCATAGCAGGTAACCCATATTTCCCAGAATCTATAGGCTTACTGGTTTCCTGTAACGTCATCGATCCAACCTTATCACCAAGCATTATTGTTCTCCTTTTTCAAAATTTGTATTTTCAAACGTTAGGCACCTAACATTGCAAAAATGTGTCAGTCATAAAACTTCTTAACTGTGGCAGGGTTGCCTAAAGCCCGCGCGTAATTTTAGTAGGTGCATCAAGAACGCTAAAGTCCTTCGAGGTAACATTTTCGAAGTCTGGGTTATCTTTGACGGCAGCAAAAACTTCACCAGCGACATAAGCTTCGAAGGACTTTTTATCAGCCCAGATGTAAACGCCTCCATATGTGTTAGTCGCTTCATCAGCCAGCCAATGCTTCGAGACCAACCCCGGCAAATCAGCAAAAACCTGTGCCAATTCCATAGCGCCTTCCTCGTATTCTTCACCAGAGACTTTGATATTGAAGTTTATAACTTGGATATGCATCTTTTATCCCCCGTAAAACAACTACTCGTACTTTGGTTGGTGTGCCCAAAAAGGTTGGTGCAGCATAGCGTTAAAAACGCTTCATACCTGTGCAAGACCTGCATCATTCTAGCCACAATTATAGTATTAGTATTCAGCATTAAGTTTAAACGAATGTTGCAAAAACGTGTCAATCAAACGAAAGTTGCAAAGCGCAAACGAGAGCTGCATCGGTGATTGCAGATCATTGGTCAGTAATCAATCTTCGAGATTTTGTTTTTTGTAACCAAAGATCCTTTAATTCGATTTTGATTAACAATAACGAGAACATTTCTTTTGCCACCTTGGCAAAGCGGTTGAGAAGAATGTGCGACCTAAAATTACTGTGCTTCTTTGAAGATCCGACGCATTTACAGCGTATAATTTATTCTTTGAATGCGAGGGGAATGGTGGTTTCAAATAGCGACTTTGGATGAAGCCGAACTGATCGATGTAGTAGGAAAGCGTTTTAGCGGGCCCTGCGGCTTTTCTTGCTGCCTTTGATGGTGACTTGCTGACAATTGGGCTGTCGGCCGCCAACTTGACGTCCACCTGACGCCTATTGCCGTCACTGGCGACAGACTAAATGGGATCACGGGCGGTACCGTAAAAAGCACTACCTGCGAGATCCCAGTCGCCGGTAAAGCTGGACAAGCGTGCCGAAAAGACATCTGCATCCTTGCCGTTTAACTCGGGTTGGACTCGACGCCTAGTTTATCATCGCTGAAACGGGGCCAAGATTGAGAAGCAGAGTCTCACCAGTGGAGTCCTGAGCGCCGTCATTGTCATTGACGATGAAGAGGTGGCCGTCTGCAGTAACCGTGATGCCTTCCACCTTTTCGACCGTCACGCCATTAAAGGCATTCAGCATTGGCACAAGATCGGCCATCAGTGTCTTCGATACGACTGGAATCTCCCCGCCGGCAACAGGGCTGACACCGGAGATATCAACCGCATAGACACGCTTCAGCAGCGCGTCATCGGCACCGATGCCTTTGTCACGCTCGATGATTGCAAGAGTGTTGTCATCGATACGTGCAACGCCGCTGAGCCCGATCCAGCCGCTGTTTTCCGAAAGGCTTTTGTCAAGAGGGTAGTACAGGTACGACCACCGTTCCGAGGCGATGTCATAAACCGCGATACGGGCATGCCCCTTCTTGTCTTCCTTCCAGGCGCGCTGGATGGCGACGTAAACCTTCCCACCAATCTCGACAAGTCCTTCAAAGCCCTGCTTCTTCATGGTCGCGGCGAAATCAGCAGGAAGGGTGATCTCCTGTTGAATGGCACCACGCATGTCGGTCTTCAGCAGCAGGTTCTTGCGGTCTTTGCCCGGATGCCCCTCTGATGCAAGCCAGAACCCGCCATCTGAGGCGATTGCGATGCCCTCGAGATCAAGGTTTTCAGCCATCTTGCCGCCACGTGTCACGGTATTGGCGTCCACAATGTAATGGGGCCCACGCGCACTGAGGTTGATGGTGTAGATCTGAGCCATATTCATCAGGCTGTCGTTCACAGCATAGATGATCTCGGGGTCGGCTGGATTAGCGGCAAGGCCCGACATGGCAGTCCAGGCAACGGGACCAAGCGGCCCGCCAACATTATGATTGAAACGTGACAGCACTGTCGGATACGTCGCGATCATGCCGGGCTTGTACTCGTAGGAGGCCCGGTTTCTGGCGTATTGATAAAGCGACACATTCGAGCGAACGCCATCATCCGCCGCGTCTTCCTCCGCCGACACCACCAGCAGACCGCGACCAGCATGGAAGTCCATACCCTCGGGACCAACACCGGTCGAAAGTGGCTGATGTATCATCGGGCTGCCATCTTTGGACAGGTACCCGACAGCAACGAGGGCAACACGCTCCAGACCGATGAAGAACATTGTGTGGCCATCAATAACAGCCGACAATGCGCCTTCCGGCTCCACACCCTTTTTGTGAGCCCGCTTGTCGTTGTAGTGACCAAGCGCATAGGCCGCGTGCTCAAGAAATGCGCCGCTGTCATGAAGCACGTTGCCGTACTTGTCCATGATGGTGAATGAACGTGATCCACCTTTCAGACCGTTTGGACGTTCATAATCTCCTTCATTGGCAATTAGCAGGCGATCGTCGGACAGCCATGACACTGCATCTGGCTCACGTGGAACTGCAATGCGAACTTCACTTGGATTTGCGATCTTGTCCTTGGTGTTGTCGATGTGACGAAGATCAGCGTAGCCAGCAGAAAAATCACGGATCACACGGCCAGAAGCGAGATCGACAATGGCGATGTGGTTGTTTTCCTGCATCGTGACTGCAGCTTCGTTACGGCTGTTGATATCGACGAACTCAGGCTCGGGGTCTGTCAGGCCAAATCCTGCCATCGGGACTTTGCGGGCATTGTCGCAATTGGTGGGAATGCCGCTGGCATCAAGATCGAAGATAACAATATGACCGGCCGGCATCTGTGGCAGATAACCGTCATTCAGGTCCTCGTCACGCTCATTCTCGATCGCCAGAACCGCGTATTTTCCATCATTGCTGATGGCGATATCGTCAGGCTGACCACCAACATCACAAGATTTGACAATGGCACTCTTGCCGTCACCAGCACGCGCTTTGCCCATATCGACCACGGCCAAATACCCAGATGGTCTGGTGTAGGACTTGGAAGTGTTCACACCAAGAAGCGATATGTTATCTCCAGCAACTGCTACATTTGTCGGCTCACCGCCAAGATTTGTTTCGCCAAGCGGCTTAGGGTTTGCAGGGTCGGTAATATCGATCATACCCAGCGAGTCAAGTTGGGAGTTGGAATAAAGAACCGTCATCCCGTCTTTGGAAAATGCCACCATTTCAGCAGCTGTCTCGGTGGCGCGTTCGGCGCCGACTGGCAGGTTGTTATATACTAAAAATGTACTTTCACGTTTGAAAAAGCCTGGCGCATGACCATCTGCCATTGCAATGGCAGGGACCAGCAATGCCGAGATCATGAGCGACACGAACGCGGTAGAATATTTCATCAGGTTTCTCCTTAATTCTGACACTTCAATTAAATTTGTTGTATGTGAAATCTGCATGACAATGGCATTACAGAACGATGAAATGCCGGGGTTGTTTATACCAAACAGCTTGAAACAGTAGTCCGTTATGAGCTTTTTAATACCTTGTTCTAGTTTGCCAGCATCTTCTCAACCAGCATTTGCAAGCGCAGAGCCCCAGCCATTGTGGTAAGGCGATTCGGTTTACCGTCGAAACATAAACTGAGCTCATCCAGCCGCGCTTTCAGCGGTACAGCCCGCCTGTCAGCAGGTGCCTTTTCCAAGACATAGGCGACACAACCACCGGGCAACGCAAAGCGACATTCGAACGCGGCAATGAACGTGGCAATAATTCAGAACACAAAAAAGCCACCTCAAATCTGAGGCGGCTACATATCTGATATAACGAGATATTTATTGGTTGCGGGGGCAGGATTTGCTCAAGACCCTACAATTGCAATGTGGGTATAAAGTCGTCGCGAGGGCAGGATTTACTTAAGGCCCTAGCG
>ERZ802822.2052-NODE-2052-length-11517-cov-15.438374_pt1 | contig 11517 bp, 11 predicted proteins | sample MGYA00345649_ERZ802822 | MGnify/ENA primary metagenome ERZ802822 (study PRJEB30503, sample SAMEA104212359) | marine metagenome | biome: Westerlies Biome; feature: [SRF] surface water layer (ENVO:00010504) within the epipelagic zone...; material: water... | reverse complement strand
GCAGAGCGGGGACAAGGCGATAGAGAGCCGCTGCTCTCGAATCAGTCCGCTCGGTCTTGAACTCAGGCTGAAAAATCTCCCAGTGCGCCCGGGTTGATTAGACCTTCCGGATCGAGCTCTTTCTTTAGGGCGCGCAACACGCTTCGGCTATCGGGGCTGAGGCTGGCAAGCATAGGGTAGGTCTTTCCAATCTGGTTGCTGGCGGCGCCGAACTCGGCAAAGACGTCGACAATTTTGCTGCGGATTTCATCGACCAGCGCGCGTCCCTCGTGATTTGGTGCGGGCTCTTCCAGCCCCGCGAGGAAATCTGACTCTGGCACATGTCGATGCACGGGCAGCCACTCGTCAAACCATCTGAGCACCGGCTCGTAGCTAAAAATATGCTGTGCAATCGCGATGTAGAGAAAGCTCATGGTCACCCCGCAGGTCGCCATGCGCTCGCGGTAGGGGTCGATCGCCGCCTCAGTCGCCGCGATCAGTCCCTCGGCGTCGGAGTGGGGCACCTTCGAGTTGAGGGCTGCCCAGCGTTCGCCCTGTGAACCAAGAATGCCGTTCAGCGGCTCAAAAGGATTGGCCCTCGCGGCCTTGGGGATCGTGTTGCTGATCTCCACACCGCTGTGATCGAGTGCTAGCTTGACCACGCCGCGGCGATCATCGCGAACGCCATCGACCGAGCGTCCCGCGCAGACGCAGTGCAGGGTATAGACCTCGCCTTCGACAAAACGCCGACCCGCCATTGCCATTTTTGCCCCTTCCTGCAGTCCTTTAAGCATGCTCGACTGGGAGCGAATGACGTTACCCAGGCGGCCAATGTCTTTCATCAGAGTCGCGGGATCTAGCGAGCGCTGGGTGGTGGCAGGATCAAAGATATACGCCTCTTCACAGAAGCCGCTACGCCCGATTGCGGACAAAGCCTGGGTGGCTTCCTGCTGCGTGGCAAACGCAAAGGAGGCGTAATCTGCGGCCTCAGGCATGGGCATCATGCGCAGCGATGCGAGGGTTTTCACGCCCAGCGCTCCGGCGTCGTGCACAAACAATCCAGTGAGATCCGGGCCGTATTGACGGAAACCGGGTCGGCCGTTATGAAACGCCGCCTGGCCGGTCTGGATACGTCGACCGCGCGCGTCGATCACCTCCATGCCGACGACAATATCGGCGGCACTACCGTAACGCGCTGTACCCATAAACAGCGCTCCGTTGGATAGCCCGCCGCCCACTGTGGCGCGGCTCCCCGAAAAGGTACCGAAGAAGGGCAAGCGCAGGCCGCGGGGGGTCAGCGCTTCCCAGATTTGTTGCCAGGTGACCCCCGCCTCGACGGTGATCACCAGATCGTCTTCGTTGATCGAGACAATCCGGTTCAGCCCGCTGAGGTCCAGCATCACGGTATTGGGTTGGGTGGGAAGGTAACCGCCGGTGTAAGACATGCCCCCACCGCGTTGGGTAATGGCCCAACCCGCTGTGGTGGCAATCCGCACCGCATCTGCGACGTGCTCCTGGGTCTGCGGGCGCACCGCCAATGCGGGTGCAATCTCGCCACCGTAGACATCTGTGGAGAACAGCGTTTTGGCGTCCTCGCCCAGCAGGCACTCGGCGCCTAAAGCGTCGATCAATGCGCCCTCCAGCAGGGCGGCTGGGTCGGTGGCTTTGTTCATCGGTGCACCTCGGTGCGCTGTGACGCTTTTATACGGACAGGTTCAAAGTAACCCGTGCGCGCCGATTGATAGTCTCCCCGTTTTACCGCGATTTCTTGTCGAGCTCAAATGACAGCGCTGGCGACCGCTTGTCGCCTACTGGCGTCGGCGATGCGGCGTCCTCAGAGCCCGTGTTGGGCAAAAAATGCCTGGGTTTGAGCGAGGATCGCGCGCGCCCGCTCAAGCGGGTCGCGGTACGTCTCGCGATAGTGAAGCGAGCGGATTTCCAGGCTGATCGGCAAGTCGGCTGGCAGCGCCATAACCATCGCCGCTACCGGCACGTTGCCTTCACCCGGCGCCAGGCGCCCATCAATGGCATCAACGTAGTAGGCATCGGGGTCGGTGACCACGCCGCATTCGGGCATGTCGCAAAGCTGCGCGTAACTCAGCCAGTGCTCTGGAATCTCACGGATTTTCTCGGGGTCATGTCCCACCCGCTCGTGATGAAAGGGGTCGACCAGAATCCCCCCGGCAGGGTGATCGACCGCATTCACCACATCCAGAGCGTCATCGAGGGTTTTGACCTCCGTGATGGCCATGTATTCGAGGCAGGCTCGCATGCCCGCGCGCTCCGCGTGAATGCAAAGATCTTCATAGAGGTGCTTGGTGACCTCGCGGTCAGGTTCAGAGCTCACGATCAGGCAGTTTTTGGCGCCCACCTCGCCGCCCATGGCGATGATTTCATGATGCACGGGATCGGGCTTGCCTCCGGGCTGCAGCCAGATGACCTCGACATCAAGCGCGACGAGCCCTGTTTCCTGAAGCACTGCGGCGACTTCACCGGCGGTGCCGCTGTGCCAGTTATCCCCAGGCGCGACCCAGAGACCCACACTGTTGTAGCCGGCGTCGGCGGCGATACGCACCATGTCGGGAGGCGATACCTCCGGTGGGTTGCCTTCGTGCACGCCAGACGCCAGTGCCAGTAGCCGTTCGCTCATATTGCGTTCCCTCGTTATCCGCGCCACAGTGCAGAGGATAGAAGTGACGAGTCACATGATGCAGGGATCAGTCACGCCAATCCAGCTTAAGCATAGAGGCCAATAACGTTGCAGGTGAACAACATCGAGGGATTGCAACTCGTGCATACCGGTCTGGTCTGCCGGGATATCGATACTGCCAAAGCGCGCCTGAGTGAGACGCTGAATGTGCACTGGGTGGGTGTTGAGCGCGAGCCTTGGCCGCTCGTTATTTTTGGTAAGACGGTCAGCATTCCCCTGCGCATTGCGCATGCGAGCAGCGGGGAGGCGAATTTCGAATTGATCGAGGCCGTGCCTGATACGCCCTGGGTGACCTCAGAGGACCTGATTCAGCATCATATGTGTTTTCACAGCCCTGACTCTGAAGTCACTTGCAAACAATTCGAGGCGCGCGGATTTCAGCGTGTGCTCGGCGCGCCGGGCGACTCGCAGGGTTACTTTCAGGACCCGGCGGGATTGCTGATTGAGATCATTGGTGACAAGTTGCTCGACTACCTGCAGGGGTTTTATCAACAATCTTTGGCCGCCCGAGAGGCCGAGGAGGTCGCGACATGACAGCGCACATACGTCCCCATGATCTGGAGTGGGAGACCTTTCACGATCCTCACGGGCGGCCCACGACACCGACTCGTGTCCTGAGGGACAGCGAGCCGTTTCTGATCGAGGCTGATTTTCCGGCGCACTTTCATGCGGGACTGCATTGGCATCCCCACGACACCATCTACGTGATTACGCGGGGGGAGATGCGCATCGGTGACGAGGGCAGTTTTCGTCCGGGCGACATTCGCTGGGTGAAGGCAGGGCATGCTTACGGGCCGGAAGAGGCGGGTGAGGAGGGCGTGCAGTTCCACCTATTCAGTCTGGGCGGCGATATTGGCCTGAATTGGGCGGACCTCTATGATGTGCCCGATGCACTGACGGCGCGACTGAGTCAGTTTCAGCAACCGGCGGGGCGCCGGCGCGTCGACGATATGCCAGTGGTCAGCCCCGCAGAGGCGCTGCCGGGCTGGGATCATATGCCCGACGAAGGCCCGCTCATTTTTCGGGTCAGCATGGACGCTGACGAAGCGCAGGCAGCGTTCTGTCCCGGGTTTGATTGCGTCTGGTTCGTGCTGGAAGGCGCCGTTGAAGTTAACGGCACCAGCGCGGTGGCTAGCGGAGAATTTTTCTGCGTCGACGCGGATGTGAACTACTCATTGAAGGCCAGTAACGAAGGTGCGCACTGGCTGGTGTTCTCCAGTCGCAGTCAGCAGCCGCTGTAGAACGGTTCAGGGTGTATCGATGAGCTCGGTGAGCTCGAACGACCAGTTGTACGGCGCCTCCACAGTCCCTTTGACGAAAATAAAGTCACCGTCGGTGGTGACCCATAGGTGGTACTCGGGGTGATCGGTGGCCACCACCACGTAGGCAAAGTGGTGGCAGGCAAAGCTACCGGCTCGAACCGTAATGGTCTCCTCGCCAAAATACTCGATCGTTGTCCCCTGAGAGCACGCCAGCGCTGGACCCGTCGCGCCACGGTGATCGAGCGATGTCAGCGGGCTGTTGTAGAACGTGTGCTGACGCGGTCCCTGGGAACGGTCAAACCGCGCCACCAGCCAGGCGTCGGAGTTGAGCGCGTGTGTGCCAAAACCGCGAACGGTGCGGTCAATATCGAGCTGCCCCGCAATGCGACCCTCGTCACGGGTGAGCCCCTCGTAGCGAATCTCGTCATCGGTGATGTGGTACCAGGTACTGCCTTTGAAGATGCCGTCCTCGGTAAGACGAACAACGCAATCCTGGGGATGGAACTCGGCATCCACGCGCTGAATGACATCGCGAATCAGCGCCGGTTCATCATCGAGCTCACAAAAGGCCCGCAGCACTCGGTCGCCGTTACGGTGGCGCGTGAGCGTAAAGTGCTCCCGGCCCCAGATGCCCGAGGGGAAGTTCGCGTTGTCGATCTGGTACTCAACCGTGCCGCGACGGGTCACATGTTCGCGCGCTGACAACTGTTGATCGCTGATTTTCATATCAAAGAGAGCGGTAAAAGGCGGCGGTGAGGGCGTCGATCTCTTCGAACACGTCGTCCCGGGCTCGATTGAGCCCCTCAATGTCCTGATTCAAAGTGCTGTAGAGCGACTCCAGCTGGTTCAGCTGGTAACGGGCCTCTTTACGGGCGTCTTTGGATAGCTCGGGATTATCCCGCGCGGTGCGGAGCTGACCGATCTGAATCAGGAGCGCCTCTGCCTGATCAGATTTCTCGTCTATCTGAATTTCGATCTCGCGCATTTCGCTTTTTAGCGCAAACACATCCAGCCCTTCTCTATAACCCATTACATAGTCTGGGAAGGTTTCTCGTCGGCACTGGGTGGCAAAATCGCCGCCGTGGTCGGCCGTTTCAAAGCCGGTCTCGCGGGTGCAGTAGTAGGGCAGGCCCAGCGCGTGTCCGTTACGGTACAGTTCAAAGTCCACCGACACACCGGTATGCGCACAGGCCTCACGGTGCGCTGAGGAGCGCGATACGGGGTAGCCCTCGACCGCATCGTGGTAGCCCACTTCTTCCCAGTTGGCCTGCAGGCACTCCTCGGGGCTCATGGTGGCGCAGCCCGACAGTGCATAAGCCATCAGGATCGTTGCGTTGAGGCATCTGCTCATCTTTATGCTCGTCGCGGTGTCATTGCACGATGTTATTGCACGGTGTTATTGCACGGTGTTATTGCACGGTGTTATCAAAAGTGCCGTTGTCAGGCGCTGATCACCACCTATAATGCCCGCCTTCACCCCACACTTCACCTATTACTGGCGCTTGAATGCCAGCGCCCTGAATGACGCCCGCGACAAGGCTGGCTTGAGATTCTCATGCGAATTTGGACTTATCTTCGGCCCTTTTCTCACCACGGTGTCGATTACACCGTAGAGGTCTTTTTCACGTTTACGAAAACGTTCTCGCGGCTTTTCAGGGGTAACGAGCTACTCGATGAGCAATCGGTCCACCACGTGGATGAGATCCAAACGTTGGTACACAATCTCGCAAACGATGAGGTCGAGGACGCACGGGTCGAGGTGGACTACGTCAGCTGGTGGAGCGCGGGCATAGCGGTCATACAGGGCGAGGACACGGTTTACGAGAGTCACCCCGGCAAAAATGTGCGCTTTGCAGAGGGCATGATGCAGGGTAGCGCGCCATCGCCTGCCAATGACGGGTCATCCGACCCGGCGTCCCCGGGTCTCGATATAGGCCAGATGATCGAGTCAAACCAGAGCAAATGGCAGCGCAACAAATATTCCATCTATGCGGATTTGGCACTGGGTGCGCTGTTCTATTTGGTTGGCAAGTTCACCGAGGATCTCGCTCTGGCCGCCATTGTGGGTGCGGGAGCCGGTTTGGCGTTGGTGGTGTTGCAGCGCTTTGTGAAGGTCGATTTGCTTGGCGGCTTCGCGGTGTTTGGCACCATTATGTTAGTGATTTCGGCGGCATTCTCGCTGGCGTTGCAGGACGATTACTGGGTGCAAATGAAGGGCACGGTGCTGGGGCTACTGACGTCCGGCGTCTTCATGATCGACGGCGTCCTCCGGCAAGGCGCCTACTTCGGTGCGCGCATGGAGCGCTACATGCCGCTGCCGCTCCATCACAATCGCATTGCCGTGGGGATGAGTGGCCTCGGTGTTGTGATGGCGCTTGCTAACTACTACGTGGCCGAGAACTTCTCCGAGGATTTTTGGCTCACCTGGACCACATTCCTCGACACGCCGCTTTCCATCGGGCTTTTCTACGCGATCATTTTTTGGGCTCGCAAAAAACCGACCGACCCTGCGTAGCAACCAGCAGTGACAAATGCGCGGCGAGCTAGGAACGTTGGGTGTGAGTCGGTATTGATGGGATAGGCGCTGCCGGGGGAAGCTCGATCAAGAGCCTTACGCGATCGCTTTTTTCCGACAAAAGTAGGCCAAAAAGCGCTATCTTTGCCACACCGTGCATCGCGATGCCGCGACCGGTGAATCTCATTACAACTGAAGTGGTCTTTACGGATGGCAGTTCAGGAATTTATCTCCCCGACATCCCTGTCGGAAGCGCAACAAGTAGTCGGTGACGGAGCCGCCAGCTCATGGCTTGCCGGCGGCACTGATCTCTTGGTCGGCATCCGGTTGGGTGCGCGCGACCCAGCGCGGGTCATTGATCTCAAACAAATTCCCGAGCTGACGGCGATCGAAATTGACGATTCTTCGGTGCGGATCGGCGCGGCGGCATCGGCTTTTGATGTTCTTCACAATTCGGATGTGCCATCGCTTTTTCCCGGGCTCGCCGAGGCGCTTAACTTGATCGGTTCGACTCAGATAACCGGGCGCTGCTCGGCAGGTGGCAATCTTTGTAACGCGTCACCGGCTGCAGACAGCATTCCGGCGCTCATTGCCAACGGTGCCCAGTGCCGCATTCTGGGGCCCGAAGGCGAGCGCACGCTTGCGGTCGAGGATTTCGTGGTCGGACCAAACCAGAACGCACTGGCGTCGGGTGAGTTATTGGTTGAACTCATATTACCTAGGCCCACGCCGGGCACCTCGGATTCATACCTGCGGCTCACGCCGCGAACCGAAATGGATATCGCGGTGGCCGGGGCAGGGGTCTCGATCACGGTTGATGAGTCGGGCAATTGCACCGCTGCGAGGGTCGCGATCGGTGCGGTGGCTCCCACGGCATTATTGGTCGAGGCGGCGGCTCAGGCACTGGTGGGTTCTCAACTCGATCAAACCGTGATCGATGCGGCGGTTGCCGCGGTGCGTGCAGCGGCAACCCCCATTTCCGACAAGCGCGGCACGGCCGAGTACCGCACGCATGTGGTGGGTGTATTGGTATCGCGGGCCATTGCCAGTGCGCAGGCTCGGATCACGGAGGCTCGCTCATGAACAAGCCGTTAAACAAGATGGCTGTGCAGGCCACCATAAATGGTGAGAACACCGCTTTCTTGTGCTCCCCCGGTCAGGTGTTGGCTGAGGTGCTTCGCGATGAGCTCGAGCTGATTGGCACCAAGATTGGGTGCAATACAGGTGATTGTGGTGCCTGCTCTGTGCTGTTGGATAACCGACTGGTTTGTTCCTGCCTGGTGCTGGCCGCCGAGGTGGAGGGCAAGTCGGTACAAACGGTGGAGGGGGTTGCCAACGGCGGTGAGCTCCATCCCGTTCAACAGAAACTGCTAGAGCACGGTGGCTTGCAGTGCGGCATCTGCACGCCGGGTGTGGTGATTGCTGCCAAGGCGTTGTTAGAGCACAACTCTGATCCCACTGAGGAGCAGGCGCGTTATTGGTTGGCCGGCAATCTTTGCCGCTGTACGGGCTACGACAAGATCATTCGCGCGGTATTGGATGCTGCCAAGACCATGCGCGAGGAGGCAGCATGAACGCCTATCAGGAATTCAAAATCATCGGCTCGCGGCCTATACGTCCCGACGGTCTAGACAAGGTCACGGGTCGTGCACGCTACGGCGCGGATCTCAGTATGCAGGGCCAGATATACGGCCATGTAGTCCGCAGCCCTTATGCCCACGCGGTCGTTCAATCCATAGATTGCAGTAAGGCATTAGCAATGGAAGGCGTGCTGGCAGTCATGACCGGCGATGACCTCGTGAAACCGGGCAACGAGATGCTGGGTAGTGGTGAAGGTGCTATGGCGCTCAAGGATTTGGTGCCGATGGTCATGTCGCAGGGCAAAGTGCTGTTTCACTCGCAAGCGGTAGCCGCGGTAGCTGCCACAACGCCAGAATTAGCAGCGGAAGCAGCTCGTGCGGTAGAGGTGACCTACGAGGTGCTACCAGCCGTCACTGACGTGCACAAAGCTTTGGCTAAGGATGCGCCGATTTTGCACGATGATCGCTTTCCCGATGGTTATCCCGAGGAACCTACAAATCTTGCCACGCATATCAGTTTGACCGTGGGTGACCCAGACGCCGCCTTTGAAAGAGCTGAGGTCGTGGTAGAGCAGACTTACTCTGTGCCCATGTGTCATCAGGGGTATATCGAACCCCACGCCTGCGTGGCGCGTGTCGATGCGGCCGGTCGCGTCGATCTGTGGTGCTGTACTCAGGGGCACTTTGCGGTGCGTCATTACACCTCTGCCGTCACCGGTATGGATATGGGCAAAATCAAGGTGACGGCCTCTGAAATCGGCGGCGGCTTTGGCGGTAAAACCACTGTATATCTCGAGCCGCTTGCAGTGGTGCTCGCGCAGAGGGCGGGTCGCCCCGTGAAGATGGTGATGGATCGCGGCGATGTGTTCCGCGCCACAGGCCCCGCACCGGGTGCCGAAACCAGAGTGAAGCTTGGCGCTATGCGGGACGGCACGTTGGTCGCCGCCGACGTGGAGTGCCTGATGGACTCCGGAGCCTACAACGGTAACCCCGCCGGTATTCCCGCCTTTATGGCCACGGCGTGTTACAAGCTGACCGACGCGCGCTCCACGGGGCGTTCGGTGTACACAAATAAACCCAAGATCCACGCGTATCGCGCGCCAAGCATCCCACAGGTAACGCTGGGCTTTGAGCTCGCCATTACCGAACTGGCTGCCGAGTTGGGTATGGATCCGATCGACTTCAGATTGATGAATGCCGTGGAAGAGGGCGACGCCAACATGATGGGCGCACCTTACAAACGCATTGGTCTGCGCGAGTGTCTTGAGGTGGCGCGCAATCATGCGCACTACCAGTCTGAGGTTGCCGAGGGCGCTGGACGTGGCGTTGCCATGGGCTATTGGATTAATGCCGGCATGCAATCGAGCGCCACGCTCAACGTGATTGCCGATGGGCACGTCGCGGTGCTGACAGGCAGCCCCGATATCGGTGGCTCAAGAGCCTCGATGGCGCTGATGGCCTCCGAAGTGCTGGGCATTCCATTTGAGCATATTCATCCTCAGGTGGTGGCGACCGATGCGGTTGGCCACACCGATCTGACGGGCGGTAGCCGCACCACGCTCGCGACCGGACAGGCGGTGATTCAGGCGGCGGAGCAGTGTGTCGCAGAGATGTGTCGCCGCGCCGCAGTCGAGTGGGATGTGGAGCCCGGCGTTGTCGCATGGTCACAGGGTGCGGCGCACTATGGCGATCAATCGCTCACCTTTGAGGAACTGGCCGCGCGCGCCGGTGCCATGGGCGGGCCGCTGACCTTCTCAAGCTCGCTTACGGCAACGAGCACTGCGCCGGGTTTCGGCGTGCATATCTGCGATGCCGAGGTCGACAAAGAAACCGGCCGCACCACTATCACGCGCTACACCGCGATTCAGGATGCGGGCAAGGCGATTCACCCCGACTACGTTGAGGGCCAGATGCAGGGCGGTGCAGTGCAGGGTATTGGCTGGGCGCTAAATGAAGAGTATCTGTATAACGAAGAGGGTGTCTTGGAGAACCCCGGATTCCTGGATTACCGGATTCCGGTGGCTTCTGACCTGCCGTTTATCGACGCCGTGATTGTCGAGGTAGCCAACCCGTTGCACCCCTTTGGGGTGAAGGGCGTGGGAGAGGTGCCGATCGTGCCGCCCATGCCAGCCATCGCCGAGGCGGTCTATCAGTCTACCGGCGTGCGGTTTAGAGATTTGCCGCTCAATCCTCCCAAGATCATGGCGGCGCTGGCCAAAAGCTGAGTGGTGGCCCTCTAACCCTATCCCTCAGGGGTCAGCCTGCTCGGTGGCCCCTGTTGCAAGGTCCTCCTCGATAAACCGTAGGATCGCCTCCAAGGCAATCTCTCTGGGGAAGTCATTCTCATCGGCGAAGATGGCTTGCGATACCTCGTGCTGACGCGCAATGGGTACCGACATCGCCCAGTGATCGGCATTAAAAAACCCCAAGACGGTCGAACCCGGGATCACCTGATCGTAGAAAACCAGCTGGCTGTCATTGCGGGCGTCCTTCATTTCTCCAAGTTGGCGATAAAAGCGCTGCAGGCCATTGGAAATATTCTCTGGGTCAGGGAATGACACCACTGAGTAGTAGCGGATGTGCACAGGTAGCGTATGCTGGGCAAACCAGGCTTCTCGGTTGGCCGGGCTGAGTGTCTCAAGTGCTCTGGAGTCTTTCTTTTCGCATTCCGCCCCGGGAATGAGCGTTAGCCACCGAAGTTGTGCTTCATCGGCATCGTCGGCAAGGGGTGACCCCCACACGGCACCTGAATAGGACACTACTGCCGCGACGCGATGGGTGAGTTCAGGGTATTGAACAAGGAAAGCGAAAACATCAGGCAGGCCCTTGGAGTATCCAAAAAGGATCAGCGGTCGCTCGTCGTATTCGGGGCCCAAGCCTGAGACGTAGTCAGCGATCAAGTCAGCGTTGGTCTCTGAGCTTGCAATGCCCTCCACCTGAATAAAGCCGGTCTCATAGCCGAGTGTTGCTACGTGGTTAGGGGCGGAGTTGTCGTGATTCAGCCATCGTTTGACGCAGGAGTATGCGAGCCCTGGCACCATCTTGCCCAACAGATTTGTGGAGGAGGGGCCGAGATTGACGGGTAGCCCTGTCGGGTCCGGTTCATCCTCGAACCGAACCAAGGCCTCCTCGCACGGTGTGTAATCGGGCAATGACTCGCCATGATCCTCATTGGCCGCGCAAAAGATCTCTCTGAACCGCGCCCGCCCATCGGTCACGTTGTAGGTATTGCCGGGCTCGAAAGACAGCGGATCTAGAGAGTAGGAAAAGGGGATCTGGGGCTGGTTAGAACAGGCAGACAGCACAAAATAGAGTGCGGGCACCCAAGCGCCTCTGCTGAGGCGCGACGAAAAAGTAGCGACGCTGCCAGCATTTCTAAAAAGGTTCATTGCGCCTTGTCAAAGCTCCGTTCCAGCCTTGGATGCCACTCGGGTAACCACAGCAGCTGATCAATTTCAGAGAGTGATACCG
>ERZ802822.2051-NODE-2051-length-11524-cov-7.227308_pt1 | contig 11524 bp, 4 predicted proteins | sample MGYA00345649_ERZ802822 | MGnify/ENA primary metagenome ERZ802822 (study PRJEB30503, sample SAMEA104212359) | marine metagenome | biome: Westerlies Biome; feature: [SRF] surface water layer (ENVO:00010504) within the epipelagic zone...; material: water... | reverse complement strand
CACGCCCGCTCTGAACATCATTCTCAAACGCACCAACATAAGTGCTGCCATCCGCATAGGTATACTTGCCTTGGCCGTGTTTTTTGTCGTTCTTGAACAGTCCTACATATTCACTGCCATCCGCATAGGTGTAAGTGCCTTGACCGTGTTTTTTATTATTCTCGAACGCGCCAATATATTGGCCATCATCTGCCTGAATATACGTCCCTTCGCCGATCTGTTTGTCATATTTAAACGCGCCAATATATTGGCTGCCATCGGGCCACGTCATCGTGCCCTGGCCATTTTTTGCGCCAAACTGAAATGCCCCAACGTATATGCGGCCATCCGCAAAGCTATATGTGCCCCGCCCCTCAAAGGCATCATCTTTGAAGTCACCCACGTACTCGTCACCATTGGCATAGGTATAGGTGCCTTGACCGTTCTGCCTGTTTTCTTTGAACGCACCGACGTATCGATTACCATCCGGCCAAGTTTTCGTGCCCTGACCCGTCTTTACATCATTTTCAAAGTCCCCGACATAGATGCTGCCATCGTCAAAGGTGTAGGTGCCACGCCCGGTACGAGTATTTGCTTGAAAGTCCCCAACGTATTTATGTCCAGCTAATTCAGTGTCAGCCCCCCAAGTCTGGGTCCCGGTTCCGTTCTTTAAGCCATCTTTGAAGTCTCCGACATACGTGGTGCCATCCGCATATGTATAAGTCCCATAACCGTTAAAGAGATCGGTCTTGAACGCACCAACATATATGTCTCCATTGGCATAGGCATAGCTACCTTGGCCGGTTTTGACAGCGTCTTTGACCTCGCCCTCATAGGTGCTTAGATCCGAATAGGTATACAACCCGCGGCCGTTCGGCTTGTCATCCCGGAAGGCACCGACATATTTACGGCCGTCAGCGTAGACATAAGTGCCCTGACCGTTAAGTTGGCCGTTTTCGAACTCTCCGACGTATTCATCCCCAAACGGCCAGGTTTTCTTGCCGGCCCCGCTGGCGCGCCCATCCTTAAACGCACCGACATATTTGGTGCCGTCTCCATAGGCGTAACTGCCGGGGCCATTGGGTTGATCTTCACGGAACGCCCCGACATATACATCGCCCGATAACGCGGTCTCGGGCCCCCAAGTCATGGTGCCCTGACCAGTCTTTACATCGTCTTCAAATGATCCGACGTATTTGGTGCCATCGGAAAAGGTATAGCTGCCCTCACCATTGAGTTTACCATCCCGGAAGTTCCCAACATATATGTCGCCGGAAAATGGCGTCCTCTCCCCCCAGGTTTTGGTGCCACGCCCGCTCTGAACATCATTCTCAAACGCACCAACATAAGTGCTGCCATCCGCATAGGTATACTTGCCTTGGCCGGTCAACCGACCATTTTCAAAATCGCCAACGTAGACGTCGCCTGAGAGCTCTGTGTCTGGACCCCAAGCTTTCGTACCCTGCCCGGTCTGCTCACCAGCCTTGAAATCCCCGCGGTAAATGGTGCCATCAGCATCGGTAAAAACACCCTTGCCACTTTGTTTGTCACCCTGCCAGTCACCGACATAACTACTGCCGCTATTCGCGAGCGTTAAAGCCCCTTCTCCGCTCTTTTCACCACGCAAAAATGCCCCCACATATTGGTTGCCATTGGCATAGGTATAGGTGCCCTGACCGTTGAACAGCCCATTTTTGAAAGATCCAACGTAGGTGTCGCCTTTCGCAAAAGAAAACGTGCCTTGGCCATGTCTTTTATTATCCGCGTACTCACCTACGTGCTCGTCACCGTTGGCATAGGTATAAGTGCCTTGGCCATGTTTTTGATTGTCCAGAAAAGTGCCGACGTATTGGTTGCCATTCTTCTCGGTATAGACGCCTTGACCAGTTTGTTTATTAGCGACCCAATCCCCGACATAAGTACGGCCATCGCTATATGTGTAGGAGCCCTGCCCATTGAAACGATTGGCTTCAAAAGCACCCACATAGCTGTCTCCATTGGCATAACTATAGGTCCCTTGGCCGGTTCGTAAGTTGTCTTTGAACGCACCTGTATATTGATTGCCATCTGGCCATGCTTTGACGCCATGACCCATTTTCATATTGTTTTGAAAGCCTCCAACATAAGTGCTGCCATCCGCATAGGTATAAGTCCCTTGACCACTTTGTTTATTATCCTCGAAGTCGCCTGTGTATTTATGGCCCGCTAAATCCGTCTCGGGTCCCCAAGTCAAAGTCCCTTTCCCGACCTTTATGTTATTGTCGAAATTGCCAACGTATATGCTCCCGTCCGCATAGGTGTAGGTGCCTTGACCGTTCTGTTTGTTGTTTTTAAACGCACCGACGTATTTATCGCCCGCTAATGCCGTCTTGGGGCCCCAGGTTTTCGTGCCCTGACCGGTTTTAACATCATCCGTGAAGTCCCCGACGTATATACTGCCGTCCGCAAAGGTGTACGTGCCCTGACCGTTTTGCCTGTTGTTCTTGAAGTCACCTATGTATTTATCACCAGACAACGCTGTTTCAGGCCCCCAAATTATGGTGCCCTGCCCCGCCCTTAAATCACCTTCAAAGGCGCCGGTGTAAGTGGTTCCGTCGGCTTGAACGTAAGTGCCTTGACCGTCTTTTTTGCCATCTTTGAAGTCACCAACATATTGATCACCTGCCAATGCCGTATTTGACCCCCAGGTTTTGATGGCTTTTCCAGTCTGGGCACCATCTTTGAATGCCCCCACATAAGTGCTGCCATCGGAATAACTGTAAGACCCTTGACCATTAAAACGATCAAACTTGAACGCGCCTTCATATTTATCTCCGTTGGCAAAGCTATACACACCTTGGCCATTTTGCTTGTTATTTTTAAATGCACCGACATATTGATCCGCATTGGCATAGCTATAGGTGCCTTGACCATTTCGTTTGTCATCTCGCCAATCGCCCACATATGTACTGCCGCTGGCCGCCAGCGTTAAACGGCCGTTTCCGGCCCTTTTCCCATGCTTGAAAGACCCAACATATTGGTCACCGTTGACATGATTATATGTGCCTTGGCCATCAAACAGATCATCTGTTAACGCCCCAATATAGGTGTCTCCATTGGAGAAGGTATAAGTACCTTGCCCGTTTTGTCTGCCATCTTTGAAATCACCTTCATAAATATCCCCAGTAGAGGCCAGCTTAAAAATGCCTTGCCCATTACGTTTGCCGTCTTTGAACGCGCCAATATATTGGTCGCCATTGGTGTGGGTATATGTCCCTTGGCCATTTTCTTGGTTTTCCTTAAAGGCGCCAACATAAATGTCTCCAGCGAACTCTGTCTCCGCGCCCCAAGTTTTTGTGCCCTGACCGGTTTTCACGTCGTCAGTGAAATCCCCAACATATGTACTGCCGTCCACGTAGGTATAGGTGCCTGTGCCATTTTGTTTATTCTCTTTGAATGCGCCGACATACTGGCTGCCATCTGGCCAAGTTTTTTTACCTTGGCCTGTCTTCACATTGTCCTTGAAATTTCCGACATATACGGCACCGTCCGCATAGGTGTAAGTGCCTTGCCCGTTTAGCATGTTGTTCTTGAAAGCGCCGACGTATTTATCGCCAGCTAATGTCGTATCGGGCCCCCAGGTTTTAGAACCCTGCCCGACCATCCTGTCATCTATAAATGCGCCGACGTATGTGGTGTTATCACGATATGTGTAGGTCCCCTGCCCGTTCATTTTATTATTCTGGAAGGCTCCAACATAACTATCGCCAGCGAACTTCGTGTCCGGGCCCCAGGTTTTCTTGCCTTGGCCAGTCATTATGTCGTTTTCAAAGGTTCCAACATAAATGGTGCCATCGCCATAGGTGAAGGTGCCCTGCCCGTTTTGCTTATTATTCGCGAAATCACCAGTGTATGAGGCTTTGGCCAAGTGTGAGCCAGGCCCCCAAGTTTGGGTGCCCGTGCCATGATACAGGCCATCCCTGAATTCCCCAACGTATTCAGCACCATCTATAGCCGAAAAAATACCTTGCCCGTTGGGTTTATTATCCCTGAAAGTACCGACATATTTATCACCAACTGCATAGGTATACGTCCCCTGCCCGTTAAACTCTCCAGCCTCAAACTCCCCGACATATTTGTCTCCAGAAAATAGTGTTTTTGGGCCCCAGGTTTTCGTCCCTTTGCCGTGCTTTATGCCATCCTTAAAAGCCCCAACATATTTACTGCCATCAAGGTAGCTATACGTACCTTGGCCGTGGGAAACATCACCTTGAAAAGAGCCGACATAAACGTCACCATTGTTATAGGTAAATGTGCCTTTTCCATGTTTTTTATCATCAAGGAATTCTCCAATGTATTTATCCCCATTGGCATAGATATAAGTGCCTTGGCCGTTTTGTTTGTTATCCTTGAATGCGCCGACATACTTGTCGCCATTTGGCCAGGTTTTCGTACCTTGCCCAGTCTGTCTGTTATTCTCAAAAGCTCCGAAATACTGATTGCCATCTGCCGATGTAAAGGTGCCTTGCCCACTTTGCTTGTTGTCTTGCCAAGCCCCTTCATACTTGTTGCCGCTGGTGGCAAGAATGGAAATGCCTTGGCCATTGCGTTTTCCATCCTTGAATTCGCCAACATATTGGTTGCCATTTGCATAGGTATAGGTCCCCTGCCCGTTAAACAGTTCATTCTCGAAGGCACCAACGTATGTATCCCCGTTGCTGGAAGAGTATGTGCCTTGCCCATGTTTTTTGTCATCTTTAAATGCGCCGACGTATTTGTCTCCGCTGGAGACGAACGTCAACGTGCCTGACCCATTTCTCAAACCATGCTTGAATGTGCCAACGTATTGGTTTCCGTTTGCGTAAGTAAAGCTCCCTTCCCCGTGCGGTTTATTATCAATCCAGTCACCAACATATGTGCTTCCATCGGCATAGGTATAAGTTCCTTGCCCATGGAAAAGATTATCTATGAACGCCCCAACATAAACATCGCCATTGGCGTGGGTGAACCTGCCGTGTCCGTTTTGCTTATTACGCTCGAAAGCGCCAAAATATTGATCTCCGTTGGGCCATGTTTTGGTACCTTTTCCAGATTTTATGTTGTCCTTAAAATCACCTGTGTATGTGCTTTTATCCGCATAAGTATATGTGCCCTTCCCGTTTAACTTATTGTTTTCAAACGCCCCAACATACTTATCACCGGCAAATTTTGTGCCCGGCCCCCAAGTTTTTTCACCCTGCCCAACCTGTACATCATCTTCGAAATTACCAATATAAATCGTGCCATCCGCATAGGTATATTTGCCTTCCCCGTTCTGCTTGTTGGCTTGGAACGCCCCAATATATTTGTATCCAGCCAATTGCGTATTTGGCCCCCAAGTCTTCGTACCTTGGCCATCCTGAAACCCGTTTTTAAAATCGCCAACATACGTGGTCCCATCCGCGTAAGTGTAGGTTCCCCTGTTATTGAAAAGGCCATTTCTAAATGATCCGACATATTTATGTCCGGCCAAGTCCGTTTTCGGCCCCCAGGTTTGGGTGCCAATCCCAGTTTTTATATCGTCCCTGAAATCGCCAACGTATTTACCTCCGTCAGCATAAATATAAGTCCCTCGCCCGTTTTGCTTATCATCTTTGAACGATCCAGAATATCTGTCACCAGCGAATTCTGTTTTAGGCCCCCAAGTTTTCGTCCCTTGACCCGCTTTCAAACCGTTCCTGAAATCACCGACGTATGTGGTGCCGTCGGCATAGCTGTAAGTGCCATGCCCCTCCATTTTATTGCGTTCAAAAGCCCCGACGTAGCTGTCACCCGCCAGTTTTGTTTTAGGACCCCAGATTCTGACACCTTGCCCCGTCTGCGCTCCATCAATAAAAGCACCGCGGTATTCACTACCATCAGCATAAGTATAGACGCCCTGACCACTCGCGATCCCGGCTTCGTATTGCCCGACGTATTTGGCTCCGTCAGCAAAACTGTATGCGCCCTCTCCGTTGAACGTATCATCAAGAAACGCTCCAACATATTCATTCCCGTTGGCAAAGGTATAAGTGCCCAGACCCTCGAAACGATCATTTTTGAACAATCCATCGTATTTATTTCCATTGGAGAAGGTGAATATGCCTCTTCCGTTGAAGAGACCATTTTCAAACTCGCCGACATATTGGTTTCCGTTTGCAAATGTGAAAGTCCCCTGACCATTTAAAACATCGGCCGTATAAGCGCCCTCATATCTGTTTCCATTTGACCAAACATAGGTGCCTTGCCCATGTTTTTTGCCATCACGAAATTCACCAACATATTGATTGCCATCAGCAAAGTCGTATGTTCCCGAGCCTTCAAATTTATCAGACTTAAATCCACCGACGTAACGGTTGCCATTCGCAAATTCATATTCACCGGATCCGCTTTTTTTACCTTCTTCAAACCCACCCACATATCTATTTCCATTGGCGTAAATATAGCTGCCTTGACCGTGTCTTTTGCCCTCCAAAAAACCACCAATGTATTGATTTCCATTGGCGAAGTCATACGTGCCCTGACCATTGAGCAAATTTTCTTTGAACTCGCCCACATATTTATTTCCGTTAGAAAATTTATAGGTGCCGTACCCGCTGTGTTTGCCAAGCTCCCATTCACCCTCATAAGAACTCTGACCCGGATAAATAAATGCCCCGAAACACGCATCCCAGGATTGGATTGGCGGATTGGGACAAGGCGGCACAGCTGCGCTTGAGGTTACACTCATTAACAGTGCAGCAACGCTCAAGCAAAATGTATGGTTTTGGTATCTCATAAGCCAGTTTTAACAGGGGTTTTATGAACTGTGTAGTCTGTAGAATTGATTTCGTTAATACAGGCCAATTTTTATACTTAGGACTGAAATCAAGTATGATGCCACTGCCAGAATTAAAGGCTCACATTTCTTCAATAAACAACGATGTAAAAAACTATAAAGTCAGCAAATAGAGGATATTTTCAATCAAAGACCATATAAACCCTGCACTTGATTACAGCGGGCCAGCGTGATGCTAAGCTGGGCCATATCTAGGTTATAAAACCCATAGATTGGCACTAAAACGACAGGTGCACCCATACAATCACTCCGACAAATTGATGTTCAACTCATTGTAAAAGCTGGTAGAAAACCGCATTCACACCAGCGCTGCTGAAGTATAAATCACGTCATCCATGCATCCCCCTCAGCTGTATATGGTTTTTAAAAGTACGCCACGCCGCGTCTTGCAAGGGCAACAGGTGAGCAGACATGCGGTACATTCAATTTGACAAAATCATATAGCTAACCTAAACAGACACACTTTTTGGTTGAGTTTTTTATGACCCGTAGATTTATTCCATTGAATTAAAAGGAAGATTATTATGACATTTGCTCGAAATACAATTGCAATTGCTGCCTCTCTTTGTCTGGCAATAGTATTACATACAACGGCGTCTCAAGCGGAAGAACCCAGCGGGCATGTCGCCATCCCTTATCAAGATGCTGAATTTACGCCTTTAATGGGCGGACCCGCAGAAATTGCGGTTCTTTCGGGCAATCCCCAAACTGGCCCATCCTCTATTTTACTAAGGTTCCCGCCAAGGTACCCGGGCGCAATGCATTCCCACAGCGCAGGATATCATGCCATCGTCATTGAGGGGGCCTCAAAGCACTGGACCGAAAATAACGATGCAGACTCTGCACCGCTACAGACACCCGGAGATTACTGGTTCCAAGCCGGCGGGCAAGTGCATCAAGATAGCTTTCCAAGTGATGAAATCACAACTGTCTTCCTACGCTTCGAAGGACCTGTGGATTTCTTTTTAGCTGAAAAATAGTTGCAAGTTACGCCCGTCCTATACAAATCAGCCTAAGGTAACCAATTCGTTTTACCACGTCGGGTGCGCGCCGCGCGCCCGACTTATATAATGAACTTTCGTTAATAGCTTACAAGAAAAGTTTCAAAAACAGAGCGTTATCACCCTATCCACAGCAGACAGGTGAGTTAGATTATTAGTCAGCTTACGCGCTCTTTCAAATCGGCCAAGTAAGCTTCCCAGCCCACCTCAGGAGCAAAAGTCTCTTCAAAACTTTTTTCTCCGCCCCCGCCACTTTCATAAAATGTCGCTTCACATTTTTCCAAAAACGTATCAACAAAAGTTGCGTCATTTTTATCCAAAATGCCACCAGTCCTCAAGCTGGCACCCTGCAAACGCCTGAGTTTTCCAATTTTAGTTTCCCAGAATTCAATTTGATCACTATTAGCGCTTTCCTCAGCAGAGTTTAACGCAAATTCCCCAAATAGTAGGCAGGTTAATAGATTTCTTTGATGTTGTTCAAACAACTTCTTTTTTCCAAACCCAAACATTATTATTCCTTATACTTCATTGGCAAGTCTGGCGGTCTTTCGCAGCATCACCTTATCTACTACGGGTGTACCCCATTAGAAAAAGCAAACTTTAACACAGTGTGGAACGCTCAGACCACTTTTGTTATTTTATGAACTGCAACTCAGAGTCAAGGTTTTTGAAGTTTACGTGGTGCTTTGAATTTTTAATCGGCATGAAATAGCCAAGCGGTTAAAGTTGCATCCCCCAGCTAATAAGATGACATTTTTACTCAAAAATATCGGTGCCCAACCGCTTGGAAAAATATTATTTGGCATCGACCACTGGTCTATAAACCTTAACCTTTAAACAGCTGCCACACGCCTGCTTTGAGCAGCCAACCGGTGACCGCGATCAGTCGTCGTGACCAGCTGCATATATGCCATCAGTTTCTGAACAATTAGGAAATTCCTCATCTGATATTTGGCATCAAAAGCCGGCTAAAAAATCCTGCCGCTAGGCGAAAATTTCTTTAAATCGATCTATGCACAATCGAAAACCGGCTTCAAAATCGTTGTCTCCCGGATGAAAGACACTTTCAAACGAAATAACCCCGTCATATCCACCCTCAAAGCATCCGCTATCGGCTGAAATAAAGGGCCCAACTGCCCCTGCCCAATTTGGCGCACCTCAAGCATTGCGCGCGGCGTATCAACCAAAACCTCGCAGCCTTTTTAAGGTAGAACATGTCTTCATTTAGGCTGCTAACCTCGTGAGTTCTGTTTTGCTGGCATCGGCTTCATCATGGGCCAAGAAACCGTGGGTTGAGTGCGGTCGCCGGGCCTTGGAATAGGTCAGCCATGCTCGGATGCCAACCTTCGCTTCTGCACCCTTCTCAAAGGCATGCAGATAAACGCATTCGTACTTGAGGGACCGCGACAGGCGCTTTATCCTGAGGTTATCGATCCAACGGCCCTTGCCGTCCATGTTGATCTTCACCTTTGCGTCCGTTAACAGGTCGATCCAATCGCCGCTGGTGAACTGGCTGCCCTGATCCGCGTTGAATATCTCCGGTGTGCCGTGCTTGGCTGGGCCACCTTCAGCGCCTCCACACAGAACTCTGCATCCAAACTGCTGGACGGTTGCCAGGCCAGAACCTTGCGACCGTACTAATCCATGATCGCTCTGAAGTGTCTGCAAACTTACCTAATTACCCGTAAGGATCGTTTGCCACATAATTAAAGCAAAAGATTTCTTAAAATTATTTACAAAGAATTCTACATAGCTCCAATTTTTGATTAAGCTCCATCATTTCATTGCATGAAAACGATAGTGGATTTTTCAAAAGTCACCAAGGGTTGTTTTATACAGAGGTCTCTACCTTGGTCTCTACCTTTGGTTTCGTGAGGTAAGCGGTACTCTGACCCCACATAATGCTTGGGCATCTTATGGTCAATTTATTGCCTGTTAATTGTAACGTATAAGTTCAGCTTCGGTATGTACCAAGAAATTATCATTGAATGGCAGGCCCCTAATTCACAATTGCGCAGTTAATGGTCTCGCCAAGCATGGCTGGCTGACACCCTCAGCCGCATTGCATATCACAAGATCAATAAGATTAATGAATTGCTACCTTGGAACTATCGGGGGAGCATAGGCGCTTGGAACGCAGCGGCCTGCACAGACGTCCGCTTGCGGCTTTGTTGCACTGAGTAAGGCTGGAACGATGCACCCCGTCAGCTCAAGCGATTTGGCAGAGAAAAAACGAGAGGTTTGGAACGAGGGCCTTTACGACGCTTGGGTTCCAGCGTTTGACAGCGCGGCGTTGGTTGAGAGTTCAGCAAGGCCCACTACAGCCCAAACAACAAACAAACTGGCATGTCCGTGATACTGGGTTCTATTATTTAGTATTAGTTTTTGATAGCAAGCGGAGCTTAATTACCGCTCATTTTTTGGGAGTTCCTTGGTCAATAAGGTTTCTGTCACTGATACCTGCTCTGCGAACCAATTTTGCGGGTGTTATTTTTTGTGCCCTTCAAGGACAAAAGGCACCTTTACGGTGACCAATCCAAACAGGTCTCCAACAGTTCTATTTTGGATGTCGACTTGAGCTGATATTATGGTCACACATTCCCAATTTCCACCGCGTACTTTTGTGACTAGGTTGTAAGAACCAGTTTGGTCGCAATAGCATATATTGCATTGTCGGTTAAAATGGCCTCAGACTATCCAAGTACAATTTCAGTCTTCTCTGAGTACCACAAGAAAGATGTGCCAAAGACCTGCGCTGGATTTATCAGGCCATGGACAACGGAGAAGCCGCCAAAGCCCTGAATGATTTTGAAGCTGAAGGGGCGGCAAATACCCCGCCATTGCTTCAAGCTGGTGGCACAAATGGCAGGCGTGATCCCATTTTTTGCCTTCCCGCCGGCCGTGCGTAAAATCATTTACACGACAAACGCAATCGAAACCCTGAATGGGGTGATCCGGAAAACCACGAAAACACGCAGCAGCTTTCCTATCGACGATGCTTAACCAAGCTGATCTATCTCGCGATCCGCAACTTTGAAAAGACTGGCAGGACAGTCAGGGAATGGATTGCGGCCAGAAACCAGTTCGCTATTGTTTCCCCAGAACGGTGCAACAAACGACCCGTTTCAACAGCATGGGCCGAGATCCATACACAGAATTTCGGATATTCCCTACAAAATCCACACAGTCCTGACCAACTCGGCATCCAGTTTTGCGAGCAGTCAGGCAACCGCAAAACGCCTTACTCTCAGTCAATGCGGTTTGATATGCTCTGCACCACAAACGGGACCAAGCATCGCCTGACCAAGCCAAACCATCCATCAACAAAAGGGCACGTCGCGCGGATGAACCACACAGTCAAGCAGGCGACCGTGAAACGGTATCATTATAACAATCACGATCAGCGCCGTAGACATCTCTGCGACTTCCTTAACGCCTATTATTGCGCCCGCCGTCTCAAGACACTCAGTGGTCTCACCCCTAAACAATATATATGCAAAACTTGGACATCCGAGCCAGATAGATTCATCTTAAACCCGATCAACCAGATGTCAGAGCTGACCACTCAGGCCTCTTGATTGTTGCCAGCAATCACCCAATTTTCCCGGCGGGAACAATTCCGCTTGCCACCCAACCGTTAAAGATTGCCATCGCTGTATCAGTAAACTCTGGATCATTTATATGGCAGTCACATTCGGTTGCTGAGACC
>ERZ802822.2050-NODE-2050-length-11535-cov-5.624193_pt1 | contig 11535 bp, 5 predicted proteins | sample MGYA00345649_ERZ802822 | MGnify/ENA primary metagenome ERZ802822 (study PRJEB30503, sample SAMEA104212359) | marine metagenome | biome: Westerlies Biome; feature: [SRF] surface water layer (ENVO:00010504) within the epipelagic zone...; material: water... | reverse complement strand
CACAGAGAGCAAGCCGTTATCGTGTCGCTCAACATAGTGCTGCAGCAGATGTGCGGGTGTTTCACCCCTGGCGTCCACCAGCAGGTCCGGCAAGGGCTGGGACGCAAACGCGCACTGATGCTTTGGGTGTTCGCCGCCAAGCACGATGCGCTTGCGTGCGCTGAGGCGCTGATTGAGTTCGTCTGCACCCAGGTAGAGCTTCTGCGGCGCTAAGACAGGTCTCTCAACATCATGGCGCAACGACTCGTAGCGATTGTTCACGTCGCCTTCAAAAGTTTGGGCTGCTGCGGCCATGCCAGCTTCGGTAATAAAAATGGCATCTGTTGGTAGGTAATCGAATAGCGTCGCAAGCTCGTCGAAAAAGAGCGGCAAATAGTATTCAACACCGTTCGGTGCAATGTAGCTGCTCACGTCCTGATAAATGCTGCACTGACGAACATCTACCTGAAACAGGTCGTGCCATTGCTCCCGAAACCGAGCAACGGCTGCGTCGTCAAAGGGGAATTCTTTTGCCGGCAACAGGTCGAGACGCTCTATGCGTTCCACAGTTCGCTGAGAATCGGGATCAAAGGTCCGCAGGGTATCGATTTCATCATCAAACAGGTCAATGCGTACCGGCAGGGCGGCGCCCATGGGATAGATGTCCATGAGCGCGCCGCGCACGGCGTACTGACCCCGCTCGGTGACGGTTTCGACGCATTGATAACCGGCGGATTCCAGCGCGAGTCGTTGGTTCGCGACGTCGAACCTAGCACCGCAAGCGAGTTCGAAGCAGGCACCATCGAGATAACTCACTGGCGGGACTCTCTGCATCAAGGTGCTTACTGGCACAGTGAGCACGCCGCGTTTGGCGGTTCTGAGATTTTGCAGAGTGCTCAACCGTTCAGAAATGATGTCTTGGTGCGGTGAGAATGCGTCATAAGGCAGCGTCTCCCAATCTGGAAAGCGCAGGTTAGGTACGCTGGAATCGGTGGCAAAGAACGCTACGCCGTCATGCCAGCGATCTGAGGTGGCAGGCTGATTTGTCACAACGACGCACAGTTGCTCGAGTTGTTGCGCCACTGATATGGCCGCCAAGAGATCGGCGCCGCCGTGCAATCCCGTCCAATGCAAACGCATGCCCTCCTTGGCGGGTAGGCATTGATCTGGGCGTGGATGGGCGGGGTGTTCAAGCGCGAGGGGCGCTAGGTCTGCGGTTGACTCGTGGCTAACCAAGTAGGTGTCCTTTTAGGTGTCCTTTGTAGGTGCGTATCTCGGCGATACTGACACCGTTTTAGCGACAGCGCGCAGTTTACCGACTGGTCTTCGACGTGTCAGTGCTCGCGACGTCAATTGCTGGTGAATCTTGTGTTGAGCGCGCGCCAGCGAAGCAAGCAAATAGATGGGACATGCAGCCTGAAAATGAGCCTTGTCGAGCACTGGCAGAACGTGAGGCCCTAAGCTAGAGTTTCGCCACTGCGGTGGGGATCGCAGCCTATCAACTGAGGGGAACGTGTCGGCAGGGGTTGCAGCAGCCTCGCCCTGTTGCACACACGCATTTATGGAACCAACAAATATTTTCGACCCCAACTACTTTCATAAAGTAGTGGATTGTCAGTACGCGTGTCCTGCGCACACGCCAGTGCCGGAATACATTCGACTTATTGCGCAAGAGCGCTACACCGAAGCGTATATGCTCAACTGGGATTCAAACGTCTTTCCCGGAGTCCTTGGGCGCACGTGTGACCGACCTTGCGAGCCGGCCTGTCGTCGAGTTCGGACCGAGGAAACCCCGGTAGCCATTTGTCGTCTGAAACGTGCGGCAGCAGATAACAAGGGCGATGTCGCACCTTACTTGCCCCATGTACCGACGGAAAAAAATGGCAAACGCATCGCCTTGATCGGTGCTGGCCCAGCGTCCTTGGCGGTGGCCCGGGATTTACTGCCGTTTGGTTATGAAGTGCATCTATTCGAACAGGATGCGAAGGGCGGCGGCTTTATGCGCAGCCAGATTCCTGCGTTTCGTCTGCCTGAAGCCGTGCTAGACGAAGAAGTTGACCGCATTTTGGACATGGGGGTGCACTGTCATTTCGGCCAGGCCATCGACAGCATGAAGGCGCTCATGGAGCAGGATTTTGATGCCTACTTTGTGGGTACCGGTGCGCCCCGCGGCCGTGATCTGGAATTATTGGGTCGCGAGCAGGTCGATGAATATATTCACATCGGTATCGACTGGCTCAGCAGTGTCGCCTTTGGTCATATCAGCGAGATCCAGGGCAAGGTTATTGTCATGGGTGGCGGCAATACCGCGATGGATTGCTGCCGTACCTCTCTGCGGCTCGGTGCGCAGTCAGTAAAGGTGGTTGTGCGCTCTGCTTTTGAAGTTATGAAGGCCTCGGAGTGGGAAAAAGAGGATGCCATGCGCGAAGGCATTCCCATCATCAACAACCGACCGCCCAAGGAATTTGTGCACGAAAACGGCAAGCTCAAGGGGGTGCTGTTTGAGTGTGTCACCCCGGTTCGCGGCGACGATGGCCGTTTGCGCTACGAGCCGTCTGGCGAACCCGATGAGTTCATTGAATGTGATCATGTGCTGATGGCCATTGGTCAAGACAATCACTGTCCATGGATTGAGCGCGATCTGGGTATCGAATTCGATAAGTGGGATTGTCCGCAGCTAGATGAGGCAACACTTCAGTCTACAAACCCTAAGGTGTTCTTTGGCGGTGATAGCGCCTTCGGTCCGGAGAATATTATTTGGGCATCAGCCCATGCCCATCGCGCTGCCATCAGTATCCATCTTTACTGCCAGGGCAAAGATTTAACGAGCGAGCGCCCACCAGAAGGCGTTAATTTGTTGTCGACTAAGATGGGCGTACACGAATGGGCCTATGACGCTGCACATGATCCCGCCCAGCGACACCTCGTGCCGCTGGTAGAACAGCAGTCGTCGCTGAACAATCTCAAAGTAGAAGTGGAGCTAGGCTTTGATGCCCAGCTCGCTGCGCAAGAAGCTCAGCGTTGCTTGAACTGTGATGTGCAAACTGTCTTCACCGACAACCTATGCATTGAATGTGATGCCTGCGTCGATATCTGCCCCATGGACTGCATTTCATTTATCGACAACCAGCCCGAGCCACAGCTACGGCAGGCGCTGACTGCGCCTGCGCTTAACGCCGAACAGGATCTGTATGTCTCGACTGACCTGAAAACCGGGCGGGTCATGGTGAAGGATGAAGACGTGTGTTTGCACTGCGGTCTGTGTGCAGAGCGCTGTCCCACGAATGCCTGGGATATGCAGCGATCTGTCATTCACATACCGCAACTGGGTTCGTTCGGGGAGTAAGTTCGTATGAACAGCAAAATTAATGACTTCGTCATCCGCTTCGCTAACGTCAACGGCTCTGGCTCCGCCAGCGCAAACGGCATGTTCGCCAAGGCCCTGTTTCGCATGGGGATTCCTGTCGCGACGCGCAATATCTTCCCATCGAATATTCAAGGGTTGCCTACTTGGTTTGAGGTGCGCGTCAGCGAAAAAGGCTATCTAGGCAGACGCGAGGGCGTCGACATTATGGTGGCCATGAATGCTGAGACCTTCGCCGAAGACATCGACAGCATAGTACCCGGTGGGTATTTGCTGTACGACAATTCAAAGCCGCTGGCCACCGAACTTGTACGGCGCGATATCCACGAAATAGGCATGCCTATCGCCACCATGCTACTGCCAGAATTTGTCGACCCCAAGCAACGCGGGCTGTTCAAAAATATTACCTACCTAGGTGCTTTGGCGGGCCTGTTGAATATTGAGTTCGACGTCATCACCGGCATGGTTGCCACCCAGTACAAGGGTAAGGACGCGCTCATTGAACCGAATATCCGTGCCTTGGAATTGGGCCGTAACTACGCATTAGAGTACCTCGCGGCGCCTCTGCCATTGCAGGTAAAGCGCAGTGATGCGGTCGGCGATCGCATCATGATGGAAGGCAACGATGCTGCGGGATTAGGCGGTGTTTACGGCGGCGCAACCGTCTGTGCTTGGTATCCGATTACACCCTCGACCTCGGTGGCAGAGAGCTTCGAAAATCACTGCAAGAAGTTACGGGTCGATCCGCAGACCGGGGAGAAGAATTACGCCTTTATGCAGGCCGAGGACGAACTGGCTGCGATTGGTATCGTGATTGGCTCGGCTTGGAACGGTGCGCGCTCGTTTACGGCTACCAGTGGCCCGGGCATATCGCTAATGTCTGAGTTTTTGGGGCTTGCCTACTTCGCGGAGATCCCAGCAGTGGTGTGGGATATTCAGCGCTCTGGACCCTCGACCGGTATGCCAACGCGCACCCAGCAGGGTGATCTGATCAGCGCCGCCTATGCCTCCCACGGCGACACCAAGCACCCGTTGCTGTTCCCGGCCAGTGCCAAGGAGTGTTTTGACTTCGCTGCCGATGCACTGGATTTGGCAGACCGGCTGCAAACGCCTGTACTTGTGCTTAGCGACCTTGAACTGGGTATGAACGAGAACTTGAGTGAGCCGCTGGAATGGGATGACGCCCGTCGCTACGACCGTGGCAAGGTGCTCAATGCGCAGCAGCTCGATGAGGTTGAAACGTTTGGTCGGTATCTTGATGTCGATGGCGACGGTGTGGGTTATCGAACATTGCCCGGTACGCATCCGGACAAAGGCGCGTTTTTTACCCGGGGCACGTCTCGCGATGAATACGCCGCCTACACCGAATCGCCTGAGGCTTATCAGCGCAACATGGAACGATTGCAGCTGAAATGGCAAACCGCCCGCCAACTGGTGCCAATCGCCGACATTACAGGCCGTGGCGGATCGGTCGGGGTGCTCTACTACGGCACGACTGCTCTGCCAATCCCTGAGGCGCTGGACAAGTTGGCCGTGAACGGCATTCATCTGGACACCTGTCGTGTTCGAGGGTTTCCATTCGGCGATGAAGTTGAAACCTTTGTGGCCCAGCACGATTTGATTTTCGTGGTAGAGCAGAATCGTGATGGGCAAATGCGCACGCTACTGATCAACGAACTGCAAACCAATCCGGCTAAGTTGATCCCGATTTTGTACTTCGCGGGACTATCTATTTCGGCTGATTTTATCGATGAGCAAATCAGTGCCTATTACGAAGAACACAAACTGGCGCGCCTGACGGGGGTGAAATCATGACATTTGTCACCAAGCCTAGAGTCCATCACCCGAATTTACCGATCAATGAGCTAGGGCTGACGCGCCGCGATTACGAGGGCTCGGTATCCACGCTGTGCGCAGGTTGTGGCCACGATTCCGTAAGCGCAGCTATCGTGCAAGCGTGTGCTGAGCTGTCCTTGCCCCCGCATCGCTTTGCCAAGGTTTCGGGTATCGGTTGTTCCTCGAAAACCCCGAGCTATTTTCTCAATCGAAGTCACGGCTTCAACTCGGTACACGGTCGCATGCCCAGCGTAATCACCGGGGCCAATTTGGCCAATCGTGACCTGATGTGCATTGGCGTATCCGGTGACGGCGATAGTGCTTCAATAGGTCTCGGGCAGTTTGCCCACGTAGTGCGCCGTCGCACAAATATGCTGTATCTAGTGGATAACAACGGTACCTATGGCCTCACCAAGGGGCAGTTCTCTGCCACTAACGACAAAGGCTCCACCAGCAAAAAAGGTGTGCCGAATCTGTATGAACCGATTGATCTGGTCAGCTTGGCGCTGCAGCTCGGCGCAAGTTTTGTGGCACGCAGTTTTTCCGGCGATAAGCGCCAGCTAGTGCCCTTGATCAAAGCCGCCTTGAAGCACAAGGGTATGGCCTTTATCGATGTCATCTCACCCTGCGTGGCGTTTAACAATCACGCCGGTTCGACGAAGAGCTTTGAGTTCGTTCGGGAGCATATGCACAGTGCCGTGCACGCAGACTTGATTCTTGGTCAGCCGGAGATTACCGCCGACTACGCTGAGGGCACCCAAGAAAATGTGACCATGCCCGACGGCAGTGTACTGCAGCTCTACAAGGTAGACGCAGACTATGACCCCTTCGATCGAGTGGGTGCCTTGACCTATGTGCAGAAAATGCATGGAGAGGGCCGAGTGGCCACGGGGCTTTTGTATGTTGACCCAGATGCTGTTGAATCCCATGACATTATGGGAACCACATCTCAACCATTAAATGAGTTAGCCGAGGATGCCTTGTGCCCTGGCAGTGAAGCGCTGTCGGCAATCAACCAAGGCTATCGCTAGCGCCCAAATCAGCCAGTCCTGACCGGTAATCGGCGCAGAGCGCATCTTCATCGTATCGGCCTGTGGGATCGCCTAGTACATGGTGATAAACTCGCGCGCCGTCGTCCCAAGGCAAGGGTGCAAAGCCAAATAGGCACCCAAATAGGTACGACCGCAAAGGGCGTTACCAGCATGGGTAACGCCATGGACAGTGGAAACGAGCGAGGAGATACCGTGGCCCTGAGTAACCTAGAAGATTACTTCCCCGACTGGAAAGAACGCGAAGCGCTGGCAGAAGCCATGATACCGCTCATTGGTAAGCTGTACCGGTCTAACGTCGTGGTCTATTGCTACGGGCGCGCACTGTATAACCAAAGTGTTACCCAGTTGATGAAGCATCATCGGTACGTGCGTCAGGTTGCTAAGAACGAGTTATCCGAGTTCGAAACCTTTCCAGTGCTTCAGGCGATTGCTGACCAAGATCTTGGGCCATGCCACATTGACCTTGGCAAGCTGGCCATCAAATTTATGGAGGACGAGGCATCCTCACAAATGAGTCCCGAAGCCTTTGTCGCCAAGGAGTGTCAAAGTGTGCTGGGCACCAGCACGCCGCCCATCGCGCAGCCGCAAGACGTTGTCCTCTACGGCTTTGGCCGCATTGGTCGGTTGCTCGCTAGGCTGCTGATTGAAAAAACCGGCAGCGGTGGTCAACTGCGCTTACGTGCCATTGTTGTGCGTAAGGCCAGCGCAGATGACATCTTGAAACGCGCAAGCTTGCTGCGCAGAGACTCGGTTCACGGCAGCTTTCAAGGCACGATCCGCGTCGACGAAGAAAACGAGTGCATTATCGCTAACGGCAATGTCATTCGCGTCATCCACGCACCTAGCCCCGATCAAGTGGATTACGAGTCCTATGGCATTCATAACGCGCTGATCATCGATAACACTGGTGCGTGGCGCGACATGGCAGGGTTATCTGAGCACCTCAAGTCGAAGGGCGCGGGCAAGGTCGTACTCACCGCTCCGGGTAAGGGCGAAGTGAAGAATATTGTGTCGGGTATTAATACCGGCGACATCGAAGAGGCCGACCGTGTGCTCGCCGCCGGTAGCTGCACGACTAACGCCATCGTCCCAGTCCTCAAGGCGATGAACGATCAATACGGTATTGAGTGCGGTCACATGGAGACCGTGCATGCTTATACCAACGATCAGAATTTGATCGATAACTACCACAAAAAAAATCGTCGTGGTCGTGGTGCGCCGCTGAACATGGTGATTACCGAAACTGGGGCATCGTCGGCAGTGGTTAAATTACTGCCCGAACTTGACGGTAAGTTGACTGGCAACGCGATACGCGTGCCAACCCCCAATGTATCCCTAGCGATCCTCAATCTGACGCTGGAAAAAACCGTCGCCGAAGACGAAGTGCGAGAATTTCTGCGCTCGGCAGCCCTTCATAGCAGCTTGCAGCGCCAGATCGATTTCACCAGTTCGCCAGAACTGGTGTCCTCTGACTTGGTCGGCAACCGTCACGCCTGCATTGTCGATGGCGAAGCGATCATTACCAAGGACAACCGCGTTGTACTCTATGTGTGGTATGACAACGAATTCGGTTACGCCTGCCAAGTCGTGCGTGTCGCGCAAAAGCTGGCGGGTATTCGCTACCCACTAATCCCCGAAGACGTCGTCAAGATGGGGTTTTAGGCATTGCAGAGTGCCCCCGTCCGCACACGCATCGCGCCATCTCCCACAGGCGACCCCCATGTAGGCACCGCCTATATGGCACTCTTCAATTGGGTATTCGCCCGCCATTACGGCGGGCAGTTCGTACTGCGTATTGAGGATACCGATCAAGCCCGAAGCACCGCTGCCTCAGAGCAAACGATTTACGATTCGCTGCGATGGCTTGGGCTCGACTGGGATGAAGGCCCAGAGGTTGGTGGAGATTTTGGTCCCTACCGTCAGAGCGAGCGTAAGGCGATTTATCAACAGCATGTTGAAACACTGCTAGACAAACGCCACGCCTTTCACTGCTTTTGTTCGAAGGAACGCCTTGATGCCGTTCGTGCAGAGCAGCAGGCGAATAAGCAAACCACCAGATACGACGGTCATTGCGCCTCCTTGAGTGCAGAAGAGGTGGCCAAGCGCGTTACTGGCGGCGAGGAACATGTGATTCGCATGCGCGTGCCTGAGGAGGGCTCCTGCACCTTTGCCGACCGCTTGCGCGGCGAGATCACGATTCCCTTTGCTCAGGTTGATATGCAGGTATTGGTCAAAGCAGATGGTATGCCGACGTATCATTTGGCGGTGGTTGTCGACGATCACCTCATGGGCATTACGCACATTTTGCGAGGCGAGGAGTGGCTCAACTCGGTGCCCAAGCACAAGCTGCTGTATGACTACTTTGGCTGGCCGATGCCGGAACTGATCCATCTGCCGTTGTTGCGCAACACCGATCAAAGCAAGTTATCGAAACGAAAGAACCCAACTAGCGTCAATTACTATCGCGACATGGGGTATCTGCCCGAGGCGCTGCTCAACTACCTTGGCCTCATGGGCTGGTCCATGCCCGACGAGAGCGAAATATTCTCGCTGCAGCAGATGGTCGCAGCGTTCGATATCGATCGCATGACCACTGGCGGGCCAATTTTCGATCAAACAAAACTGAGCTGGCTTAATGGTCAGTACCTGCGTGAGTTACCACCACAGGCCTACGCACAGCGCGTTCAAGATTGGATGCTCAACAGCGACAAACTCGAGCAACTGATCCCACTAGTACAGGAGCGGGCTGAGCGCTTGTCTGACCTGTTGCCCCTCGTGAATTACTTGCTGGGCAATGTGCCCGCACTCAGCGAAACGGATTTTGAGCATAAGTCCCTGCAGCGCAGCGATGTTTTGAAAATACTGCATCACACCTTGGCTGCTTTCGACGAGATGCGGGAATGGCGTCGGGATGCATTATTTGAGTTGTGCCAAGAGCTTGCTGCGGCCTTTGAGTTGAAGTTTAGAGACTTTCTTTTTCCGCTGTTCATCGCCACCAGCGGACGAGCCGTGTCGCTACCGCTTTTTGATTCGTGGATATTTATGGGTACGGACCTCGCGCGAGCTCGGCTGCGTGCAGCCTTGGATGCGCTGGGTGTTTCGAATAAGGAACGTAAGCGCCTCGACAAGGAGTATCAGGCATTTCAACGTGCCCGAGCCACCGCTCAAGCCGGCGGCAATTGACACAGTAGTAGCGCCTACCTAATATGCGCGCTCTTTCGGGGCCATAGCTCAGCTGGGAGAGCGCGTGAATGGCATTCACGAGGTCGGGAGTTCGATCCTCCCTGGCTCCACCACCCATTCCTTGCTTTTCTCGCGACCAACGTCGCCGCAGTGCGCGGTCCCCAATCGTATCGCTGCAACTCAGCCCCGCCACCTTGATGGCTGATGATCGCTCAGTAACCAACCTCAATGGTCACCACGCCAAACTCTGGAATACCCGCCGGAACGTCCTAGTGAAGCTGGCCGCTAGATCATCTAAACAAGGTCTTTATCAACTATTGAGAGACATCCTTGTCGGTGGTTGCAGCTAACGGGTTCAATGCACCAAAGTGCGGCATGAATTTCCCATGAAATAATTTGTAACAAATATAAACAAAAGGTTGACGAAATACCGAGGCAGTGGCTATAACAGTGCTCGGAGATCCGGAGTGAAGGACCGGTGACCCGTAATTACAAAAAGCATAGGGGAGTCTCATGCAAAGTTTGAACAGCAAGCCCGTCTGGGCGTTGCTCCGTTCGGCTGTGGTCCTGAGTGGAGCGTTAGCCTCCACGCAGGTAATGGCTGAAGAGGGCGATCGCCAGATCGAGGAAGTCATCGTCACCGCCCAGCGTTCCAGCGAGAGCATTCAAGAAGTGCCTATCGCCGTAACCGCATTGAGCGGAGACATGCTGGATGATCGACAGATCATTGGCGCTTCTGACCTACAGATGAACACACCGAACGTTACATTTACCGCAACCAACTTCGGTGGCAGTAGCTTCAGTATTCGTGGTATCGGACGCTTGGTCGTTTCAGGATCTGGAGAGAATGGCGTTTCTACACACATTAACGACATACCGTTAGGCACTAATCTCAACGCAGTCGAATATTTCGACGTTGATCGTGTCGAGATTCTACGCGGACCACAGGGCACCCTCTATGGTCGCAACGCGACTGGCGGTGCGGTCAACGTTGTAACTGCCATGCCTGAAGTCGACGGCGTGAAAGGCTTTTTGGATGTTGAAGCGGGAGATTATTCGCATCGACGCTACAAGGCCATGTTTAATGCACCGCTTTCTGACACGATCGCTATCCGTGCAGCGGGCATGATGCTGGATCGTGATGGCTACATAGACAACCTAGCCTTCGGGCAGGAAAACGCCCTAGGCCAGACGATCGCAGGCATCGACAGCGATATTGATGGTCGACACCATTGGGCTGGTCGGATTACCGCATCTTGGGCTTTTTCCGACAACGGCGAAGCTTGGATTCAATACAGCAAATTCATTGAAAACAGCGACCGAGCACGGATTACTAATCAGGTTTGCGTCACCAACGACGTTCCTTTGCAGGGCTGTGTTCCTGGTGCATTTGGCTTCGAAGGACCCCACCTAGGCGCGACCTCCGGCGGTATTTTCGGTGGAGCCTTTGGCGCGCTGATCTTTGGAGATAAAGGTAATGCACACCCTGGGACTCTAACCCAGTACGATTATGCCCGGCCACAGACGGGTTTGCGTTCAATGCACACGGATTTCGAGCCGATCTACGAGGTCGATGAGGACGTTTGGTCCCTTGGGATCGACTACAGGATGAATAATCATAAGGTCAGCTTGTTGGGCGCTTATCAGGAGAGTGACACTCTGACGCGGCAAGACTACAACATGGATGTTGGAGCAACGTTGCTGACTGCGGAAACAAACCCTGCGAGCATCGTTGGATTGTTGGGTCTTACGAGCTATCCAACGTCCGCCCCGGCGGGTCGTGCTGGTGATGAGTGGACTAACGAGCGCTGCAACTACAACGACGGTACTTCGGGCGTCCCCGGTGGTTGTATCCTAGACGCGAGCCAATCACGCATATTTACAATCGATCAGGCGGACAACAAAAGCGAGTACTGGACTGTGGAGTTGCGGGTTGCCAGCGAACTCGATGGTCCGCTGAATTACTTGGTCGGAGTGAGCGCTTATGATTCCGGCGCCTCTGGCGATTATTACGTCAACTCAAATACTTTGGATTTACTGGGCACTGTAACCGGTGCTTATCCCGGGTCTTATAACTCGACTAACGCTCCCAATAAAAAAGGCATAATGACCGACGGAATC
>ERZ802822.2047-NODE-2047-length-11544-cov-5.128717_pt1 | contig 11544 bp, 9 predicted proteins | sample MGYA00345649_ERZ802822 | MGnify/ENA primary metagenome ERZ802822 (study PRJEB30503, sample SAMEA104212359) | marine metagenome | biome: Westerlies Biome; feature: [SRF] surface water layer (ENVO:00010504) within the epipelagic zone...; material: water... | reverse complement strand
TTTTGTTGATCTTGAATATGATTATATTTAAGCTTACATTGACCAATATGTTGATAATTGAAATATAATCGCTGAAGATGGGGTATCACATCAACTATTTTTATTAATGCCCAAGAGTCAGAAGAGAGGCTTTAAGACAATAAATAGCCGAGATAGCTGAATTAAAACAGGTAGCTACAACATCTAACAAGTAGTAGTTGAGCGTATGAAATGGAATTGAGTATTGAGCAAGCTCTCCACCAAGGTGTTGCGGCACATAATTCAGGTAATCTTCAAGAAGCCAAACTTATTTATCAAGCTATACTACAGAGCGATCCCAAGCATCCAGATGCTAATCATAATTTAGGTTTAGTTGCCATATCTGTAAATAAGACTGAATTAGCATTACCTTTGCTTAAAATTTCTGTTGAACAATTTCCAAATATTGAAGATGATAATTATATTTTATTTCTATGTAATAACGAAAAAAAAATTAATTTTTGTCTAAAAGATCTTGAGTCAAGATTTAATTCAGTTTTATCTACATCTATTAACGATCCTGATGATCAAATAGTAGACGTACTAATAAATAAATTTTTTTCTGATAATCAAGTATTAATATCAATTGAAGTAATAAAGTATTTATCAGGACGGATCGAGAGAAGTTATAAAGAGTTATATAAAACTTTAGAAAAAATTAATAATGTATCTCTAAAAAATAAACAAAAAATTACGATCCCTTTTTTAAGGCAATATTTTTTTAACTAAAAATTTTTTAAAGCTTTCAATTTTTTGATCAAAATTTCTATTTTTTAAATTTTTACTAAGTTTTTCTATCTTAAAATCTTTCTTTGAAGCAGATAAGATTGTTTTGTCTGATATAATCCAATTTCGTGGAACGTTTAATTTTTGGGCCGATAACTCTCTCCATTCAGACAATAGCTTTAATCTTGATTTGATTAGATTTTTCTTTCTTATATTTATTTTATTATATGATTTTTTTGGATTATAAATTTCAGCAATATCCTTTAGTTTTTCTATTTCGACTTTAAATTGTCTAACTTTCCTTTTTACTCTAATTTTTTTTTCCAATTCTTTATACAGTGCTGGCAAGTACTCGACATCAAGCGCGGCATATTCAATTTGTTTATTTTTTAGAGGTCTTCTACTCCAATCTGATACTTGGTATTTCTTATTAAGTTTTTTAGAGCATATTTTTTCAACTAGATTGCCATACCCAATGTCATTATCTTCATAGATAAAATTTGCTGCAATTTGAGTATCATAAATAGGCCAAGGTATAATTTTATAAGTATTCATTAATACCTCGATATCTTGTCTTGCTGAGTGAAATACTTTGAGGATGCGTGAGTCAGTTAATATTTCTTTAAGCTCATTTATATCAATTTTAGCTAATGTATCTATTAGATATATTTTTTTCTTAGCTTTTATTTGAATCAGGCAAAGTTTTGGCCAATAAGTATTATTTCGCAAAAACTCTGTATCAATATACAGAACATCATTTTTTTTTAATGATTTAGTAATTTTTTTTAATGATTTATTATCTTGGACTAATTCCATATAATTAACTATATATTACCATAAAATTATTAGTATGAATAAATATAGATCACATAAATGTAACGAGTTGACTGCAATTAATATAGGACAGGTTGTTTCAATATCTGGTTGGATTAATCGTAAACGCGATCATGGAAATTTATTATTTGTAGACCTTCGTGACCACTATGGAATAACACAGTGTGTAATAGATAATTCAAATTTAGACATTTTAAAATTAATTGAAAACTTAAGAATAGAGTCCGTGATTAAGATATCTGGGAGGGTTATTAAACGGGAAGCTGAAACTATAAATAAAGACCTTAATTCAGGTGAGATTGAAATTAAAATTGAAGCAGTTGAAGTTTTATCTGAAGCTGATGAGTTGCCTATGCCAGTTTTTGGGGAAGCAAATTATCCTGAAGATATCAGACTTAAATATAGATTTTTAGATGCTAGAAGGGAAGGTTTGCACAAAAATATAGAATTAAGGTCCAAAGTTATTGCTTATATAAGAGACTTGATGACCAAAAATGGTTTTTTAGAAATGCAAACTCCAATTTTAACAGCATCTAGTCCTGAAGGTGCCAGAGATTATTTGGTTCCAAGTAGAACTCATCCTGGTAAATTCTATGCACTGCCGCAAGCTCCTCAGCAGTTTAAACAATTAATTATGGCAGCAGGTTTTGACAAATATTTTCAAATTGCCCCATGTTTTAGAGACGAAGATGCTAGAGCCGATAGAAGTCCCGGTGAATTTTACCAGCTTGATATGGAAATGTCATTTGTAGAACAAGATGATATCTTTAACGCTATAGAGCCTGTACTTCAAAAAGTTTTCAAAAAATTTTCTCCTAAAAAAGTTCCTGAAACTTCATTCCCTCGAATTACCTATGCAGATTCCATGAGAATGTATGGGACTGATAAACCAGATTTGAGAAATCCAATTGTTTTATCAAATTTAACTAGTATATTTAGCTCCCCAGAAGTTTCTTTTGAGGCTTTCAAAAAACTTATTAAAGATGGCGCTGAGGTCATTGGTATTCCTTGCCCAAAAGGATCAAGTCAAGCTAGAAAATTTTTTGACTCCATGAATAGCTGGGCAATAAAAGAAATGAATGCACCGGGTCTTGGGTATATAATTTTTGAAGAAACTAATGGCTCTATGGTTGCCAAAGGTCCGATCGCTAAATTTATCCCCGAAAAACATCTAAAAGAAATATTTGAATTATCAAATTTATCTTATGGCGATGCAATTTTCTTTTCATGTTCACAGCCTAAATTTGCTTATGAACTAGCTTCAGCCTCTAGAGATAGAATAGGTTTAGAGTTGAACATAATTGAAAAAGATGTTTTTAGATTTTGCTGGATTGTTGATTTTCCGATGTATGAATTTGATGAACAAGCCAAGAAGATTGACTTTAGTCACAATCCATTTTCAATGCCTCAGGGCGGGCTAGAATCACTTGTGTCTATGGATCCTCTAGATATTCTTGGTTATCAATACGATATTGTTTGTAACGGCATAGAGCTATCATCTGGCGCCATCCGTAATCATGTTCCCGAAATTATGTATAAGGCTTTTGAAATTGCTGGTTATAGTAAAGAAGAGGTAGTTGAGAAGTTTGGTGGAATGATTAATGCGTTTAGTTACGGAGTTCCACCACATGGTGGAATTGCTCCTGGAATTGATAGAATTATCATGCTTTTGGCAGATGTAAAAAATATAAGAGAAGTAATTCTCTTTCCTATGAACCAGCAGGCACAAGATTTAATGATGAATGCACCTGCAGATGTCTCTGAAGAAATTTTATCTGAATTATCTCTAACTAAAGTTGAAACCTCTTTAGATTAAGAGCAGCCAGTTGTAGCCCCGCAACTGTCACATTTTAAGCATGTGCCATTTCTAACAAGAGTAAATGCACCACACTCTGGACATGCATCACCCTCATAACCCATCATTCTTGCAACTTGAACTTTACTAGCCATTGTGTCAGTTGACAAATCAGCTTTAACCGCATCTGATGTGACTGCTTGTTCAGCATTTGATCGCTCACTATAAGAACCCATATCACCAGAAGCATTTACAACCATTAGATTATCTGAAGCTTGGCCTCTTAAATAACCCTGACTAGACATTTTTTTTACAATCTTCCATGGAATTTGGTTCTTCTTTAGACTTCCTTCTTCTGCACCAGTTCCTAGAGAAAAATCTACATCGGACTCGTCAGTATGCGCTAAATCATTTCTTGATAAATAGGAAACAGCTAACTCCCTAAAGACATAATCTAAAATAGATGTTGCATTTTTTATTCTATTGTTTCCCTGTACAACACCAGATGGGTCAAACCTAGTAAACGTAAAAGCCTCTACATACTCCTCAAGTGGAACTCCATATTGAAGTCCAATTGATATCGCAATTGCAAAATTATTCATTAGACTTCTTAAAAAAGCACCCTCTTTATGCATGTCTATAAAGATTTCACCGAGAGATCCATCCTCATATTCACCAGTATGAAGATAGACCTTATGCCCACCAACAATAGCTTTTTGAATATAGCCTTTTCTTCTATCAGGAACCTTGTTTCTGGCGCCATAAACAGCTTGCTGGGCCGCTTCTTGCGCAATATTAAGAGTTTGCTCTATAGGTGTAGGCTTGTGCATTTCAACTTCTTCATCATCTTCAACATCTTCAACAAGTTTAGATGCTAAAGGTTGACTAAGTTTAGAGCCATCTCTGTAAAGAGCATTAGCCTTAGTTCCTAGTTTCCAAGATAGCAGGTATGCTTCCATACAATCATCAACACTAGCGTTATTTGGCATATTAATTGTCTTTGATATCGCACCAGATATGAATGGTTGAGCAGCTGCCATCATTTTAATATGACTTTCGGTTGATAAAAACCTTTTTCCAATTTTACCACAAGGGTTGGCACAATCAAATACACTTAAGTGCTCGTCTTTAATATGTGGAGCTTCTTCAAGAGTCATAGTTCCACAGCAATATGTATTGGCTTCATCAATTTCTTTATTAGAATAACCTAACTCTGAAAGCATGTTAAAGTTAAAATCATTCAGTTGCTCTTCAGTAAAATTAAGAACATCAGTACAAAATTCTTTACCTAGAGTAAAAATATTAAATGAAAATCTGATATCAAAAACATTTTTTAAATTGCCTTCTAGTATATCCAATTCTTTTTGTGTAAACCCTTTTTCCTTTAGGCTTTCATGATTAATAAATGGTGCAGTTTCTAGCGTACCATGTCCTACGGCATAGTTTACAATATCACTTATTTCTTTTTCAGTGTATTGAAGTTGATTTAGTGCATCGGGAACTGTTCTGTTTATTATTTTGAAGTAACCGCCTCCAGCAAGTTTTTTAAATTTCACCATCGCGAAGTCTGGTTCAATTCCTGTTGTGTCGCAGTCCATAACAAGACCAATAGTTCCCGTTGGAGCTATAACAGAAGTCTGTGCATTTCTGTAACCGTATTTTTGACCAAGTTCATAAGCTGCGTCCCAGCATTTTTGTGCTTCAATTCCAAGTCTTGTATCTCGAACATTTTCAATTACTAATGGCACTGGATTAGTGTTGAGATCTTCGTAACCATCGCTATGACCATATGCCGCTCTTCGATGGTTTCTTATAACTCTAAGCATATGTTTCGAGTTTTGGCTATACCCAGGAAATGGTCCTAATTCACCAGCAATTTCAGCAGAAGTAGCATAAGAAGTACCTGTCATTAAAGAAGTTATAGCTGCACAAATAGATCTACCTTCATCTGAGTCGTAAGAAATTCCTTTAGACATAAGAAAGCCACCAAGGTTAGCATAACCAAGTCCAAGAGTTCTATATTCGTACGAAAGCTTTGCAATTTCTTTTGATGGGAATTGGGCCATCATAACTGATATCTCTAGAATTAATGTCCATATTCTTACTGCATGTTTGAATAAATCGATTTCAAGGGATTTATTCTCATCCATAAAAGTCATTAAGTTTAGAGATGCAAGGTTACACGCAGTATTGTCTAAGAACATATACTCAGAGCATGGATTTGATGCTTTTATTTCGCCACTTGCTGGGCAAGTATGCCAATCATTTACAGTTGTATGAAACTGAATTCCAGGATCTGCACATGCCCAAGCAGCATATCCAACTTCATCCCAAAGTTCTTTTGCCCGTATTGTTTTATTCACTTCTCCATTAGTTCTGTTTATTAGATCCCAGTCTTTGTCTTCAATTACAGCATTTATAAAATCATCTGTTACCCTAATAGAGTTATTTGAGTTTTGACCAGAAACAGTTAGGTATGCCTCTGAATCCCAATCAGTATCGTACGTTTCAAATTCAATTGACTTATATCCTTGTTTAGCAAAATGAATAACTCTTTGAATATAGTTTTCTGGAACTTCAGATTTTCTAGCTGATATAATTTCTCTTTTTAAAGCAGGATTTTTTGACGGGTCAAAGCAACTTTCACCATCAGCTTCACAGTTATGACATGCACTCATTACTTGTTTTAAGTGTTTTGCGCAAAGCTTAGAGCCAGTAACTAGAGCAGCAACTTTCTGTTCTTCAGTTACTTTCCATTTTATGAATTCTTCAACATCAGGGTGGTCAATATCAACAACTACCATTTTAGCAGCTCTTCGTGTCGTTCCACCAGATTTAATAGCTCCAGCCGCTCTATCGCCAATTTTAAGAAAACTCATTAAACCTGATGACTTTCCACCACCTGACAAACCTTCTGATCCACCTCGTAGGTTTGAGAAGTTGGTTCCTGTTCCCGATCCATATTTGAAAAGACGAGCTTCTCTTACCCACAAATCCATGATCCCACCATCATTTACTAAGTCATCTTCGATACCTTGAATAAAACAAGCATGCGGTTGTGGTCTTTCATAAGAGCTTGAAGATTTGGTTAGTTTTCCTGTGGCATGATCTACGTAATGGTGTCCCTGTGAAGGACCATCAATACCATAAGCCCAATTTAATCCAGTATTGAACCATTGAGGACTATTTGGTGCTATCATCTGATTTGCAAGCATGTAACGCACTTCATCAAAAAATGATTTTGCATCTTCCTCAGTTGTAAAGTACTCACCTTTCCAGCCCCAATAAGTCCAAGTTCCAGCAAGTCTATCAAAAACTTGAGTAGAGTCAGTTTCAGAACCAAAGGAGAGGTCTTCAGCATTAGTATCAGGGTCTTTTGCCATGAGCCAAGAAGGAATATTTCTCTCTTCTCTTTTAACTGTTTTATTGGGCACACCGGCTTTCCTAAAATATTTCTGCGCTATTATATCACTTGCAACCTGACTCCACTTTGAGGGCACTTGAATATTTTCAAGTTTGAATACAACTGATCCGTCTGGATTAAGAATTTCACTTGTAACTTCTTTGAATTCAATTTCACTGTACGGGGAATTTTTTGGGCTGGTAAATAGGCGTGATATTTTCATTAATTGATTTTCCTTTTTTTTAACTTAATAATAACTACCGTCACGAAACTGTAATAATTAAAGTAACTCGACCGATCGACCAACCACAAATGAATCTGAAAATTGGAATGATTATATTTATTGATTTGAAATCTTAAGTCAATATATAGTAATAAAAATATTTACTACCTACTATATGGTGTGTTGTTACTATGTTATTAAATATAAAAAATTTAATATTATCAATGAGTTATTTAACTTAGATAATTTGTAAATTGTTGAAAAAATGTGATATTACCTGAATATGATCTTTAAAGAAATCTTTACATGGTGGAATAATCAAACGATTGGAACAAGAATTTGGTCCTTTTTTAATGGCAATCTCATTGGTTCAGATAAATTTGGAAACAAATATTTTTCTAATAAGAGCGGTTCTAAAAGATGGGTTTTATACGATGGTGAGGTTGATTCTTCAAAAGTTCCACCAGAGTGGAACGGCTGGTTAAGATTCACTTCAAACGTTATTCCTAGTACAGAAAAAAAATTTTTTTGGGAGAAAGAACATGAAAAAAACCACACTGGTACGAGTAAAGCATATTATCCCACCAACTCAATTTTGAAAAATACTCAAAAAAAGAAAATGCAAGAATATGAGCAATGGTCTCCGAAGGAGTAAAGATTTAATAATAATAATAATTATTTTGCTTGCTCCAATTAAGGTTTTGACGACTGAAATTGAAGTAGCTCCTCTTATTAATCTTGATGATATTGCACCTAGCTATGATAATTTGGATGAAAATCTTGAGGGTAAAGATTCGGTAGATACAACGAGCAAATTGGCTCCAAAGGAATTAGATGCTTCAAAAACAGCAACTATTGGTATACTGAATAAAATTACAGCTAAAGTTTCAACTATAGAAATCGGACTAGGGCAGGAGAAGTCTATCTATGATCTTCTAATTTCTAACAAAGCATGCCATATATCTTTGCCAGAGGAAAAACCACTTGTTGCCGTTTATTTGTTAATTAAAGACCTAAAGAGCAATGCAAATTTTTCAGGATGGATGATTAAAGATCTACCTTCAGTTTCTAGTTTAGAACATCCATTGTATGATGTTTGGGTTAAGAACTGTAATTAGATTGATTGGATATTTTCTTCTAACCATTTAATAGAAACTGAGCCATTTTTAAATTCATCTGAGGAAAGAATTTTTTTGTGAAGTTCAATATTTGTAGTTACACCCTCAATTATTATTTCGTCAAGTGATCTTAAGGCTCTCCTAATTGCATGATCTCTATCACGTCCCGTAACGATAAGTTTAGCTAAGAGATTGTCGTAATAGTGAGGAACTTTATACCCAGAATATATAAATGTATCTAATCTAATCCCATTTCCTGCAGGAGGATGGTAGAGAGAAATAGTTCCTGCACTTGGCTGGAATGTAGATGGATCTTCAGCGTTAATTCTGCACTCTATTGAGTGCCCAAGAGGACTAATTCTTGACTGATCAAAACTAAGTTTTTCTCCAGAAGCTACAGAAATTTGCTCTCTTACTAAATCAATTCTGGTTATCATTTCAGTAATAGGGTGTTCAACCTGAAGTCTAGTATTCATTTCCATAAAATAAAAACTCCCCTCATGATAGAGAAATTCTAACGTTCCAAGTCCTAGATATCCCATTTGTTTAATTGCATTAACTACAGTTTCAAATAATTTTGATTTTTCATCGAGACTAATACCAGGCGCTAAAGCTTCTTCTATAACTTTTTGGTTTCGCCTCTGGATTGAACAATCCCTTTCGTGTAAATGAACAAAATTTCCGTGCATATCACCAATAACTTGCACTTCAATATGTCTGGGGGCATCAATAAATTTTTCAATATATACTTCATCATTACCAAAAAAAGACAATGCTTCTTGTTTAACAATCACAAAGTTCTCGTTTAATTCTTTTTCATTGTTTATAACTTTCATACCACGCCCACCACCACCAGCTGCAGCTTTTAGCAAAATAGGGTATCCAATTTCATTGCTAATATTGGATGCGTCTTTAAGGTTTTTGATTTTTCCCTCAGAGCCAGGCACAGTTGGTACGCCAAGCTTTTGCATAATTTTTTTTGCTTGAATCTTATTGCCCATTTTTTCAATATGATCTGACTTTGGACCAATAAAAGTCAAACCATGATCAGATACCATTTTAGCAAAACCAGCGTTTTCAGATAAAAATCCATATCCGGGATGTACTGCTTCAGCATTAGTAATTTCGCATGCTGCAATCAGGGCATGAGTATTTAAGTAGCTTTTATTAACTTGATTTGGTCCAATGCACACACTTTCATTTGCTATTCTTACATGCATTGAGTCTCTGTCTGCTTCTGAATGAACTGCGACTGTTGAAATTCCCAGCTCTTGGCAGGCTCGGTTTATTCTAACAGCAATCTCACCTCGATTTGCTATTAAAACTTTCTTAAACATTAGTTATATTTATTCTACTAGCATAAGAGGTTGTCCAAATTCAACTGCCTCTTCATTTTGAACAAAAATTTTAGTTATTTTACCTTGAAGATTTGACTCAATTGGGTTCATTGTTTTCATGGCTTCAATAATTAATAGAGTTTGACCTGTGGTAATTGAGTCACCCATTTCAACAAATAGCTTTGCACCTGGCTCTGGTTGCAGATATACAGTTCCCACCATGGGCGATTTTACAACCCTGGGATCATTTTTGTAATCCAGTTCTTTAGTTTTATTAATGGTTTCATCATTATTGGTTGCCTTTTCAACTGGTGCTAAAGCGCCTCTTGAAACTGAAATAGAAACATCTCCTTTTTGATAAGAAAGAGCACTTAGTTTCATTTCATCAAGTATCTCAACTAATTCTTTTATTGATTTTTTATCTATAAACTTTCCATCTTTAATTGCCATAGTGTTACCTTATATTAATTTTAACAAACCTTGAATTGCTAAAGCATATCCATTTATACCAAAACCACAAATAAACCCATCTACACCCTTACTTAAATAGGAGTGTTGTCTAAATTCCTCTCTGGAAAATAAGTTGGAAATATGAACTTCTATTTTAGGTATTTTAATTGAAAGGAGGCCATCAAGAATAGAAACTGAGCTGTGCGAAAGACCTCCCGCATTTATTATTAGGCCAGCAGCTTCTTTGCCTGCTTTTTGAACTTGATCAACAATTTCACCTTCACTATTAGACTGCATAAAAACTAAATCAATATTAAGATCGTTTTCGATAACTATTTGTTTTAGGTCATTTTCAAGATCTTCTAATGTTGTATTTCCGTATATATCTGGCTCTCTTTCACCTAGAAGGTTTAAGTTAGGGCCATTAATAATAAAAATTTGCTTCATACTTATAAATATAATTTTCTAAGATCTATTCTTATTATCTTTTTCATCTATTCCAAGAATTAATTCAATAAGGTCATTAGTTCGGTACCACTCAACAGTATTTTTATCAATATTTTTTATAGCTTTTTTGGCAAATTCAAGCGCTAAAGGCCTATCGCCATTTAAATAATATCTTTCTGCGCTTGCATATTGGGCTAAGGGAAGATTATCGCTTAATGCGTATGCCTTAGCTAATAAATACCAGGAATAGGAATTATACTTGTTTAAAAATAATGACTTGTTTAGAACTTTAATACTTTCAATTATACTTTTATTTGAAGACTCAGCCAACAAGTAAGTTCCAAGTATCATTAAGTGCAGGTCACTGTCTTTCGAAAGAATGTTCATTGCAGTTTTTTGTTTCTTTAAAGCATTGGTATAGTCACCTTGAAAGAAGTAAATCTCTCCTAAGAATTCATGATAGTATGGATTTGTTGGGTACATATCGATGAGTGACTGTATTTGATTGATTGATTTTTCTTGATTACCACTAAAAAAGTTTGCAGCAGCAACAGCATATTTAGCAAATTCGTCTTCTTCATTTTTATAAAGAGCAAATACTTCATTTTGATTATGCGTAAATGCAGTTAATTTTGCTCTTATATTTTGGAATTTTCTCTCTAGTTTTAAATCTAAATTATTTTGACAATTAGGATATTTTTTGTAGCTATTTTGTAACCAATTATACCTATCTGATATTTGAGGATGTGTTGATTTATACTTGTAATCTTGGGAACTTTGAGATGTTTCTCTTTCAAGTGTTTTGAGAAAACTTTCTAATCCCCATGATGGTAGATTAGCCTTACACAGCAAAGATATAGCTAATTGATCAGCCGCAGCTTCTTGGGTCCTGCTATAATATAAATATCCATCTTGCACACTTGCCGAACCTACCATCATTGCAGCTATACCTGCATCAGTTTCACCTCCAAGTATTCCAAGAATACCGAGCAAATATATTGGCATTGATTTTTCAGTTAATTCAGCAATTTGGTTTTTTGTTCTAGAAATATGACCTGCGTTAATATGAGATAATTCGTGAGCTATAACTCCTAAATATTCAGCGTAGGTTTCCGATTGTATAATCAATTCAGTATTTATAAAGATACGTTGGCCTGCGGTAACAAATGCATTCACCTCATTACTATTAATGA
>ERZ802822.2045-NODE-2045-length-11564-cov-6.597110_pt1 | contig 11564 bp, 10 predicted proteins | sample MGYA00345649_ERZ802822 | MGnify/ENA primary metagenome ERZ802822 (study PRJEB30503, sample SAMEA104212359) | marine metagenome | biome: Westerlies Biome; feature: [SRF] surface water layer (ENVO:00010504) within the epipelagic zone...; material: water... | reverse complement strand
AGGGTTGAGGTAATTTTCTCGACTCTTGTTGCAGACTATGTTGTGAAAGGTTTCTTGTACGTTGCTAGATTCAGATCAGATAGATGGATGAATGTATTGAAAACTAGGGAAGCTGACTAATAATTTTATCAAAAACTTCATTCATTCTTTTCCATAATTTGAGCTCATTACTATTAATCTTTTTGGATTGAAGATTATTTATAAATTTAATTAATAGATCTTTAATCTCATCATTAGAAGTGCTTTTACCTGAAAATTTATCTTGCAACATTTCAAGTGAAAGTTTTTGTTTGAGTGGTTTATCTGATGCAGGTGGATCAATTTTTGCAATCAGTTCAAGCTTCACAACACACTCAAGTAGTTCGTTATCATTTGCAGTATAAAGCGGAGACTGCAGAGCTTTAAAAACATCTTTATTTATAGTTGCCTTACTTTCATCGGTCGTTTCTAGATAACTTAGGAGATTCTGGTAAGTTGTAAGTTTATTGGCGTCTTTTATTTTTGATTGCTCCAATTCTTGAGCTTTTATGTTTTTTTGAAGCTTAGCAAATTCTGGAGATTTGCTAGTTTTATTAAAATCTCTAAGTTGTTCTTTGATAGTATTTATTGATGATGGGTCTTCTTGAAGTTTATCTGATAGCTGATTGATCAACTCAAGTTCATCATTTGCAAGGGACTTTTCTGCTTCAAAAAATCTATCTGCAGATTCATTTAATTGCTTCCACAGTTTGGACTCATTTTTTTTGCCAGCTGGCCCAACATTTTGATACTCACTTTTAATTTTTTTAAATTTTTGAATGCAGGATTGCGTATCTTCATCATTTATTAATTTAACCTTTTCAATTAGTGATTCTTTGGCCTTGTAATTTTTATTTTCCTCATTTCTTATTGCATCATTTATAGGTTTTCTTGCCTGATGATAGGCTTCTTTTAATTTTTTAAAATCATCATCAAGAACAGGAGCAAAGGTTTGCCATTTTTGAAATGTCGCGCTTAAGTATCTAGTCATATCAATTAAACCTGGCCACTTACTAGAATTATTAGTTACATAATTAATCAATTCTTCAATTATTTTTTCTCTTTGTCTCGCATTTTCAATTTTTATGGCTTTTAATTCATCGTAATATTGTGCACAAGGCTCCCAAGCTTTATCAGTTAGAGTTTTGAATGTTGTCCATTGCTCTCGACCCGCTGGTTTTGAAGATTGATCAAGCAATTGCCATTTAGTTTGAAGACCATGAATTTCATTGGCTTGTTTTTTAGGATTTTCATGGGGCGAAGCTATCAAAACTTCAATTTCATTAATAATTTCATTCCTCTTTGGATTTGTTGCAAAAGACGAAATATCGTTAAAATATCTAGATTGTGCGGACATAAAATTAAATCTGTGTCTGAGTTTGTTTGAAACTTTTCCTTCAGATTTGATTGAACGTGATACCTCGTTCACAAGTTTTTGAGCCAATTTGATTTGCCCAGCCTCAAAGTGCTGTTCAGCTTTATCTAATGATTCAAATAAAGTTTTATGAGTTTCCACAATAGTTTCTTTTGATGTTTATAATTATCTTTAAATGAGAAAAAGAATTTTAACAGGAATTACAACAACTGGTACTCCTCATATTGGAAATTATTTGGGAGCTATTAAACCAGCCCTTGATTTAGTTGATTCTGAAAATGACTCCTTCTTTTTTTTAGCAGATTATCATGCTCTTATAAAACAAACTGATTCCAGCGAAATTGAGAAGAGTGTCAAAGACGTTGCCTTATCATGGCTTGCATCTGGCTTAGATCCTGAAATATCAAACTTTTATAGGCAGTCAGATATTCCTGAGGTTCATGAATTAACTTGGATCTTAAGTTGTTGTGCTGCCAAAGGATTGCTAAATAGAGCTCATGCTTATAAATCATTCGTATCTGAAAACATTAAATCTGGAGCTGACGAAGATAAAGGTATTCATTTGGGTCTTTTTTCATATCCGGTGTTAATGACAGCTGATATTTTAATATTTAATGCAACACATGTGCCGGTAGGTCCCGATCAGGCTCAGCATATGGAGATGGCTAGAGATATAGCAGGTAAATTTAATCATACCTACTCAAATTTATTAACTATACCTGAGACCATAATTCAAAATGAGATTTCTGTGCCCGGTATAGATGGAAGAAAGATGAGCAAGTCATACGATAATATCATCCCATTTTTATCGAATGAAAAAACTTTAAAGAAATCCATTGCTAGAATTATTACAAATTCCTTGGAGCCTGGAGAGCCAAAGGATCATCAAAGTTGTACTCTTTTTCAGCTTTACTTGTTCTTTGCAAGCAACGATGAAATTGAATCGATGAAACAAGCATATAAAGATGGTATTTCTTGGGGAGACGTAAAAAAAGAATTATTTAAGGTCATTAATAATGAACTAATGCCAATACGAGAAAAGTATCTTGAATTAATAGATGATCCAAATCTATTGAATGATTTATTTGCAGCCGGTGCTAGCAAGGTACGTCCGCAAGCTCAAGAGCTAATTGAGAAAATGCGAGAAGTAACTGGCATTACAAAAATTGTATAAACCATCAACCTGGTTAAAATTTGGATTATTTGCTGTTGGTTTAGGCCAATCTTTCGCATTTGTATTAGTACCACCATTAGCTAGAGACCTCGGTCTATCAGTTATAGAAACATCCATGATATTTTCTATCTCCGCTGTCGCATGGGCCATGACAAGCACATCATGGGGCAGGGCATCAGATAGGCATGGTAGAAGAAATATTGCAGTAATCGGTTTAATAGGATACTCAATCTCAATCATTGCCTTAATAACCCCTTTATTCCTTGTTGAAAAAAAAATTTTAGATTTCGTTTATTTATTGCCTCTACTTATATTGGGACGCTTGATAAATGGATTGATTGGTTCAGCAACAAGACCAGCTGCTTTTGGATATATGGCCGATATAACATCAAGGTCTAAACGAACTAAAAAATTTGCAAGATTAGAATCAAGCTTCCTAATTGGAACCATTATGGGGCCAATGATGGGGGGCTTTTTATTTTTATATTCAAAGACACTTCCTTTTTATATATTTGCAATGTGTGGTTTCATTGCTGCCATTGGTATTTATGTTACTTTTCCAAACAAAATATCCCTCAAAGAAAAATCTGAACACATTATTTCTAAATTATCATTTAAAGATAAATCTGTTTGGCCATTTCTGTTAATTGCTGCTCTTTCATCTTTATGTCAAGCATCCTTGCTTCAATCCATAGGTTTTTTTATTACTGATGTGTTTTCCAATGAAAAAGATTTACCTTTGGTCATAAGTTTAACTTTTGTAGTTTTATCTATATCCACTGTTGTGAGCCAGTATATTTTTACAGATTTAATGCCAATTAAAAATAATAAACTTCTTATATACGGAACTTTTTTAATAATGATTTCGTATTTAATGGCTGCATTGGCAACATCAATAGCATTATTTTATCTAGCTATGATGATAAATGGTCTTGGAGCTGGGATGTTCAGACCTGCCAATGCATCAACTCTTTCTTTAGCACAAACTCCCGATAATCAAGGCAAGGCTGCTGGTTATTTAGGTTCTGTTATGCCAATTGGGCATGTGTTAACACCAATTGTTGCAATGCCAATCTATCAACTTGAACCAGGATACTTATATTTATTTAGTGCCGCCCTATGCTTTATTTCTTTATTATTTATAATAGGACACCCACTATTACGACAAAATGAACAAACCGGCGCTATTACTAATTAATTTAGGTACTCCAGACTCACCATCTTATTTTGATGTTTTTAAATACCTTAGAGAATTTTTAATGGATGGAAGGGTTATAGATGTGCCATCATTTTTTAGATTTATTTTAGTTACTTTAATTATTTGCCCAATTAGATCATTTGCCTCTAGTAAAATATACCAACAGCTATGGGATTTATCAGATGGCGTTTCACCATTGTTAAAAAATACAGAGGAGTTAACAAAAAAATTAAATGCAGAACAGAGTGAATACGATGTTTTTTATGCAATGCGCTATCAAAAGCCAAGCATTGATAAAGCTTTGGAAGCTATAAAAAAAAATAATCCTTCTGAGCTTATAATATTCCCACTTTTCCCTCATTATGCCTCAGCTACATCAGGCAGTGTTTTTCAAGAAGTAACAAAAAAACTTTCTAAAAGCTGGGTGATTCCCTCATTTAAATTTATATCGCAATATTATGACCATCCTTCTTTTATAAATGCATGGGTTGAGACAGCAAGAGATTTTGATCTAGCAGAATACGATAAAATAATATTTAGCTATCACGGTCTACCTAACTCTCAGGTCAATAAAGTTTATGAAGATAATCAATGTGATGGAAAGAATTGTGAGCATGAAATAACAGCTGAAAATGATTACTGTTATAAAGCAACTGTCTACGAAACGTCTAAGCTGATAGCAGAAAAATTATCTCTTCCAAGAGAAAAATATGAAGTTACTTTTCAATCACGTTTAACTAATAACTGGCTTGAACCATTTTCCGATGATGTATTAAAATCATTACCTGCCAAAGGAAACAAAAAAGTTCTTGTTTTCTCTCCCGCGTTCACTGCAGACTGTTTGGAGACTGTTATTGAAATTGGTGATGAATATAAAGAACTTTTTCTTGAAGCTGGTGGTCAAACTTTAGACTACGTTCCATCATTAAATTACTCAGATGCATGGGTTCGAGCTATTATAGATATTACTAATTCAAAATAGGATTTTATATGTTTAACAAAGATGTCTTGAAGGGAAAAAAGATCTTGGTAACCGGTGGGGGAACCGGTTTAGGGAAAGAAATGTCAGAGCACTATGTTCAGCATGGTGCTGATTTAGTAATTTGTGGCAGACGTGAAAGTGTCTTGGCTGAGACGGCATCAGAATTTAAAGATAAATATGATGTTGATGTTCGCTATCAACCCTTAGACATTCGTTCCCCCCAAGATGTCGAGGATTTTATTGATGCAGTTTTTGAAGAAGGACCTTTACATGGTCTAGTCAATAATGCAGCAGGTAACTTTATTTCTCCCACTAAAGATTTATCAGCAAGGGGATTTGATGCAATTGCAAATATTGTTTTTCATGGAACATTTTACGTAACAAATGCAGTAGGAAAAAAATGGCTTGAGCATAAAATTAAAGGTTCAATTATTTCTATACTTGCTACATGGGTTTGGACCGGTTCACCATTTGTTGTTCCATCGGCCATGTCAAAATCTGCACTTCACACTATGACAAAGTCTCTTGCTGTTGAATGGGGTCCTCATGGAATTAGAATCAATGCTATTGCTCCTGGTCCATTTCCTACTGAGGGCGCTTGGGCAAGACTTAGTCCAAAGGGTGCATTGGATGAAGATTCTAGCTCAATGAGTTCTATTCCAATGGGAAGAGTTGGTGAAATGAGTGAATTGCAGAATTTAGCGACTTTTTTGATGGCAGATGGATGTGAATACTTAACAGGGCAAACAATAGCTCTTGACGGAGCTCAGTATCTCTCAGGGGGCGGAACTTTTTCACAACTCTCAAAGATGACAGAAGATGACTGGGCTGATATACGTAGTATGATTAAAAAAACAAATGATTCTGATAAAGCTAAAAGATCGACTTAGCAATTGAGATATTTTTTAAATAATAGGCTATAAAAAGATACTTATAAAAAGGAGAAAAAATGGAAAATCAACAAATGCAAGATATTTTAAATAAACAAAAAGCATACTTTATAAAAAATGGTCCTCCCTCATATGATTTAAGAATTGACAGATTGGATCGAATGAAATCATTAATTATGGAAAACCGATATAAATTCGTAGATGCATTGAATGAAGATTTTGGTGTTAGATCAAAAAATCAATCAATGGCTACTGATGTTTATACAATTATTCCAAGTATCGAATATGCAAAGAAAAATTTAAAAAAATGGATGGCTGGATCGAAAAGGAAACCAAATTTTCCATTGGGTTTTTTGGGCGCCAAAGCTTCTGTTGACTATGAACCTTTGGGAACAGTTGGCATGATTTCTCCCTGGAATTTTCCAGTTTTTTTAACTTTTTCACCCGCGGCATCTATTTTTGCTGCTGGCAATCAAATTATGCACAAACCCAGTGAATACACTGAGCAGACTTCTTTGTTATTAAAAGAATTATGTGATTCTGCATTTGATGAGGACGAATTTGCAACTATTCTTGGAGGCCCAGATGTTGGGGCGTCATTTACTCAACAGAAATTTGATCATCTTTTGTATACTGGAAGTGGAACTGTTGCAAAACACATTATGAAAGCAGCTGCTGAAAATTTGGTTCCTGTTACTTTGGAACTTGGCGGCAAATCTCCAGTAATAGTTAGTAATACAGCTGATAGTGCTATTGCTGCTAAAAGAATTATGCTCGGTAAAACAATGAATGCTGGTCAAATTTGTCTAGCTCCTGATTATGTGATGGTTCACTCAGATAAGAAAGATGAACTTGTTGCTGGCATGAAAGAAGCTGTCGAGGATTTTTATCCAGATTTAAAACATAACGATGATTACACATCTATCATTAACGAAAAACATTATGATCGACTTCAGGGTTTGCTAAGTGATGCAAAAGAAAAAGGAGCCGAGATTGATGAAATAAATCCTGCAAATGAAGATTTCTCTCAACAAGAAGCATTTAAAATTCCACCGACACTTGTTATGAATCCAACCGATGATATGGAAATTATGAAAGAGGAGATTTTCGGACCTTTGCTACCAATCAAAGAATATACTGAGATTGATGAATCGATTTCATATGTAAACGCTAATGATAAGCCGCTAGGTCTCTATTATTTTGGATCTAACAAAAATGAAGAGAATCATGTGCTATCAAGAACCTCTTCAGGTGGAGTCACAGTGAACGATGTGCTTGGACACATTCAGCAGGAAGATCTTCCATTTGGAGGTGTTGGACCATCTGGCATAGGTAGCTATCATGGAGAGGAGGGCTTTAAGACTTTTAGTAATGCCAAAGCAGTATATAAGCAAATCGGCTCTAGGTTTGATAAGTTGTTGTCGGCAATTCGTCCTCCATACAAAGGTGATATTGAGAAGGTGCTTAAACAGCTGACCTAACCTTTCATGAATTCATTGCCTATTTACTTGGGCTTCAAGTATTTTAAATCTAAGAAGGGTGCTTTTGCATCCTTCACATCTCTGATGGCTATTTCAGGTCTTTCCCTAGGTGTTGCAGCACTGGTAATAGTTCTCTCTGTTATGAATGGCTTTGAAAAAGAACTACAAACCAGAGTGCTTGGTGTTGTGCCTCAATTAATTATTCGCTCCAATGAGAGAGTTGATAACTATGAAGATGTTATTGAGCAGGTTGTAAATTCAGAGAATGTCTTAAGCGTCAGTCCATATATAGAAACACAAGGTTTAATGAGTGCTAAGGATAGGTCTCGAGGAATTTTTATAACTGGAATCAAGCCTCAACTTGAAAATTCTATGTCTATCCTGCCCCAATATTTAACTGAAGGCTCATTAAACAATCTTTCATCAAAAAAAGGAGTTGTGATCGGCGCCTGGTTATCTAGATATCTTGGAGCAGGGATTGGCGATATTGTAAATATAACCACAACTAATTTACGCTCTTCAATATTGGGAACCTATCCCAGGACAATATCTTTAGAAATTGTTGGTATTTTTGAGCTTAAAGCAGAATTAGATCAATCACTTGTATTAATTCATCATGACCTTGCATTGAATATCATAAATGAACCCATTGGTTCCACCCAAGGCATTAGAGTAAAAACTGACAATCTGTTTAAGGTAAATTCTATTGGTTTTGAGATTATAAACAGTTTGAATTCTAAAAATGAAAATTACTTTTTTACCTCATGGCAGCAAACTCATGGCACATTATTTCAAGCCATTAAATTAGAAAAAAGATTAATTAGCCTAATGCTATTTTTAATTATTACTGTGGCAGCTTTTAATATACTTTCAACATTGGTGATGACCGTTAAAACCAAAGAAAAAGAGATAGCTATTTTGAAGACTATGGGTTGTTCAAAAATTCAACTTACATTTGTTTTTTTAACCTTAGGACTAATAATTGGCACTCTTGGAACGTTTATTGGTTTAATGATTGGCCTTGCTGTAACACCTAATATTGATTCTTTGATTAATTTAATAGAAACAATTACTCAAAAAAGCTTGATGGATAGCTATTTTATCAATTACTTTCCATATGAATTTAGAGGGACTCAACTTATATATATTTCTATTTCGGTGCTGATAATGAGTTTAATATTTTCTTATTTTCCTGCTGCTAGAGCAGCTAAATTAAAACCTGTCACAATTTTAAGACATGAATAAGCTTTTAGCATCCAGTCTATCGAAAACCTATTACTCAGCTGGACACAAATTAGAGGTGCTTAAAAATGTCAATATTACTCTTGCTCAAGGAAAAACAATTGGTGTGATAGGATCATCTGGAAGTGGCAAAACAACTTTGCTTCAAATACTTGCAGGATTGGAATTCTCAGATAAAGGCGATATTTTTTATAACGATATAGATTTATTGGCAAACGGTGCTAAGAAATTTAATTCAATGCGAAGCCAATTATTTGGCTTCGCATATCAATTTCACTATTTGCTTGACGATTTAACTGTTTATGAGAATTGCAACTTAGTATTCAGGATTGCAAACAATAAAAATAAATTAAAGAATTCAGAAAAAATTATGACAATCCTTCGCGATCTTGGAATTGATCAGCTCAAAGATAGCTATCCTTTTATGCTTTCTGGAGGAGAGAGGCAACGCGCTGCTATAGCTAGGGCAATTGTCCATGAACCCATGTTTGTTTTAATGGATGAACCAACGGGTAATCTAGACCAAGATAATGCTGAAGTAATTCAAGATTTAACAATTAAATTAGCAAAAAACCTAAATATAGGGATTGTGGTTGCAACTCATGATTTAAAATATGCTGGTAAACTAGATTCTGTATTTCGCATAGAAAGTGGAGAATTGAAGTCAATATAAGATGAACAATATATTAATATCCGGAGGATGGTTTATTTGGCCACTCCTTGTGTGCTCAATTTTGCTAATTTCTATAGTGCTGGAAAGACTTTGGTTCTTACAGAGAAGATTAGTTGCTCCAAAAGGCTTGCTTCGTCAAGTTCAGAATTTAATCCAAAAAGATTCTTTTCACTCACAAAATCAAGATGAAATTGCCTTGTCCTCACAATTGGGAGACTTACTAACGCACTGCTATCAATATCATCCAAATTCAAGAGATTTCTTAGAGGTCAAAGCTGAGGAGAAAGCCTCTGAAATTAAATTATTATTAGAACGCAATTTGTCCATGTTAAGCACCATTGCAAGTATTAGTCCATTACTTGGACTTCTTGGAACTGTTGTAGGTATGATAAAAGTCTTCAGTAACATTGACATAAATGGAAGTGCAAATACTGATCTTTTAGCTGCTGGCATATCTGAGGCGCTAATAACCACAGCTTTTGGATTGATTATTGCTGTACCGGCAATTATTTTTTATAGATATTTTGAACAAAAAACCGTGATATTAATGTCAATATTACAAGCAAATACTTCAATATTTTTAGATTTTATATACAAAAAATGAAATTCTATACAAATAAAGAGCGAGCCTTAAGCATAGAGATTACTCCCTTGATTGATATTGTTTTTTTATTGGTAATTTTTTTTGTTGTCACTTCTAAAATTGAAACTAATCAGTATTTAACTCTAGATCTTCCTGAGTCTCAGTCTTTTGCTTCATCAGTTTCTAACAGTTCTCAAAATATTATTTTATTAGAATCGGGAGTACTAATAATCAATAATCAGGAATTTTCTATTTCAAACATTGATAATATGCTTGAAGGCATAACTTCTAATTTTTTAAAAACAGAAGTAGTTGTTCTCTCAATTGAAAACAAAGCTTTTCATGAATGGGTAATCGCCCTAATGGATGGTCTTCAGCAACTTGGCTTCCAAAACATACAAATTAAAACTTATACTGATTAGTCATGAGCCCATTAAGAAGACTGTTCTCATATACGTTTAGATTTAAATTCTCATTTGTCTTTAGTATCTTTGGATTTGTCCTTTTTGCATCTGCTGATATTGCAGCTGTTGAATGGATTAGAAGAATTATTGAATACATTAACTCTGATCAAGATGATTTCAGTATATATCTTGTTTTAGCATTAATTTTTATTGCTATAGGACGGGGATCAGGTTTTTTTATTGGCAATTATTTTATGTCTAGGGTTGGATTCGGTATTGTGCATGATCTTAGAGCAGAGCTCTTTTCAAAGTTAATAAATTTACCTAAGAATTTTTTTGATCAAAATCAGTCAGGCCAGCTTATCAATAGAATTACCTTTACTACGACACAAGTATCTGGCGCAGCATCAAATGCAATTAAAACATTTGTAAGAGAAGGCTTTTTACTCCTAGGCTTATTGGCGTATATGTTTACTTTGAACTGGAAATTAACACTGCTCTTACTTATAACAACGCCATTTATTGCGATAATAGTTTACATAGCTGGACGTCGTTTGAGAAAGTTAGCAAAAACCATTCAAACAGCAATGGGCGATGTCACTCACCTTGCTTCAGAGGCTGTTGATGGCAATCTTGAAATCAAATCTTTCAATGCTGAAAAATATGAAAAGGATAGATTTTTTGCTGCAAATGCTTCAAATAAAACTCAAAATTTAAAATTAGAAGCTACTAGTAATTTAGCTACGCCTATTATTCAATTATTGGTCTCAATATCTTTATCTATAGTTGCTTATTTTGCTCTTGGATCTCAACTTGGCATCAAACTAAATGCTGAGGACTTCGTTGCATTTATAACAGCTGCTGGTTTAATGGCTAAACCTATTCGTCAACTCTCAAATATTAATGCTGTTATTCAAAAGGGCTTGGCTGCCGCTGTTGAAATCTTTGATCAATTAGATGCACAAGAGGAGGACGATGATGGTCAAATTGAATCAAGTATTGTCGGTGCTGTAGATTTTGAAAATGTTTGTTTTTCTTACAACAAAAAAGATCCTGTTTTAAATAATTTAAATTTTAGGATATCCCAAAATGAAACAGTCGCCATAGTTGGTAAATCTGGCTCTGGGAAATCTACCATAGCTAATTTATTATCGAGATTTTATTCAAATTATGATGGTTCTATTTTAATTGATGGTACAAGTATTCTTGACTATAAACTGACTCATCTTCGCGAAGCCATCTCCATAGTTAATCAAACTCCTACATTGTTTAACGATACCATTGAAAAAAATATTGCATATGGTGAGAATGAAATTGATCAAGACAAACTAAAGGATGCTGCTGAGATCTCAGGATGCTCGGAATTTATTTCAAGATTTCCAGAGGGATATAAATCTGAGATTGGAGATGATGGGGTATTGTTATCAGGCGGCCAACGTCAACGTATTGCAATTGCTAGAGCATTTTACAAAGATTCTCCAATTATTATATTAGATGAAGCAACCTCAGCATTAGACAACGAATCTGAGTTGATTGTTCAGGAG
>ERZ802822.2044-NODE-2044-length-11564-cov-8.845390_pt1 | contig 11564 bp, 12 predicted proteins | sample MGYA00345649_ERZ802822 | MGnify/ENA primary metagenome ERZ802822 (study PRJEB30503, sample SAMEA104212359) | marine metagenome | biome: Westerlies Biome; feature: [SRF] surface water layer (ENVO:00010504) within the epipelagic zone...; material: water... | reverse complement strand
AATGTCTACAGAGCTTTGTATAGACAAGGAGTTATAATGGATAAAGCATACTCAGGATCAACAGTTAGAAGAGTTTTTACTCTTGTGTCAGGAGGAAATACTCAAACTATTGCTTCATTTATTGCTTTTAATGAATTTCCACACTGGGGTAATTTAACAGAAGATCAATCATGGGAAGATTTGTATAATGAGGAATTTGGATGGCGACAATTTGACACTGATTCTCAAGCCTATGATAATTCTATTAGAGAGTGGGGTATAAGCACTATTTTAATGGAAAGGGTAGATAATATGATGCCTAACTAAATTATTGTATAAAAAGCTATTATAAAAAAAAGGCTCCAATATGGAGCCTTTTTTATTTAAAATAGAAAGAGCTCCAAAGAGCTCTTTCACCAAACAAAATAATTAAAGAAATTATTCTGGAATCACTACGTTGTCAATTGCATGAATAACTCCATTAGAAGTATCTACATCTGCAATTACTACTTTAGCTTTACCACCTTGGTTATCCATTACATACACACTACCTTCCCATAATTTTAGAGTTAGATCACCACCTTGTAAAGTTGTTACAGTAAACTCTCCACCGTTGTCGTTAATAGCTTTTACGACATCACCTGCCATAAATTTACCAGCTACAACATGATAAGTAAGAATAGATTGTAATGTTTCTTTGTTTTCAGGTCTTAGTAAATTATCTACTGTGCCTTCAGGAAGTTTAGCAAACCCATCGTTTGTTGGGGCAAAAACTGTAAATGGACCTTCAGAAGAAAGTGCACCAACTAAATCACCTGCTTGAACTGCAGCTACTAAAGTTGAAAAGTTATCATTAGAAACAGCAGTTTCGACGATATTCTTATCATTTACACTTGAGCTAAGTACAAAACTTAGAATTGAATATTTTATAAAACTTAATATCATAATTATATTTTTTAAATTAGAATGCAAACATTCTTCTTTTCCACGGATATATAATCAATGATTACTCCTTTAACTTTTAATTAGTAAAAGTTTTAACATAATTTTAAAATATCATAACTTGAAATAATGGGAGGTTTGAAATCATATCTGTCTTTAATATCACTTTTAGCTTTGTTTTCTTGTAGTAAAGAAATAACCCGGCAAAATAATGAATCTGTTGATGAAATTTTTACTGAATTAGGTAGTGATGCACCTTATTTATATGGTGAAACATATTATGGGAGAAAAAGTTATGTTACTTATTATCCCGGAAATATTCCTGTAATATTAAGTATTCCGCATGGTGGAGACATCTCACCATCTGAAATTGGAAATAGGACATATGGGGTTTCTGTTACAGACTCTAATACAATAGAGTTGGGAATTGCAATTAGAAACTACTTTTATTCTAATTATAACATTAGGCCTTATGTAATAATTAATAACCTAAAGAGGACTAAGCTTGATGCAAATAGAGAAATCAATGAAGCAGCACAAGGAAATATTTTTGCAGAGAGAGCATTTGATGAATTTCATTTTTATATTAATTCTGCACGGGAGGAAATTATATCTAAATACTCTACTGGTTTTCTTTTTGACATTCATGGTCATGGTGTCAATCCAGACGGATTCTATGATATGAGGACATGGATTGGCTATTTATTAAGTGCTGATCAGCTAGATAATTCTGATAGTTATATTGATCAAAACATTTCTATTGATAATACGAGTATCTACAATATTGCTAACTCCTCAACTGAGACACTATCAGAAATTCTGAGGGGTCCAAATAGCTTAGGGTCATTTTTTGAGAATAATTTATACACAGCATTACCGAGTTCAAATAGTCCAAGCCCAGAAGGTATGAGATACTTTAGTGGAGGATTCAATACATTTCTTTATGGTAAGGATAGAAATTTTAATTTTAATGCAATACAGTTAGAATTTCCATTCCCAGATTTAAGAGATACACCCGAATCAAGAAATTCTTTTGCATCTGCTTTTGTGAATCTAGTTCAAAAGTATATTCAAACCCATACAGGAATAGATATCTTCAAAACTGATTAAATATTTTAACATTATATTAAATTGAACCAATTGATGTATTCTATATCGTTGTTATAGGAATAGATATTTGACACTTATAATTTTAACTATATGCATTTCTTGTTCTAAACCTGATAATGTTACTATTTCATGGATAGTTCCAGCTGGGAGCTCAGCTACAACATATTATTATGTTTGCTCAATACATGATTCGATGGAAGCCTCAATAATTGTTCTTTAATTAATTAAATATCAACTTTTATTTAGTTATTTGTAATAATGTTTGATTTTAGGGAGATTTTTACTGCTAGTATGATACTTTTCGCTGTTATTGATATAATAGGAGCTACACCTATAGTTATATCTCTAAGAGAGAAGGTTGGCAAAATTGAATCTGAAAAGGCTACCCTAGTAGCAATGATTATAATGATTGGTTTTCTTTTTGTTGGAGAAGAAATACTAAATTTAATTGGAATTGATATTAATTCATTTGCAGTAGCTGGTGCAATAGTAATATTTTTCATTGCTCTTGAAATGGTATTAGGTGTTACAATATTTCAAGGTGACGAACCTGAAACAGCCTCAATAGTCCCAATAGCATTCCCAATTATTGCAGGGGCAGGTACTCTTACAACTCTTTTGTCTCTCAGAGCTGAATACCAATTAGTAAATGTAATAGTGGCAATAATGATTAATTCTTTATTTGTTTATATAATACTTAAATCTTCAAATAGGATTGAAAGGCTTCTTGGAAAAAATGGGATAGGAATTATTAGAAGAGTTTTTGGAATTATTCTCTTATCAATTTCAGTAAAGCTTTTCTCTTCTAATGTTAGTTTAATCGTATAGAATAGATGAAATACATTAAGTTAATTACAATATATTTTATGTCAATTTCATACACTTATGTTGGGGTTAGACATTTTATAGACCCTGATTTTTTTCTTGCCATAATGCCAAATTATCTTCCATATCATTTGGAACTTGTGTATTTATCAGGAATTGCAGAGATTTCTTTTGGTATTCTACTTTGTTTCAAAAAAACTAGGACTTATGCAGCATATGGCTTGATCATCCTTCTTGTATGTGTGTTTCCTGCGAATATTCATTTAGTAGAAAGTGAGTTATCTCAATCTATCCTTGGTGCTACAAAAAATCAAACTATTATTCGTCTTCCATTTCAAATACTTTTTATTTCTCTTGCATATTGGCACTCAAAAAATAATTAAATTTAAAAATGAAGAATTTTTTTAACTGGCATGAGAAGATGGTCTGGAAGTTTTCAAAAGAATTTAATCTTAGTAAATATCAAGTCCTTATTCTAACCTGGCTTGAGGGAGTCTTAATAGGTGTTGTATTATGTAAGTTCATATTTTAATATCTATTTGACCTTCAAAAACTAACTTAGCAGGACCAGTTATACTAATATTAGAAAAATTATCATCCTTTGAATTAAATTCAACCTTTAAATCACCTCCTTGACACTTCATTGTTATAAGATTGCTGTTGGATTTTCCTAAATAATTCATGCATATAGCTGATGCTGTAGACCCTGTTCCACATGCAAGAGTTTCATTTTCAACTCCTCTTTCATAAGTTCTAATTTTAAAAGTTTCATTGGATATTTTTTCAATAAAATTAACATTCACTCCTTCTTTTTTGAAGTAATGATTATATCTTATGGAACTTCCCTCTAAATTAACATCTAACTTATCAGTATTTTCTTTTTCAATAACTAGGTGAGGTGAACCCGTATCTAGCAATGTACCATATTCATTTTCTATGATCTCTGAATTAATCTTCATTTCCATTTTGATAAGTTCATGTTTAATTATTTCAGCTTTGTGAACACCATCAAATGCTTCAAATTCAGTCTTTTTGTTAATAATATTATTTTTGAAAGCAAATGATATTGCACATCTTGAACCATTACCACAAAGGGAGCCAAGATTTCCATCAGGAGTATAATGAACAATTTCAAAGTCAGATGAGATAGAATTTTTTATAAAAATTAAACCATCACCTCCAATACCAAAGTTTCTATCACAAATATTTTTAATTAATGATGAGTTATAGCTGATATTTTCATTACGGTTATCAATTATAACAAAGTCATTTCCCGCACCGTTATATTTACTGAAGTTTATTTTCATATAGGCGCAAAACTAAAAAATTTAACTAACATATATTAGTTAAAAAAACAGTTATTTACCGTTTTGAATAGGTTCTGTATTTGGCATTAATTTATTAAGCACAAAGTACACAGGGCAAAACTTAGTTACAGGACTGATTATTTGAAGAATTCCTACTCCAATAGCAATATAAATAAGATTTTCATTTATATATGCAGCTCCAATGATAGATAGAAGGTATGTAAGTCCAACAATACCATCATGAGCTCTAACTTTTATTATATTTTTTTCCATAATTTAATTTATATGATTAAACCATAAATTTAAATAATAATCTTAGAACTACTATTAAAAGAATATTAATTTATTCACCATATATAACCCTTCTTATTTCTCCCCACGTTACAAGTTTTATATCATTGTCTTTTAATATTTTTTTTATCTCTTTAGAGTTAAAAACATCATAATCTAATTGTCTCCACAAAGATCCATATTCAGGATGATCTATAGTGACTGCTTTAAGCTCTTCATTATCGTATCCTAGATGAAGTAAGAAAACATTTAAACCAGGTGCTAGTGATTTAATTTTAGAAGAATATAAATTAAACCAATCATCATATTTGTATATGTCTTCAACAATAAATGAATTTGCTAAATCCTCTCCATATGTTTCTTCAAACCATGCTCTATCTAAACCAGGATATAGCATGTAAATATCGTTAACTGGCTCTATATAATCAGGCATAGGAAAAGTTTCATCAAATAAGTTTAAACTTCTTGATTTAGTAACCATAGAAACTAGCTTGTTTTTATGACCAACCTGTATGTAAACTTTCCATAATTCTTTATTTACTGCTAATGCACCCATGTGTGTATCAATGTGCGTTGGATTTAATCCAATTAATCTAGAGTAATCAATCTGGGCTTGTAGTTCCTTTCTAACTTCTTCTGGATCAGAATAAAGATTGACATCACTAGTGTTATCATAGAATTCATTATGACTATTGATCAACGACGAAATTTCATTGGATGGCATAACACCTCTCCACTTATAATTTTTCCACTCTGCAGTTAAAGTTAAATGTAAACCTAAATCATATTGTGGATATTTTTTATGGAATACCGCCACTTCTTTTATCCATGGAGATGGAATCATTGCACTACCTGAATTAATTACATTATTTTTAAATCCATCAAAAGAAGCAATATTTACTGAGTGAGACACCCCTATATCATCTCCATGAATAATTAAAAGTTTAGCATCCTTATCATATCCTAATTTTTCTGCAATATTATTGATCTGAGAATTACTACTTATAAAAAATAATAGTGTAAAAAGTAAAATAAAATCTTTCATAACCAATTAGTTTTTAATATAATATAAGTATATTTTCAAATAAATTATACTAGATGAGATCATTAATAATCCTTTTAACCTTTCTTCTATTTTCATGTGAATCAAATTCAGAAGAAAATAAAATTGCAATTGTAATTCATGGAGGAGCAGGCACAATTCTTAAAGAAAACATGACTCCAGAATTAGAGTCTGCATATTTACAGAAGCTAGAAGAAGCTGTCAAAGTAGGTTATCAAATACTTAAAGATGGAGGGTCAAGCCAGTCAGCAGTTGAGGAAACTATTAAAATTATGGAAAATTCTCCTTTATTTAACGCAGGTGTAGGTGCTGTATTAACTAATGACGAAACTGTTAGTCTTGATGCTTCATTCATGGAAGGTGCTAACCTGAATGCAGGAGCAATAGCTGGATCTAAATATGTCAAGAATCCTATTTCAGCAGCTATTTCAGTTATGGAAGACTCTCCTCATGTTCTTCTTTCATCTGAAGGTGCTGATGAATTTGCAATTCAAAAAGGTTTAGATACTATGCCCAATTCATATTTTATTACTGAAAGAAGACTCAATTCAGTTAGGAGAGCAAAAGAAAATGATAAATTGACTTATGTTGATCCATTTATTAATGATTCAAAATACGGAACAGTTGGTTGTGTAGCTATTGATATAAATGGAAATATATCTTCAGGAACTTCAACTGGAGGAACGACTAATAAAAAGTGGGGTAGAATAGGGGATGCTCCAATAATAGGAGCAGGAACTTATGCTAATAATGATTGTTGTGGAATCTCTGCTACTGGATGGGGAGAACATTTTATTAGAAATGTTGTTGCATATGACATTGCTGCTCAAATCATGTATAACAATAAAAATATAGTTGAAGCTTCTGTAGAATCTTTGGATAAAGTTATGAGAACAGGAGGTGATGGGGGAGTTATAGGGCTTGATAAATCTGGTAATTTAGCTATGGAATTTAATACTGCAGGGATGTATAGAGCCTTTATTGATAATGAAGGAAATCTTACAGTAAAAATTTATTCAGATTAGTCAGAAGGTCTGTAAATCTTTCTATCACTTAGATTTTTCAAAACTTTACTTTTTGAGTAAAGAAGAGGAAAAAACTTATCATTTGCCCAATCTTCATATAGATTCTTGTAAAATTTACTTTTAGGGTTACCAGATTGTCCAGGTGAATTTGTAGCAAAACTATTATCCCAATCTTTTGTATTTATGACTACTCTAAAACTACCACCAGATCTTTGGTTTAATTCACTTGATGTTGAACCTGGGGTGAAACCATCTCCACCTCTTGGATACGTATCTAAGCCAATTATGTCTTTAATAGAGTCATTAACAACTTTTTCTAGCGGGTGGTATATTTTTACGTGTTTATAGTTTTCCTGCCCATATACCCATCCGCTGTTCTCTTCACCATACTTCTTAATTAGACTTTTAATTGTTAAATCAAAAGTCTTATTAAGAAATTCAGTCTTTTCTTGATCACTCATTTTTGAAATACCTTCAATAACTTTATATATCTGAACATCTAAATACTTTTGAACAGACTCCGGAACATACTTTTTTATAAACTCAAAATATATCTGAGTTTGCCATTCTATATATATACCTGCCTCTATTGAGTTCTTATCAAGAATATTATCCCACTCAATAAGTTTTTTAAAATACTCAAGATTATTTGTGATATAATCTTTAGACATATTAATTATTTGCTTGGATGGAATAGAAAAATAGTCAATTTGAAGATTAGTCATATCTTCCATATTAAATTTATCCTTACTCTCTAAAATACTATTAACTCTCTCACCTCTATATGGATCAGCCCAGTCATATCCAATTGCATCCCATCTCTCATAATCCTCTGGAGTTACATTTTGATTAGCAGTTGCTATATATCCTTTTTCTGGATTAAAAAGATTAGGTTTCTCAATTATCTCTAGATAGTCCTCCCATTCAAAATTACCGTCTCCATTAATGGGAACAAGACCGCTATGAGTTTTTCTAATAGGAGCAATTCCTACGGCTTGCCAACCAATATCTCCATATTTGTCAGCCCAAACCATATTCTCTCCAGGAATGTTAAAATAATTAGAAGCCTCTCTGTATTCTTCCCAATTTTCTGCTTGATCCATCCTTAATGATGCTAAATAAGGAGATCCTCCAATCTCTGACCAACCATTTTTAACAGCATATGCTTTTTTTCTTTTTTTATCTATGAATGTTACAGGTCCATGAACTGAATAGAATAACTCAACATTGACATCTTCTTTATTTTTAATTTTTATAGTTTCATTGATCTTACTAAATGTTTTCCATTGACCGTTATGCATATACTCATTAAGATTAGATGGATTTAATTTGTAAACATAAAGATCTTCAGCATCAGTTCTAAAAACTGTTAGTCCCCATGCGCCAATCCCATTATGTCCAATTGATATCCCAGGAATTTCAGGCTCTCCTCCTCCAATCACATTCCATCCAGGTGCAACTAAGTGTGCCATATATCTTAATGATGGATTAGAGAGTGATCTATGAGGATCATTTGCAAGTATTGGAAAACCATTAAATGATTTATCTCCAGAAATTGCCCAATTATTACTCCCAATTGAATACTCATCATTAATATGAACATTGGATTTAGAAAAAGCAATATCATTTTCAGATTGATACTTATCTAAAATATAGTTTTTCTTAAACTCAATCGGTTCTCTATATGCATTATATAGTCTTAAGATATCTTGTTTTAAATCTTCATATGTTAGATTATTATCTAAGCTTATATCTGGGTCTTTTGGGTGAAACCACATAAGTTCTTTAACTTTCTCTTCACCAATTAGTGAAACAGCCCTCCCTATATTCAGTTCTTGATCAATATTACCAAGTAATCCTTGATGTCTAGATATTACTACCTCAGTAGTCCAATTCTCAGGCTTAATACCTAATAATTTAAATTCAATTGGAAGTTGAGATGGAGTCTCATTTATTTCTTCTATATATTTATTAATTCCAGAAACAAATGATGAAACAATTTCAAAACCATCTTCATGATAGTGATTAAGCTCTTCTTCCATATTACCTCTAAACTTAAAAAGTCTAGTTCCTATATCTCTATCTAATTCATCTTCTCCTAAGATTTCTGATACCGTGCCAGTAGCTTGCCTTCTCCATATTTCAAATTGAAATAATCTATCCTTTGCAGCAAGGTATCCTTGCATAAAAAAAAGATCATTTTGATTGTTTGCATATATATGGTTAATACCATAATTATCTCTAAGAACTTCAACTTCATCAGATAATCCATCAATTAGGATTGAATTTGAACATGAATATAAGATGGCAGCAATAAATAGTAGAATAGGTTTTTTCATATTATGGCTTTATTCTAAATTATCAAAAAAATATCTCTTGTGCTAATCTGAAAGTATTAGAATGAGCTTCAATAATATTTTTCAAAAGAGTTGAATAACCTCCTCCCATTGAAACTTGTATAGGTATTGAATCTCTTTTACAAATGTCTAAAATAAATTTATCTCTCTCTTTACAGCCATTAATAGATAATGACAATCTACCTAACTTGTCATTTTCTAAAACATCAACACCAGATAAATAAAAGATAAAATCTGGTTTAAATTTATCTATTTCTCTTGGTATTGTTTTCTTCAATATTTTAAGATATTCTTCGTCCTTTGTATTATCATTAAACTCTATATCCAAATCACTTTTTTCCTTTCTAAATGGATAGTTTTTTTTACCATGAAATGAAATAGTGAAGACATTAGTATTTGAGTTAAATAATGACGCAGTTCCATTTCCTTGATGAACATCAAGGTCAATAATCATTATCTTTTTTGCTAATTGCTCATTTAATAGATAGTTTGCACCTATAGCTTGATCATTTAACATACAAAATGCTTCTCCTCTATTATAAAAAGCATGATGAGTTCCACCTGCAATGTTCATAGATATTCCATTTTTAATTGAATAATGAACACCTTGAATAGTCCCATCTGCAATTTCCATTTCTCTATCCACTAAATCCTTACTCAATGGAAAGCCGATTTCTCGTATTTCTTTTTTAGATAAATTAAGGGATGTAAATCTTTTAAAATATTCAACTTCGTGAGTTAATAAAACTATATTTTCGTCAATTTTTTTTGGTTTAAAAAAATTATCACTCGTACAGGTATTTTCACGAATAAGTTGCTCAGGAATTAGCTCATATTTAATCATAGGAAACCTATGATTCTCTTCAAGAGGATATATATAGTTTTTATTAAACGCAATCTTCAGCATTGAGATAAATATAAAAAAAAAGACCTCACTAGGAGGTCTTTTTATAATGTGAATATAAAATTAATTCCAAGAGCTACTGCTCATTTCTGGCATTAACATTAAATGTCTAATTCTTCTGCCTTCTGGCATTAAAGATGCATCAACTTTTTCTGAATCTTGTTCATAAGCATCATTTCCATATAGTTCATTATATTTCTCAATCATAGCTTGAAGTGGCTCTCCATAGTCAGCAGACTGACCTGAATATCCATCATGACTGAATCTTACTTGAACCCAATTACCATTACATCCTGAAGCACAGCCTAGGACATTCATTGCAGATCCATATCCACTTTCAACCATAGATTTCTTCACTCTTTGTCTAAATCTCCAAAAGTCTTGTTCTCCAGAATCTTTATAATTATAATAAATAACTCTTCTAAGATTTCCCGTTGAATCTTCTGGTACATATGACGCAGCTGCATTTCTTTGCCATACTCTTGCAGCACCCTCAGTGTAATAAGGTCGAGCAACTTTATTCCAGTAACTTAACTCTTCAGCATCAACAGGATTGTCAAGCTCATTAATCGATTCCATCCATCTTACTCTTATGAAATCAGTTGCATTTGGTCCAGTTAATATTTGAAATGTAACGAAATTTGCAGAATCTTCGCTGTTATTATACATCTGAGTTTTTTTAGCAACTCCAGACATAAATTTATCCATTTGACCATCCTTTACCTCAAGTGTTCTAGATTGACCAACTTGAGCAGTTAATGAGGAAACAAATAGAATTAAAAATAATGTAATTGTAATTTTTTTCATTTTGTTTTTTTTAATTGTTAAGGTGGCTAATTTAGGAAAGAAAAAGTCTCAGCTGCAATATCAAATTAAATATTTAATGAATACTGTTAATTATTAATGATTTGATAACATTGGCTAATAATAATAGAAATATTCATCCAATAGTCAGTGTTTTTATAATAATTCACTAATCAAAAAGTTAACACATTTATTATTAACATTAAAAGTAGGATAAAAAGTATTATTTTGCTTAAGAGTATAACTGGTTCCCTCATTTTTTTATTTTTTTTTTCAATAATAAATTTCCATATTAGGATAAATAATAAAGTAAAAATTAAAACTTTTATATCAATTGAGCTTCCATAATTTACAAAATCTCTCATTTTAATCTTTTATTAGGAAAGTAGTAGTTTTCCTTGTGTTTAATTCCACATCTTCATCGTTGACAACAACCTGAAGTGTTGTTAGAGTGCCAATTTTCTTTTCTAAATCTAAACTCAAAGAAAAAATAGCTCTATCTTTTGAAAATATTCTACCTGAGACAATACCTCTTTTTATAAACTCAATATTAGTATTTAATTCAGCATCGTAAATACCAACAAATCTTGTTAATGTTGGAAGACTAGTTTCTATAATAACCTCTTTTCTTGTTAGTCTGATTACTCCTTCTATATCTAGTTCAAAATAGTTAACACCATTATCTCGATATATCTTGATATTATAATCTCCAATTAAACCTTCATCTTTCAAGTAATCACCAACTAACCTATCTCTATTAATTTTAACATATTCATCTTCATTAACAAAATTGAAATAGTCCATGAAATAACCTGAAAATATTCTATCAGAAGTAATTATTTCTAGCTTTTTCCCTAAAGACTCTCTTTTTGCAAGTTTGACAATATCATTATATTCTCCTTTTATTATAAGGTAGGAGAGATATTTATTTTTCATTGTGCTTTGTTGAAGTATCCA
>ERZ802822.2043-NODE-2043-length-11569-cov-5.750261_pt1 | contig 11569 bp, 13 predicted proteins | sample MGYA00345649_ERZ802822 | MGnify/ENA primary metagenome ERZ802822 (study PRJEB30503, sample SAMEA104212359) | marine metagenome | biome: Westerlies Biome; feature: [SRF] surface water layer (ENVO:00010504) within the epipelagic zone...; material: water... | reverse complement strand
GTATATGTTCATTAATAGCGGAATAGCAGGAAACATTAAGGCTGTGACTGTGTAATCTATATTCATACGAATCAAATTGATTATCAATCTTGTGTTTGTTATTTACAAGTAAAATATAATGAACCAGGTAAAAATTTTTATTGATTTAATAAGATTAAAAAAACCAATTGGCTTTATGCTTTTATTTTGGCCATGTGCTTGGGGATTAACTTTAGCTTATGATTTTTCTGAAGATTTAAATAATTATTTTTTTTACTTAACTTTATTTTTTTTAGGCTCTGTTTTAATGAGATCTGCTGGTTGCATTGTAAATGACATAGTAGATAAAAATTTCGACAAAAAAGTCGTTAAAAGTTAAACAAATAAATCTTAAAAAAGTTTTAGATATAGAAGACGTTACCTTTGTTGCAGTGATTAGAGTTAAAGCAATTAAAACAATATTTTCCTGGGATTGGGAGCTGGATTACCGAAGAAGCTCAGGATGGTTCGTATCTGTACTTTTTTGCGCCATCGTCACATTTTTGGCATCAATACTTACAAATCGACCATCACCAAACACCTGGTTGGCGTTAATTTGGATGAATTTAATATTTAGCAGCATACAAATAGCTGGAAGAACTTTTTTCCAAGAGGACGGCAAGTACTTTTATATTGACCAATTAGTTAACTCCACAGAACTTTTAATTGGTAAAAGTATAACCACATCCTTGAGCACATTATTTATATCTATTTTAAGCTTTGGACTCTTTTATCTCTGGATTGGATTGCCAAATTCTGAGGAAAATCTTACTTCTTTGATCCCTTTGACATTGTCAATCGGGCTCGGATCTATTGCAATGTCGTGTACGCTATGTTTTACATCAGCAATCTCTTCAAAAGTAAACGGAAACGCTGGCTTAATGTCAATACTCAGTATCCCACTTTTATTACCCACATTATTAGTTTCACTAAGAGCAAGTAAACTAGCTCTAATTGGTGAATCAATCAAAGAAATTTATCCATTATGGTTTGGAGAAATAGCACTTTGCGCGCTCTCCTTGGCTCTTGGTGCTATTCTATTTCCTTACCTTTGGCGCTCCTAATGAAGGCTTGGAAATACACAGGTATAATTTTAGTCGCATATTCGCTTTATGCTGGCTTAATGTTAGATGTCCCAAGGTTAGTGATTTTAAATGAAACCATAAGGAATTTATATTTTCATGTTCCTATGTGGTTCACAATGATTGTGCTTTTATTGAACTCGGTAATTTTGAGCATTCGTTTTTTGCAATCTGGACAAGATGGCCTCAAAGTAAATTTAATTTTCGATCTCAAGGCAAAAAATTTTGCTGAAGTTGCAATGATGTTTTCATTACTAGGCCTATTCACTGGAATGGTTTGGGCAAAGGCAACATGGGGAACATTCTGGACTGCAGACCCGAAGCTAAATGGAACAGCTGTCACACTTTTAATTTATACAGCATACTTTATTCTTCGCAATAGCATAGAGGATATAGAGAAAAAAGCTCGTATTTCATCGATTTACAATGTTTTTGCCTTTGTATTAATGATAGTTTTCATAGGTATTTTACCTCGTATGACTGAGTCTTTGCACCCAGGTAATGGTGGCAATCCGGGTTTTTCGAATTATGATTTGGATAGTGGAATGAGAATGATATTCTATCCTGCTATAATTGGATGGATTTTGGTAGGGTTTTGGATCAGCTCATTAAGAAATCGAATAGAAATTTTAAAAAATAAAAAATGATTTTTTCACAAATAGCAACCAGAACTGTTGATATGGCAGATATTTTTAGAGCTGATGGCAAGATATATGTAGTATTAGTAGTTCTCGGAATAATATTTGGAGGATTGACTTTATACCTGATTTACCTTGATCGAAAAATAAGCCGACTCGAAAGAGATCAAAAAAAATGAAAAGAACGCAAATAATATTGCTTTTGGTGATCGCCCTTATGATTGGAGCCTTACTCGTAACCCTAGAGGATGCCAGTGTATATGCAACTTTCGACATTGCAGATAAACAAACTCCAGAAACAGTAACCGTTGTAGCAAAATTAGATTTAGAAAATCCAATAGAGTTTGACCCTAAAACTACTTTATTGACTTTTAAAGCTATCGATAAAAATGGTAGGTCAAAAAATGTTATTTATAACCAGCCAAAACCAATGGATTTTGAGCGCTCAGAGGAAATAACAATAACTGGATACTCTACATCAGATTATTTTGTAGCCGAAGAAATATTGATGAAATGCCCATCAAAATATATAGATGAGAAGGGCATAGACACATCTTTGATTTACTCAATAAATTCATAAATAAATGGACTACATCGGAGAGCATAGTCTATTTGCTTTTTTAGGCAGGGCCTCAGTTGCACTGGCTTTTTCGGGATCTGTAGCAACTTTTGTTTTTTACAGTCTATACTATATGGGTTCCAAAAAAGAAAAAAACAAGCATCTCTCAGGGCTAAAATCAGCAGGAAGATTGAGCTTTCTATTACATTCAATAGGTGTAATTGGAACGATTTCAATACTATTTGTTGCGCTATTTAATCACTGGTTTGAATTTGATTACGTCTGGAGACACAGCTCATTGGAAATGCCAATGAAATACATAGCATCATGTTTTTGGGAGGGTCAAGAAGGTAGTTTTTTACTCTGGACAACATGGCATATGATTCTGGGATGGGTATTAATAGGGACTGCAAGAAAATGGGAATTTGGAACATTAATGCTGCTTGCTATGGTTCAAATGTTTTTGACTTCAATGCTCCTAGGAATTTATATAGGTGATATAAAAATAGGCTCTTCTCCTTTTATATTGATTCGCGAACTTTCAGAGAACGTAGGGCTCCCATGGACAGAGATGAAAGATTATTTGATAAGATTACCATCACTTAGAAACGGGCAGGGACTAAACCCATTATTACAGAATTATTGGATGGTAATACACCCACCTACTCTTTTTCTAGGATTTGCATCTGTGACAATACCGTTTTTATTTGCCATTACAGGTATTTTAGAAAAAAGATATATTGATTGGGTTATCCCTGCATTACCGTGGACCTTTTTCGGAATATCAATATTAGGCACGGGAATTTTAATGGGAGGTGCATGGGCCTATGAAGCTCTTAGCTTCGGCGGGTTCTGGGCATGGGACCCTGTAGAAAACTCCAGTCTTGTTCCATGGCTTACCCTGGTAGCAGCTGGTCACCTAATGATGATTGTTAAGCATAAAAAATCAGCTCCTACCACAGCATTATTCCTTACAATCTTTTCTTTTCTTTTAATTCTATATTCAACATTTCTTACAAGATCTGGAATTCTTGGTGACACTTCCGTTCATGCTTTTGTTGATTTAGGATTAAATAGCCAATTGATTATTTTCTTAGGTTATTTTTCTTTAGGATCATTATTTATTTTTTTATGGCACTGGAAAAAATATCCGAAAAGCCCATCGGAAGATGCCTTTAACTCCAGAGAGTTTTGGATGTTTATAGGGTCCTTAACTTTACTTTTATCAGCAGTCCAAATCATATTTAGTACAAGCATACCGGTTTTTAATAAGATAATCGGTCCAGAGGGTCTAATCCCCATCCTTGAAAACCCTATGGCTCCTCCAGTAGATGCTGCAAAGCACTTTAATAGCCTTCAAATACCTTTTGCATTAGTAATTACACTATTAATGGCATTTGTTCCGTTCTTGCGCTGGAGAGAGACTCCAAATGCTCTCATAAAAAGAATTTTACCCTCAGCACTTATATCGATAGCTTTTAGCGCTTTTTGCATATGGGGTCTTGAACTCCATGAACCTCTATACGCGGCTTTATTAGTCGTATCTATTTTTGGGGTTTTGAGTAATGCTGATTATTGGCTGCGTATTTTACGTGGGAGGTGGACGACAGGAGGTATGGCTATGGCTCATTTAGGCTTTACTCTTGTTCTATTAGGTGCATTGATAAGCAATGGAAAAAAAGAGGCGATTAGCACTAATGCGAGTTTCATTCACGAAGATTTTCCCGCCAACGAGAACATACTTTTACCTATGGGTGATACTGTCTCTATGTATCCATATTATGTTTCATGGCAGGGTGAAAAGATAGAAGGCCATAATAGGGTTTTTGATATTGACTTTTTTGAAGCCGATGAATTCTCTTCATGGGAAGATTTTGAAAAACCAGTTCTAACAAAATCATTTACTCTCAACCCTTTTATTCAAATCAATGATAGAATGGGTAATGTTCGAGAGCCAAGCACAAAGCATTTTTGGAATCGAGATATCTACACCTATATAAGCTATGCAGACCTCAGACCCTTGGATGAAAAAAAAGGTGAATGGTCAGATCCAACAGAAGCAGTCCTATCGACAGGTGAGGAGGTCTTTTTATTTCAGAAATATTTACTTTATTGCGATACTTTATTCGTAGAAAATGCATCTGTGAATAATAAATCCGGTGAAATTGATTTTTTAGATTTAAACCTGAAATTGATTCTAAAATCTATGGACGGAGAAAAGACTTTAGTTAACCTCCCTTATCACCTAGATGGCGACAGAGTAAAAAAATCAGAAATTATTCTTGATGAAAAGGAAATTAAATTTCAATTCGATGGCGTAGCCAGTGCCGAAGGGAAATTTAATATAACTGCATGGGAAAAGAAAAATGAAGAACCCCCATTTGTTTTAATGCAAGCATTTATATTTCCTTACATTAATTTACTATGGCTTGGAGCTATTCTTATGGGTATTGGAACACTGTTGGCGGTATGGAAAAGAGTATATCGAGCACTAAATCAACCCCAGAAATAATGCCGAGTTGGATCATTTTTGGAAGAGGTGCATTAGGAAATGCATTAAAAGCAAGAATTGGAGATAATGGCCTTCAGGTGTCAGCAAGGGAATGGCTTGATAATCCAACTGGTTTCTCGTCGCAAACAAAAGCATTATTCCTTGCAATTCCAGATGATGCAATTATTTTCTCGGTAAAGAAAATAATGAAGCAAAACATTACGATTCCAATCTTTCATTGTTCAGGTGTTACGCCACTATCTGATATTTCCTTTTATCCGAATTCTGGAATATGGTATCCTATGCAATCTTTTAAAAGCAATAGTATTTCATGGACGGACATACCCGTATTTTGGGAGACCAAGAATAGCTTCCTAAAAACTGTTTTAGAAATGTTTCACAAGGATCTAAGAATACCCAATGGTTTGATTTGTACGAGTCAAATGCGAAGCAAATATCATTTAGGAGCCGTCTTCGCCAATAACTTTATGAATCATCAAATCGGACTCATAAAAGAATATTGTTATATCAATGGCATAGAAGTTAATTTTTTTAATAATATGATCTTAAAAACCATAAAAAATACTTTAGAGGGAAAGCCATTTGAAATTCAGACCGGGCCTGCTTATAGGGGAGATAAAGCGACCATTGAAAAACATTTAGAGATGCTACCCAGTGATATGCGCAAGATCTATAAATCCATCAGTGATAACATTGCAGAAATTAAATTAAAAGAAAATGAATTATAAATTGATCTTGAAAGAAATTACAACATTTGTTTTTGATGTTGATGGTGTCTTAACTGATGGAACCGTTACGGTTTTACCCAATGAGGAGCCAATAAGAGTTTTTAATGCGAAAGATGGCTATGCCCTCCAATTAGCAGTAAAAAAAGGCTATAATGTAGCCATAATAACAGGAGGCAAATCCATGGCAGTAAAACAAAGACTGGAATCACTGGGAATTAAAGACATATGGATTGGTGCATCAAACAAAATTGATGCTCTTGAGGACCTTATAACGATGCACAATCTGAAATTAGAGAATATTGCCTACATGGGTGATGACATTCCTGATTATGATATTCTGAGTAAAGTAGGCTTATCAACTTGCCCAAAAGACGCTGTACCAGAAATAAGATCAATAAGTAAATACGTATCATATAAAAACGGAGGAAATGGTTGCGCACGGGATTTAATTGAACAAGTTTTGAAAATTCATGGAAACTGGATGGGTAAAGAAGATCGAAAATGGTAGAATCTAGTCGAATATTCAATCTAAATGGGAAATTGGTTCTAGGGTCTAAATCACCAAGGCGAAATGAGTTACTCAAGATCTTAAATATTCCATTTTCCGTAAGAGCTTCAGAAGTTGATGAAATTGCACCATCAAATTTAGATGATATCGACACAGTTTCTTGGATTGCAAGACAGAAATCCGATGCTTTATTAAGCTCAATTAAATTAGACGAAATATTGCTTACCGCAGATACTGAAGTATGGATGGACGAGAATCGTTTTGGCAAACCCACAGGAATCGATGAATGCGTTAAAATGCTCTTGAAACTAAATGGACGCGAACATCGAGTTATTTCGTCTGTTTGGGCCACCGATGGAAAAATATGGAAGAATTCGTCCCAATTAACAAAGGTCACATTTGAGAAATTACCAAAAACATGGATCAAATGGTATGCTCAAAATTATAAACCATTTGATAAAGCTGGAGGATATGGCGTTCAAGAATGGATAGGTCATATTGGGATTAAGCAGATTGAGGGATCTTTTGACAATGTAAAAGGATTACCCTTAAACTCTGTACTAGAGGTATTGAAACCATGGTTGAGATCTAAGATTATTTAACATAAAAATCTTTATCTTTTCAAAATGTCCAAACAACCTTCTCTATTCTATTCTATTCTTCCTGTAATTTTTTTAGTTGGGGCTTTATTTATAAATATTCAAATATTCGGGGACAGCAGTTTAGATGGAAGCAATCAATTAATCCTACTTTTTGCTGCCGGTTTTACAGCATTTCTGGGCAGGTTAAAGGGGGTAAAAACAGATAAACTCTGGAAGGGTGTTCAGAATACTGTTCAAGACAGCACAAAGGCAATTATTATTCTCCTGATGGTGGGAGCTTTAACGGGAAGTTGGATGGTATCAGGAATAATTCCAACACTAATAATTTTTGGCTTAAAAATACTTACTCCATCAATTTTTTTACCTGCAACAGTCATAGTTTGTTCATTAATAAGTTTAGCGACTGGATCTTCTTGGGGCACCACTGCGACAATTGGTGTAGCTCTCATGGGAGTGGGTCAATCTTTAGGTTTTTCTCCAGCATGGGTTGCGGGTGCTGTCATCTCAGGTGCCTATTTTGGAGACAAAATGTCCCCTATGTCGGACACCACCAATTTAGCTTCAGCAATGGCGGGAGCAGAACTGACTAAACATATAAAATATTTATTCTTAACTAGTGGTCCATCAATAATCATAACATTAATTATTTTTACTTTTATTGGACTTGGTTTTGATAGCGCAGTGCAATTATCAGATATAAATAATCTATCAAGTGAATTATCAAATCGATTTTACATAAGTAGTTGGCTCTTATTAATTCCCTTGTTAAGTATTAGCCTAATATCATTTAAAATGGACCCAGTTGCTGCCATGGGAATTGGCTCTCTAATGGGATCTATGGCTGCTTTTTTCTTTCAACCGGATATTATAAACGAAATCGGTGGTAGCTCAGGTTTCGAAGGATCCTACAAGGGAATAATTCAAAGTTTATATGGCTCAGTTAATATTGAGATGAAAAATCCTTTACTTGATTCCCTCATTCAAACGAAGGGGATGAAAGGAATGTTAGGAACCATATGGTTAGTTGTTTGTGCCTTAACTTTTGGTGGTGTTTTAGAGGCTTCAAATTTTTTAAGAACAATAACTGAAGCATTTCTAGCATTTGGAAATGGTGCTGCATCACTGATTGCCTCGGTCCTTGTAACCTGTGGATTTATCAATATCACTGCAGCAGATCAATATCTGGCAATTGTAGTTCCAGGAAGAATGTATAGGACCGCATTTAAAAAAAGAAATCTTGCTCCTGAAAATCTGTCCAGAGCACTAGAGGATAGTGGAACGGTGACCTCTGTGCTTATACCGTGGAATACATGTGGAGCCTACCAATCCGCAACGCTAGGAGTAGCTACAGGGGATTATTTTATTTACTGTTTTTTCAATTGGCTCAGCCCGATTATCAATCTATCCTTGGCATTAAGCGGTATCAGAATTAAGAAAATCAAGGAATAAATAAACTCTACACAAATTTTTAATGCGCAGATCATTGTTTTTATCCTTACTTGAAAAAATATAAATTAGCAATATTATTATAACTCCAAGATCATGAAATATCTTTTAATACCTCTATTTATTTTAATTATAACCACTAGCTGCGATAGATTAACCAACAGAGATAGAGTAGCTTGTTGTTGTACGGAGGAGTATGATCCGGTATGTGTAGAAAGAAGAGGCATCCAAATAGAATACGATAACACCTGCTATGCTTTATGCGACGGTTATACGACAGCTGATTTTGTCACTTGTGTGCCTTAATAGAAAGTATTAGCCTTTTGTCATAGTAAAGATTCAAAATATGACAATCAAAATAGTCTAATTTTAGACATATGAAAGTTCTCAGCATTGTAATACCGGCATTTAACGAGGAGTCTACTATTCAGAAAATTTTAGATAAAATTAAAAATGTAGAATTACCTCAAGATTGGGGTAAGGAAATTGTTGTTATCAATGATAATAGCAACGACAAGACTGAGGAGCTAATACTTTCATATATGAAGCAAAATGTAGAGATGATTATTTCTTATGATTATCATAAAGTTAATCGAGGGAAAGGAGCGGCTCTACACACGGGTATTTCCAAAGCAACTGGAGATTATATAATAATTCAAGATGCTGATTTAGAATATAACCCAGAAGAGTATAACGATATGCTTCGTCCTATTGTCAATGGTCATGCAGATGTCGTCTACGGTTCAAGATTTCTCGGCGGTAAACCTCACAGAATTTTATTTTTTTGGCATTCTATTGGAAATAAATTTTTAACATTTTTATCTAATATGTTTACCAATCTGAATCTAACAGATATGGAAACTTGCTACAAATTATTTCGAAGAGACCTCATTCAATCGCTTGTTTTAAGGGAAAATCGTTTTGGATTTGAACCTGAAGTAACAGCAAAAATATCAAGAATAAAAAATATCCGTATTTATGAAGTGGGCATTAGTTATTACGGAAGAACTTTCGAAGAGGGTAAAAAAATAAACTGGAAAGATGGACTACATGCAATTTACTGCATACTTAAATACGGGATGCTGAGAATAAGATAAATTCAAAAAAAAGATCTGCCTTTCGAGCAGATCTTTTTTCATGAGAATCAATATTAAGAGTTTTATTCCTCTTCTTTGACCTCTTCAAATTCTACATCTGTAACGTCGTCATCTGAGCTACCTTCCGAAGGCTTTCCACTTTGCCCTCCTTCAGCCTCACCTTGAGAAGCACCTTCTTGAGCTTTATACATCTCTTCAGATGCATTTTTCCAAGCTTCATTTATTGTTTCCATAGCAGAATCAATAGCACTTAACTCTTTACTGGCATGGGCTTTTTTCAAATTTTCTAAAGCCTCATCAATTGCCGGCTTTTTATCTCCAAGTTTGTCACCAAATTCAGTCAATTGCTTTTCAGTTTGAAAAATCATCTGATCTGCAGCATTCAACTTATCCACTTGTTCTTTGGCATCTTTATCTGATTCCGCGTTAGCTTCAGCCTCTTGCTTCATTTTTTCAATTTCCTCGGAGCTTAGGCCTGAGGAAGCTTCAATACGAATCTTCTGTTCTTTCCCAGTCGCTTTATCCTTTGCACTTACATTTAGTATACCATTGGCATCTATGTCAAAAGTCACTTCAACTTGAGGAGTACCCCTTGGCGCTGGTGGAATACCATCTAGATGAAACCGACCTATAGTTTTATTATCCTTAGCCATTGGCCGTTCTCCCTGAAGAATGTGTATTTCTACACTTGGCTGGTTATCACTTGCCGTCGAAAAAACTTCGGATTTCTTTGAAGGAATCGTAGTATTTGCCTCTATTAATTTCGTCATAACCGAGCCCATAGTTTCGATACCAAGAGAAAGAGGTGTTACATCTAAGAGAAGAACATCTTTCACATCGCCCGCTAGGACTCCTCCTTGAATAGCAGCACCAATGGCAACAACTTCATCGGGATTCACACCTTTATTGGGCTCTTTTCCAAAAAACTTATTAACTGCCTCTTGAATTGCAGGAATCCGGGTTGACCCCCCAACTAATATTACATCATCAATATCACTAACATTTAAACCTGCATTTTTTAGAGCAGATTTACATGGAGCAATTGTTCTTTCAATAAGATCTGAGGCCAGGCGCTGGAATTCCGCACGAGTTAAACTTTTAACTATATGCTTTGGACCACTATCAGTAGCAGTTATATACGGAAGGTTAATTTCTGTGGTGTTAGCGCTTGATAGTTCGATTTTTGCTTTTTCTGCAGCTTCTTTCAATCTCTGAAGAGCCATTGGATCTTTTCTCAAGTCTGTGCCCTCAGCTTCCTTAAAACCGTCAGCCAACCAATTAATAATCCTGTCATCAAAATCATCACCTCCAAGGTGAGTATCTCCATCCGTTGACTTAACCTCAAAAACACCATCTCCTAGTTCCAAAATAGATACATCATGAGTTCCCCCACCACAATCAAAGACAACTAACTTCATGTCTTTATTCATTTTATCTATTCCGTATGCCAAAGCTGCTGCTGTTGGCTCATTGATAATTCTTTCAACCTTGAGTCCAGCAATTTCTCCCGCTTCCTTGGTTGCCTGACGTTGAGAATCATTAAAATAGGCTGGAACCGTAATCACAGCCTCTGAAACATCTGTTCCAAGATAATCTTCAGCTGTCTTTTTCATTTTCTGAAGAATCATTGCTGAAAGTTCCTGAGGAGTATACATCCTATCATCAATCTTAACCCTGGGAGTGTCGTTGTCTCCTTTGGAGATTTCATAAGGAACTCTTTTAATCTCTTTCGAGATTTTCGAGTACGACTCTCCCATGAATCGTTTAATTGAAAATATTGTCTTTGTGGGATTAGTTATTGCCTGCCTTTTTGCGGGATCTCCAACTTTTCTCTCACCGTCTTCTACGAAACCTATTATTGAAGGAGTTGTTCTTTTACCTTCTGAATTGGGAATTACAACTGCCTCGTTTCCTTCCATTACGGAAACACACGAATTCGTTGTTCCCAAATCTATTCCTATAATTTTGCTCATAATTCTAAGTTCTACCTTTCATATATGTGTTATTTCTAAATCTACAAGTTCCATTCATGATTATTTGTTTTCCATTTTTTCTTTGTTTTTTTCATCATTTTCAGGATTTTTAGAGGATTTTTTTGAGACACCAACTAAAGAGGGACGCAAAAGTCTATCCTTCATTAAAAAGCCTCTTTGAATTTCTTGAATTATTGTCCCTGGTTCTTTTTCATTATCTTCAATTTCCATCATTGCCTGATGAAGATTTGGGTCTAATTTTTTATTAATAGACTCAATAGGTTTAATGTTATTTTTTTCAAAAACTGAAAGTAAATCTTTAGATATAATATTAAAATAATCTAACATTTTATTTAGGGCCTCAGTATTTTTTAGATTTTCATCGTTTTCTAACGACTGTTTGGAT
>ERZ802822.2041-NODE-2041-length-11572-cov-6.091170_pt1 | contig 11572 bp, 7 predicted proteins | sample MGYA00345649_ERZ802822 | MGnify/ENA primary metagenome ERZ802822 (study PRJEB30503, sample SAMEA104212359) | marine metagenome | biome: Westerlies Biome; feature: [SRF] surface water layer (ENVO:00010504) within the epipelagic zone...; material: water... | reverse complement strand
GCTGAGCAGGCTGATTGCCGAGCGGCAAAAAGAACCGGAGATTTTTGCGGGGGCTGTAAGTGCGCTGACTGCTATGGAGGCTGGCCATGAATTGCAGGCGGTGTTGCGTTGTTTTGAGTTGGATTTGCTTGGGCAACTTGGCTACGAAGTAGTCTTTGATCAAGATGCTGAGGAGGGCAGAGCGATTGCCCCGGACGTTTACTACCGATACCAAGCACAGGTCGGCTTTACCAAGGTACTGCAAGGTAGGGAAATAGAATCTGATCCCACGGTGGTTCAGGGGCGGTGGCTGCAATGTATTTGGCGCAGAGACTTTGATCAGCCCGAAGCTCGGCGCGCTGCAAAATATATAACGCGCCAAGCGCTGCAAGGTTTGTTAGGCGACAAACCTTTGATCAGTCGCAAAATGTTGGGATCTCGTTGATCGGGGTTTGAATTAAATGAGTTTGCAGATCAGGTAACAGACGTGGCGAAAAAATTGCCTGTAGAACAAGAAGTGCATATTGAGGCCTTGTCTGAGGACGGATTGGGCGCCGCAACGTTTAATGAGCGCCCCCTATGGGTGCGCAATGCGCTGCCGGGCGAACGGGTGCAGGCGCGCATTCTGAAGCGGCGCGGCGGCCAGCGTTTTGCTGATGGTTATCCATTAGCGGATCTTAGTCGTAATCGCGTGACATCAGCATGCCAATACTTCCCGCGCTGTGCGGGCTGCAGCCTGCATCATTTGGCTTATGAAGAACAATTACAGCTCAAACAGGCTCGATTAGCACAAGAGTTACAGCGAGTCGGTGTTGCAGCTGACGGTTGGCGTGAGCCGTCTGGGCTAACTCGTTTGGCATATCGTCGCAAAGCACGCCTTGGCGTGCGCGTCGTTGGCGAGCAGGTGTTGGTTGGTTTTCGTGAATCTTTCAGCAACCGAGTCGCGCGGCTGGACGCTTGCATGACGTTAACGCCAAAGTTGTCAGAACTGCTGCCGCCATTGAAGCGACTCATAGCAAATCTCAGTCAACCGCGGACCATTGCACAAATTGAAATGGCGGAAGGCGACAGCGAGCGTGCTATTTTGGTTCGTCATCTAGATGTTTTGACCGATTCTGACCTAGAGCAGTGGCAGTATTTGGCGACAGCGCACGAGGTACAGGTGATTTTGCAGCCGGCCGGGTACGACAGTTTGCAACCGTTACCCAATGCGGGTCCTGTACGGCCTTTGTCCTATGGAATCGCTGAATACGGACTTAGCCTCCAGTTTTATGCACACCAATTTACCCAAGTAAACGCACTCATGAATCGAGAGCTGATTCGGGTGGCAACAGGGTATTTGGGTGATGTGCGCGATCAATTGGTCGCTGACCTATTTTGCGGCATTGGAAATTTCAGTTTGCCCTTGGCGCGCCAAGGCGCTCGGGTTTTAGGCCTGGAAGCAAGTGCTGAGGCGATCGCTATGGCCGAGGTGAATGCTCGGCGTAATGGATTAAGTGAGCGCTGTATTTTTCGGGTGGCAGACCTGTATCAAGCAGAGCCTGAGAGCGGTGTTCTGGCCGCGACTGAAGGTCATCGAGGATTTTCGAATCTTCACCCGGCAGCTGCGGTTATCGATCCACCGAGGAGTGGTGCAGGGGTTAATCTTGAAGCTTGGATGAGTAACAGTGCGTTACAACAGCTTGTTTATGTATCTTGCAATCCACAAAGTTTTGCGGATGATGCGCAGCGGCTAAAGCGTTTGGGCTTGCGTCTGCGTGAGGTTGGGATTTATGACATGTTTCCACAAACGGCGCATGTTGAGACCGTAGGTCACTTCGTGCGCGACAACTGAGGACCTTGTGACAATGAAAAGGATAAACGGTTTTGGTTAATGTTCGCCAAGATGTGCCTGTCACTCCGGAGGGGGTTTTGGATTGGTCTGCCTGGGTTGCGCGTATTGCCGCTGAGTATCCGCAACTGGCCACACAACCTCTGGTTGATTGTTGTGCATGGATTCAGAAGAAGCACCCTGATCAACTCGCTATATCTTTAGAGCTTGGAGAGCTCGTCGCTGATTTGCGATTGGATACGGCGTCGGTGCTTGCCGCATTGGTCTATCGATTGGTACGCACCGAGCGTGTGAGCAAATCGGACTTGCGAACTCGTCTAGGTAATGAGGCTACGGATTTGGCGTTTAGTGTTGCTGCTATGGCCACAACCAGCTTGCTAGAAATGTCAGATTCGCCAATGCTCGCAAAAGAACAGCAAAGTCAGGTGGAAAACGTTAAGCGGATGCTGGCGTCTATGATAGACGATGCCCGCGTTGCGGCGATAAAACTCGCAGAGCGCGTTTTGGCTCTTCGGCAAGCGAAGGATTATGAGCCGCAACGAAGGGAGCGTATTGCTCAGGAAGCAGGGTCGATTTTTTCTCCGCTGGCCAATCGTTTGGGCATTTGGCAGCTCAAGTGGGAGTTGGAAGATCTGTCGCTGCGCTATTTGCGCGAAGATATTTATCTGGGTATTGCGAAACAACTCAGCCAAAAACGCCAGCAACGCGAACAGCAAGTCCAAGCCATGACAGAACGAGTTGTCGTACTGCTTGGTGATAACGGCATTAACGCTGAGGTATACGGCCGAGCAAAAAATATTTTTAGCATTTGGCTCAAAATGCAAGCCAAGAGTATCCCGATAGAAGAAGTCTATGACGTTAGAGCACTGCGTATAATTGTTGATTCCCTTGCGGATTGTTATGCGGCTTTGGGGGTCATTCATACCACCTGGCAGCACCTCCCGAGAGAATTTGACGACTATATTGCGGTGCCCAAAGAAAATGGTTACCAAAGCATCCATACGGCGGTTACTGCCGACGATGGACATACGTTAGAAGTGCAAATTCGCACTCGCGATATGCATGAAGACTCGGAGCTTGGTGTGTGCGCACACTGGGCCTACAAATCTGGACGGCAGCAAGCCGCCGATGAGGATGAGAGTTTTACTGCGAAAATGGATTGGTTGCGTCAGGTGATAGAGTGGCATGATGAATTGGGTGGCGCTGCAAATATCAATGCTCTGCTGTACCAGCAAACGAGCCAGCAACGGGTATTCATTGCTACGCCCAAAGGTCATGTGCTTGATCTCGCTAGCGGCGCGACCGTTTTAGACTTTGCTTATCGTGTGCATACGGATCTCGGCGAGCGATGCGTTGGGGGCGTGATCAATGGGGTTCAGGTGCCCGTGCAAATGCGACTGCAGACTGGGCAGCAGGTCGAAGTGTTGGTTGATCCACAGCAGCGGCCGAAGCGCCAATGGCTGGAACCTTCACTAAATATTCTATTTACCCATCGCGCACGAGCCAAAGTAGCGGGCTATTTCCGTGCTCACGATCACGCAGTTTTAGTGCGGTCGGGAAGACAACTGTTAATCGATTTCAAACGAAAGCTTGGTTTACCCCAAAGTGATGCTGACTTTATTGCGACTTGCATGAGTCACGCTGAATATACTCGAGAGCCGCTTTTTTTGGCCGCTGTTGCAATTGGGGAAGTTAGCTATATCCAGTTGTTAGCGCAGGTGCTCGAGTCGCTAGAGTCTTCGATCACAAAGGCCCCGCAGCCGGGCCTGCCAGGTATGGATACGCCTGAGCTTCCCAGCGTCGCAACGTTACAGGTGGTTGCGGTCAATCGTGCAGGACTGTTGAACGACATTACGCAGTTGCTAGCTGCATGGAAAGTTTCGCTCATGGGAGCGGCGGGGCGGGTGAGTAATTCCTCTGAGCAAGCTATTATCACGCTGGAGGCGGAGCTCGATGATGGGCGACAATTGTTGCAGATCATGAGCCTGATCATGCTGCTTAAGGGTGTCGAGGACGTTATCCACCTGTCGACAAAGACGCCCTAACTCGATAACAGGAACCGACTCTGAGGTGTTCGTGGCAGCGCGAGTAAAGCAGACATTTGTTGAATAAGTTGGAGAGCAACGAATGAGAATTATTCTTTTGGGACCCCCGGGTGCTGGAAAAGGGACCCAGGCGCAATTTATTCAGGACCAGTTAAATATCCCGCAGATTTCCACGGGAGATATGCTGCGGGCCGCTGTCAGTTCTGGCAGTGAGCTGGGTTTACGTGTCAAAGCAGTGATGGATTCAGGTGCGCTGGTGTCTGATGACATCATCATCGAACTTGTTAAAGAGCGTATTGCGCAGGCGGATTGTGCTAACGGGTTTTTGTTTGACGGTTTTCCACGGACGATACCGCAGGCGGAAGCCATGCGTGAGGCGGGTGTGCCTATAGACGTGGTATTGGAAATTCAGGTCGACGATGAAGAACTGGTTGCGCGCATTACCGGCCGTCGCGTGCATCCAGGCTCAGGGCGTGTATATCACGTGCTCTACAACCCGCCAAAACAGGATGGTTTCGATGACGTAACCGGTGAAGCGCTGCAGCAGCGACCGGACGACACAGAGGCCACTGTGCGCGAACGGCTGTCAGTTTATGCTGAGCAAACTCAGCCTCTCATCGCGTACTATCGCGGTCAGGACGGCATTCGCTATATTGAGATAGACGGTCTTGGTGAGGTATCTGCCATCCAAGATACTATTGCCCAGAATCTAGAGAAATAGCGATATAAGACGGTTTCTCTAGACCTTCGCATACAGGGCTTTGGGGGCGATTAATGCAATAGGCTTGTCAGCGGCAGAATTATCACCTCGTCGCCAACCTCCATATCGCCCTGAGTCTTCGCAATTTCAATTAAGCAATTGGCGTTGCGAAAACTGCTAAGTCGGTTCGATCCCTGCTGTCCGGTGTGAGTAACCGTATGGCCGTCGATGCCGTATTCGAAGTGGCCGCGCTGGTACTCGGTGCGCCCTGCTGTGTGAGTTATGGTGCTTTTCAAGGTGGCGACGATCCTTAACGGTATGGGCATGCTTGTGCCGGCAAGATGAGCGATCGCGGGTCTGGCCACGAGTAATGCGGTAATGATGGTGGAAATTGGATTGCCGGGCAGACCGAATATCCAACACGAATGAATGTGGCCGAAGGCTAGAGGCTTGCCTGGTTTAAGATTGAGGCGCCAAAAACGAAGCTCGCCATGGCGGCGGATGCGCTCAACGATATAGTCTGCATCGCCCACAGAAACGCCGCCACTGGTGATGAGTACATCACAATCGTTTGTGGCACGCAGCAATGCGTCGTCGATCTTCTTGGGATCATCGGGCAGGCAGCCCAAATCGACGCATTGAATGGGTAAGTCATCCAGAAGTTTAGCTACGGTAAGGCGGTTGGAGTCGTATATCTGCCCGTAGGCTAGATCGCTAAGGGGGGTGCCCGGATCTCGCAGCTCATCGCCGCTGGAGAAGATGCCAACCCGCACTTTTGCAAATACTTGGATTAAGCTGATGCCTGCCGCTGCAAATTGGCCAAGCATAAATGGGCTTATGCGCTCGCCCCGTTCGGCCAAGCACTGGCCTTTTGCGACATCGTTACCGACATCTCGAATGTGAGTCTCTTGTGTGGTGTGCGGTACAAAGGTGATCTGGTCATCACACTGCTCTACGATATTTTCTTGCACGATGACAAGGTCGGCGCCCTCAGGCATTGCCGCACCAGTAAATATACGTATGCATTGGCCTGGCTCTATATGGCCTAGATAGGGGTGTCCAGCAAAGCTCGTACCCACCTGACGCAGAGAGTAGGGTGCATTGGGGTCGACGTCCTTGCTTCGCGCGGCAACTCCGTCCATCGCCGAAGCAATAAAGGGAGGTAATGATAGTGCCGCGTGAATGGGTTGCGCGACAACACGTCCAAGCGCGTCTTGGAGAGCACAGGTTTCTTGCTTGGTGGGTTCAGGTAATAGCTGCTGAATAGCGCTCAGCGCTTCCTCCAGATCTAATGCTTGGCTATGCTGGACCAATGACTAATACCCTCTGTATCGATACATCCACACCTCATTGTAGCGTGGCGCTGGCAATTGGCGATGACGTTTTTGCGGATACTCAGCGATTAGAGCGCCGGCATAATCAAGAAATCATTCCTATGCTGGATGCGTTGTATCAACGTGCGGGATTGGCCGTGCAAGACACGGAATTAGTGAGCTTTAGCGCTGGCCCCGGTGGTTTTACCGGGGTGCGGATCGCCGCATCGGTGGCTCAGGGTATTGCTATGGCCTGTGGGTGCCGCGTGGTGCCGCAGCGCTGCTCAGATATTCTTGTCCGCTCATGGGCGCAGTGTCCGCCCAACATTGAGCGTATCGTTTGTGCCGTGCCGAGTCGCGCGCAGTCGTTTTATCTATCAGCGCATGTGGGCAACTTTGGAGTATGGTCACAGCAGCATACAGATCAGCTTTGTGATCATGCGCCCGAATGGCTTTTGGATATTGCGGCCGCCGACGACTTGGACGCCAATTTGGTTGCGATGATCGGGTCTATGCCGGATTGGCTACCTGAAGATCTCAAAACCTGCGGTCGCGGAGAGGTTATCCCAGACGCCAGCGCAATGATCAGTACAGCGCGCACAATTCATAAGGAAGGGCGGAGCGTCACTGCTGAATTGGCTTTGCCGATCTATGTTCAAGGAGATTCGCCGTGGCGCAAGCGCCAAGGCGTTGAAGCGTTGTAGCAACGATCTTGATTCCACTGTTTTATTTGCCACAGCAAGAAGAGCGCGCCCACTCCCTAGCGCCTTGGTGTGAGGCTGTGGAGGTTCCCTCCGCCGGTTTGAGCGAAGTGCTGATGGCGCAGCGCACTGAAGCTGCATTAGTCCTAGATGAATTGGGCTTAGGGTTATTGATGCCGGATCATCAAACGCTTTATCGACTGTCTCAGCAGCCTTATCAAAGGCGCTCCAAGACTGGTCATTTAAACGAGTTGAGTAAGGCCTGCGGTGTGCCCCAAGGCCACCGACGCATTCTTGATGCCTGTGCCGGATTTGGCACGGATGGTATGACACTCGCGGCCCAAGGATGCACGGTCACAATGGTCGAGCGAAATACTCTAGTTTGGTTATTGCTGCGCGAGCACGACCAAACCTTTGGCCGAGTTACGGTTGTGCATGGTGACTGCAGAGATTTAATGGGCGATCCACATCAGTGGGATGTCATTTACTTAGACCCAATGTTTCCGCCTCGACGTAAAACCGCGCTACCAAATCTTGGGTTGCAGCATCTGCGCAAGCTGAGCGCGGGCGAGGAGTCAGAGTGCGGTGAAAGTCTGCCGCAATTGATCGCTTTAGCGCGCAGCTGCGCTCTAGCCAGAGTCGTGGTCAAACGGCGTTTGAAGGACCCAAAGGACACGCTGGCTACATTCCAAATTAAAGGCAAAAGCATCCGCTTTGATGTATACCTGCCGAAATGAATGTAGCGGCTGTAAAATGTTAGACGTTGCGCAGGGGTGTCAGTGCAAATCTAATCTTGTCGTCGATGACCGTGCGGGCGTTATGTAATATCTCTGCAATTGTCGAGTTGGTCACAAGTATTTGATGCTCATTTTTTTGCAGATGTTCGTTGGTCAGTAGCGCATCAATGAATCTATCGAAAAGGCCTTGATCAAAGAATTCCGGTGCGTTTATCCCGTGCAGTCTTGCCATTTGCTGGGCCGCAGCTTGGCTGCTTTGGCACAAGCTTTCACGGGTATATTGGCCATGGTGGGCGAGGCTGATCACAATGTACATGCGCTCGAGAGTTTCATTAACCAGCTTAGACAAGTGCAGTAGCGGTAAACGTTGTTCGCTGTGCTGCGCCGCTGGCAAGACGATATCCGCTTCTCTGCGCACTAAGCCTAATTGAGTCATGGAGGCCAAAGCTGCTTCGGTGGCGGCAGGCTGGGTGCCGCAAAGTTCTTCGGCGATGTATGGATAAATGAGATCGATAGCAGATTTTAAGCGTTCTAGGCCGATGCCTCTGCGCCGGTTAACAAGCAGACAGGCAATCAATGAGGGCAGCGCGAGCAGGTGCATTATGTTGTTGCGATACCAAGTTAGCATCACCGCGTTCACCGGCTGCAGGGACAATACGTCACCGAACGGCTGGGGTTCTCGACTGAGCCATCTCAGGTGTTCCGCAGATTGGATCAATTGTGTCGGGTCGATGTCGGGATCAGTAAGATGCTGGTCGCCGCCGAGGTCGCGAATCAACTGTTGATGGTGCTGCACCTGTGTGACTAATTGCTGCTCAGGCATGGCTTGTTTGTCTGCCGTGAGAATTGCGCTGGCAATTAGATTGATTGGATTTGCGCTGGCATGTCGGTTAATGGCTTGCATAAGATCGTTACCAAGGCGTGGCAAAAGTTGGCCCTCGTCTGAATTACTGTCTTGGTAGTTGTCGAGCCATTCATCGAGTTTTATGGGCGCTCCGAAGTTGACGTGTAGCTCGCCAAAGTCTTTGCGGATCAGTTTGAGGCTGCGCAGAATGTCGGCAATGCTCTCGCTTTTCTTATCCGCACCCCTTAGTTCGGACAAATAGCTGCTGCCTTCAAGGACGATCTCATAACCGAAATAAACTGGCACAAAGGCCAATGGCTTTGGCAGGCCACGCTGCTGGCTATCGACGCACATTTTCAGTAGCCCGAATTTCGCTGGCAGTAGACGTCCTGTGCGCGATCGTCCGCCTTCCGGAAAAAATTCCAAGCAATGGCCGCGCTGTGCCAACTGATAGACGTACTCGGCAAAGACGCTGGCATAGAGGGGGTCTTGGCGAAAACTTCTACGCATGAAGAACGCACCGCCACCGCGTAAGAACCGGCCGACCAATGGCATATTTAAGTTATCCCCTGCGGCGATGTGGGGGATCATCAAGCCTTTTGCATACAGGGCGTAGCTCAGTACTAGATAGTCCACATGACTGCGATGGGAGGGCACATAGACAAGAGTATGGGTGTCACTGGTTTGTGCAAGGGTGTTGACTTCACCAACATTCACGCCGCTGTAGAGGCGGTTCCAAAACCAAGTGAGTAACGATAAAAATACGCGAATCTTGCTATAAGACATGTTTGCCGCAATCGACCTCGCGTGACGCCGTGCTTGGCGCTCGAGTTTTGCCGGCGATTGACCCTCGAGTTCCAGTTCGCGCATGGTGTTGCGCACTGGGTCGCTTGTAACGAGCGTTTCTATAAGGGCGTTGCGCTGAGTGAATTCCGGCCCCAGAGTAGCCTCTCGCTGCTGGCGGTGCTTTACTCGCAAATAACGTGCCGCGCGCCGGATTGCTCTATCGCGCCCCTTAGAAAGATTGGATATCTCTGCCAAGGCAATAGGGTCGCCGCAGCGCACGTGGATGTCGTGCCGGTTGATGAGTAGCGATAGCGTGCGTTTGAGGCGCCCTGAAAGCTCTCCACTCTCGCTGGTAAGAGCGTGCAGCCAGCTGCCCTTAGGTGCCAGTGAGCGGCCCCAAAAAACGGTAAAAGGAACGATAACAATGTTGCGCTTTATCGTGTCCGGAGCATCAACGAGGCTGAGCAAACGTTCCGAATAAGTTTGCATCGTCATTCGTCCGGCTACTGGGCGCCTCAATGAAAACGTCCGCCGCGTTAGTTTCCAGTCTGTGAATTCCAGGGGACTCAGCGGAGATGGGTAGCCGCTATTGCGGATCGCGTGATCAAGAATGAACAGATCCGACAACACGCGTTGCGACTGAACGTAGACGACTTCACTGCTCGGATCCAACTCCACCTGACCACTCAGAGAGGGCCGGGTCAGCCGGCGAATCACTCGATAATAGAAGCTAAAGAGCACTTTCATGATCGCGATGATCGTTGCGAAAGAGCGCTCGCGCTATTCGGGTCGTTGGCCGCTGTACAAGCCATCCAGATCATCCACCGCGGCGGGTTGGGTGTTTTGGGGTTGATCGAGTTCCCATATTTGCTGATATCGGTCAAGGCTGAGTTGGGTGGAGTTCTCAGTGCTTTGCAAAATCGTTGGTCGCAGAAATACCAATAGATTAGTTTTAGTGCGTTCTTTGGTGGTCGATCGGAATAGAGCCCCCAGTAATGGGATCTTGCCCAAAACGGGTACGCGCACATTAGTGTTGTTGATGTCGTCTTGTATCAGTCCGCCTAAAACGATGGTTTGCCCATCTGCAGCGAGCACAGTGGTTTCAATTGTGCGCTTAGAGGTCACGACGTCCGCGAAGGCTGTACCGCCGACCGGGGTATTAATTACGTTGGTAATTTTCTGCAAAATCTCCATGCGTACGTCATTATTTTCGAAGACATGTGGCGTGACAACTAATTCGATACCGACATCTTGTCTATTCACTGTCGTGAATGGATTGCTGGTGCCGTCCCCGGTTGTCGAAAATGAACCGGTGCGAAAGGGTACTTCCCGACCCACTAGGATTTTCGCTTCCTGATTGTCGAGGGTTAGAATGCTGGGTGTTGAAAGGAGGTTGGCATTGGAATTGTTGGCCAATGCGTTGACAACTGCGCCGAATGATAAGCCTTGGGTATCTATTTTGGCGCCCGCCAACGTTGGTGACGATAGTGATGCCAAACCTTCGATTACAGAAATGTTGCTGTTGCCGTCGCTGATTGTTCCTGCCAAAAGAGTACTAATCACGCCGTTTAAGCTGGTGCTGACCAGTGGCGCGCTATTGCCGCGTTGATCGCCCGCGGCCATCTCGACCCCAAGAGAACTGCCTTCATCGATCGCGACTTCAACAATTGCTGCCTCGATCATTACCTGAGCACGTGGGGTATCGAGCTTTTCCAAGAGTGTGAGGATTTCGCTCATCGTGCCGGGATCTGCTTTAACCACAATGGCGTTGAGTGTGGTGTCTGCGGCGATGGTGATGTCTTGATTGGAGTTCTTGTCGGGCTTTGATGATTGTCCGATAACGCTGGTTAATATCTTACTTATGTTTTCAGCATCGGCATGGCTGAGCAAAACCACCTGTGTAGAGTCGGTGGTGGTGGCGGGTCGATCCAGTTTGTCGATGATCTTCATGACCTCTGCGATGGGTCTGGGTTTACCACGCAGGACGAGGGAATTGTTGCGCTCGTTGGCGATTACCTGGACCTTAGTTGGGCCCTTCGCCGCGCTGCCGATTTGGTCGGGCGCAACTTTTTCAAGGATCGCCGCGACGTTCCCCACCCATGCTTCCTGGAGGGGGACCATGACCACTTCGTCCTCATCGGCGACATCTATTTCCTGGATAAGCTTCTTTAGACGCAAGATATTGTCGGCGTGATCAGAAATGATCACCACATTAGGGTTGGTCACACTTCCTATATGGCCGTATTGAGGTATCAGCGGTCGCAACAACTTGAGTAGTTCATCTGAAGCTGTGTTTTGTACCGCGATGACTTCGGTCATTAATTCTTCCGGCGCAGCGGCTTCCGGGCGACCGAGTGCGCCCGGTGTCTGCTTACCCGTTGCGCTTTGTTGGATTCGAATGACGTCGCCAGAGGGTACGGCCGTGTAGTTTTGTAATCGCAATACGCTGAGAAACAGCGCGTATACGCCGTCCTTGCCTAACGGTGTGTCTGAGATCACCGTCACCTGACCCTTCAGTTTCGGGTCAACGATAAAGGTCTTGCCGGTAATTCGTGCTACTTGGGCGACAAACTCTTGGATGTTGGCGCCTCTGGTAGCCATCTGCCCGGTTTCCGGTCCTGCGTTTTCTGCCATCG
>ERZ802822.2039-NODE-2039-length-11586-cov-10.124337_pt1 | contig 11586 bp, 9 predicted proteins | sample MGYA00345649_ERZ802822 | MGnify/ENA primary metagenome ERZ802822 (study PRJEB30503, sample SAMEA104212359) | marine metagenome | biome: Westerlies Biome; feature: [SRF] surface water layer (ENVO:00010504) within the epipelagic zone...; material: water... | reverse complement strand
ACCCCCTGATCATGGATGTTTAACACCAGAAGTGGTTTTTCCATCAAACTTTGTTTTTAAATTGCCTGACAATGTTTCCTATGCGGAGGGAGCTATGATAGAACCACTTGCCGTTGGACTACAAGCTGCTGAAAAAGCAAAAATTATTCCAGGAGAAACTGCATTAGTTATGGGTTGTGGGCCAATTGGATTAGTTATAGCTTTAACTGCCCTTGCTGGAGGTTGTTCTAAAGTTTTTATAGCTGATATTGCCAGTGAAAAATTAAGAATGTGTGAAAATTATAGAAATTTAATACCTATAGATCTAAATAAAGAAAACCCTATAGATGTCATAAAAAAAAATACAAATAATTGGGGAGCTAACATAATATTTGAAGCATCGGGTTCAACTAAAGCATACGATGTAATATTTGACTCTATTTGTCCTGCAGGAAGAGTGGTTATTGTAGGAAACCCTATGAATTCAGTACCAATGGATTTTGCCACATTACTTACTAAAGAAATCGAAATAAAAACAGTCTTTAGGTATGCTCATCAATATGAAAGAGCAATAAATTTATTATCGAGTAATAAGATTGACGTTAAACCCATGATTACAGATACAGTTGCTTTTGATGATAGCATTAAAGCTTTTGAAAGAGCTGCTAAAAACTTACCTGAGGATGTAAAAATACAAATTCAACTATGAATAAAATTGGTGTACATGCATTAACATTTATTGGAGATATAGAAAATCCAAGTATTGAAAAATGTTTGTCACAAGTAGCTAAAATTGGCTACGACGTTATGGAATTACCGCTTCTAAATCCTGATGCCTTGGACACACGTTTTGTATCTAAAGCATATGAAAAATTTAATATAGAGCCAACCGTATCTCTAGGTTTAAGTTATAAAACAGATATTGCTTCTGAAGATCAAGATAGAGTTAAGTTAGGAAGAGAGCTTTTATTTAAAGCACTTGAAAAGACGATAGATGTTGGATCTTCAAATCTATGTGGGGTCATTCATTCTGCACTCCAAAAAAATGATGCTCCTAAAACAAATCTAGGTTATGAAAATTCATTATCTGTAATTAGAGATCTAGCTAAAAAAGCAGAACAAAATAATGTTACATTAAGTCTGGAAGTAGTAAATAGGTATGAAACTAATATTATGAATACTGCTGAGGAAGCAATGGATTATATCAATGATCTAGGTGATACTAATGTTAAAGTTCATCTTGACACTTATCATATGAACATTGAAGAAAATAACTATTCAGAACCGATAAAAAAAATTGGAAAAGATAAGTTAGGAATGTTTCATTTTGGAGAAAATCATAGAGGATATCTTGGTAGTGGTCATATTAATTTTGAGGAAACTTTCAAAAGCTTAAAAGAAATTAATTACTCAGGGATAATTACTTTTGAATCTTTTTCATCTGAAGTCGTTGATCCTGTTCTTTCAAATACCTTGGCGGTTTGGAGAAACTTGTGGAGTAATAGTGAAGATTTAGCAGCCGAAGCACTAAAATTTATTAAAAATGGACTACGTCCTTAATTTTCTTTATTAATATTTAAATTAATAAATGAAAAGTTTTGATTTCATAATTATTGGTGGTGGAACGTCAGGCACTGTCACTGCAGCAAAATTAGTTAAAAATGGACATTCTGTTCTTCTTCTAGAAGAAGGAGGGAAGAATAGTAATCCTTTGTTATCTATGCCTGCTGGATGGATACCAATGTTAGATGGAAGTCCTTATTTGAAATTTTATAAGTCTATAGCTCAGCCTCAACTTAATAATCGTCAACATGATATTGCACAAGCAAAAATTCTTGGTGGAGGTTCTTCTGTAAACGGAATGGTTTATATGAGAGGCAAACCATCTGATTATCAAAAATGGGTAGATGAGACTGGTGATGAAAGATGGAGTTGGCAATCCTTATTGAGTAGTTATAAAAAATTAGAGGACAACCAAAGATTATCAGGAAATTTTCATGGAACTGAGGGCTTTATCAAAGTTTCTGATCCAGGATATGTAGCCAAGGGTTCAGATTTATATATTAAGTCAATGCAGAATTTGGGATTGCCCTATAACAGAGATTTCAATGATGGTGAACAATATGGTGTTGGTTTAATGCAATACACCATTGGTGATGGGAAAAGAAGTGATACCGTATCCACTCTTCTAAAACCTTTATTAAAAGATAAAAATTTACAAATTAAATTGAATACTGTTGTTACAAAAATAATTATAGAAAAGAAAAAAGCAGTTGGGGTAGAGGTCGTATCCAATAAGAAAGTAGATAAATATTATGGAAAGGAAATAATTCTTACTGCTGGATCTTTAGTGTCTCCGAAAATATTAATGCATTCGGGTATTGGCGAAGAAGCCCAACTTAAAAAGTTTGGAATAGAGATCAAAGAAAAATTAGATGGTGTTGGAAAAAACCTTCAAGACCATCATGAGGTTCCTTTTATCTCAAGAGCAAAAAAAGGATATGGTTATTTCAAACAAAACAAGGGTCTAAGAATGATAAGAAATGGTATCCAATATCTTTTATTTAAATCAGGACCTGTTACATCAAATGGAGTTGATTGCTGTTCATTTTTAAATCCAGATGATTTAAAAAATCAAAATGATCCAAAAGTAAAATTATATTGTGTTCAAATTATGTATACAGACAGAGACACAAAAGGAATTAAACCAGATCATGGTGTTACCCTAACACCATGTATTATGAATCCAAAATCTAGAGGAGAGATCACTTTAAAATCTTCAGATCCTTTAGACCTACCGAACATTAACCCTAACTTTTTAAGCAATGAAGATGATACAGTTACATTTATTTCAAGTCTTAAACTTGCTAGAAAAGTTATTAATACAAAACCCTTATCAGATATAATTTTAGAGGAGATACTTCCTGGTAAAAATATCGATGATGATGAATCTCTAACTAATTATTGTAAAAAAATGGTTAAAACTAATTGGCACCCTGTGGGAACCTGTAAGATGGGCAAGGATAGTGATGATATGGCTGTTTTAAACTCAAAACTTCAAGTTAAAGGCATTGATAATTTGAGAGTTTTTGACGTTTCTATGATGCCAAATATTGTAGCAGCTAACACAAATGCTCCTGCAATGGCAATAGCAGATAAAGCTACAGATATTATGTTAGAAAGTTAAATTGAATTCTGGATCCATGAACAAGCAACTACTACCTTTAAACCAGAGCAGTCTTGAATCTATTCAAAGTGGGGTTTTAAAACCCAATTATATTAGATCAAATCTAAGTGCTGGCATTGTGCATATTGGAGTTGGAAATTTCCATAGAGCACATCTTTCTTGGTATTTGCACCGACTTATGCAAAAAAATTTAGCAAAAGATTGGGCGATCTTAGGTTCTGGAATTACAGAATATGATGTAAATATGAGAGAGAGTCTTCAACATCAAGATTTTCTTACAACATTAATAGAGCTAGATCCTGAGGGAAATCAGTCATGTGAAATTGTTGGACCAATGATTGACTATATTCCAGTTGAAAAAGGTAATCATAAATTAATCAATGCTATGTCAGACTCCAAAATTAAGATTGTTTCATTGACTGTTACTGAAGGTGGATATTTTTTAGATGAAAATGGTGGGTTTGATCTTAAGCATCCAGATATAATTCATGATATTAATAATCCTGATATTCCAAAAACAGTTTTTGGAGTAATGGTTTCAGCATTGAAAAATAGAAAGGAAAATGATGTTGGGCCATTTACTGGCTTGAGCTGCGATAACTTAATTCAAAATGGAAATAAGCTTAAACAAGCTGTTACTGGAATAGCTAAGGAGCAAGATCAAAATTTATCAGAATGGATTAATGAAAATTGTACTTTTCCAAATGCCATGGTTGATTGTATTGTTCCTCGTACAGGAGAAGTTGAAATAAATATTGTTAAAAAATTAGGCATTGAAGATCTTGTCCCTGTTTCTCATGAAAATTTTCGACAATGGGTAATAGAAGATAAGTTTTGCAAAGGAAGACCCCCTTGGGATAAAGTTGGGGTTCAATTTTCAGATAACGTTCATGGCTATGAGGATCAAAAAATTCGTATCCTTAATGGAGGTCACCAAATTCTTGCTAATGCTGCTGAACTTTTAAATATTGAAACTGTTAGGGATGCTATGAAGAATAAAACAATTGTGAATCTATTAGAAAAAATAGAAAAAGAGGAAATTATTCCCCATATAAATCCTGTTCCCGGCTATACTCCACTAGAATACTACGAACTTATTGCTGCAAGATTTTCCAACCCATCCATTCAAGATACTATTAGACGAGTGGCTTTTGATGGTTCATCGCGACATGCGGGTTTTCTAGTACCCTCTATAAAAGATGGAATTAAAAATAGCATATCAATTAATGGACTCTCCCTAGCGGAAGCTTTGTGGGCGAGGATGTGTGAAGGAACTCGTGAAGATGGTTCTACCATTGAACCCAATGATCCCAATTGGGAAAAATTAAATACTTGTGCTAAAAAATCTAGAGAAAATCCTCTTAAATGGCTAGAGCAAATAGAAATTTATGGAGATAGTTCTAAAGATGAAAAATTAAAAGTTTATTTTTCCAAGTGGTTAAAAATGATTTATGAACAGGGTGTAGAAAAAACTATCTCTGAATATCTTAAATAAACTAATTTACTGTTAAACAATTCCTGAAGAAGAACCGCTTTTATTTTTCCTTTTGAGTGATTTATCATTCTTATAATCAAGTGTACGATAAGTATCAATTGGATTTATTGAATTACCGTTTTCAAATCGAGCCATAGCAACTATTGGACTTACGTCAGTATTAAAAGCTGTTTTTAAAATTTGCATGGATTGAATGGCATCATTTCCATCTTGAGATTTTTCCAATAGAGAGTAATTAACAAGTAAAGACTTTGCATATGAATTAACTATTTCATTTGCACTTAAAATCAAACTTTCAATAGGATCAGTAACATTATGTGATTGATCAATCATATATGAAATATTTGAGATTTTATTATTTTGAGATGCAGCTGTTAGTTCATTAAAAATTAAAAATAATTCATAAGGATTGATGGACCCTGCATCTAAATCATCATCACCAAATTTACTATCATTAAAATGGAATCCCCCTAGTTTTTTTAAATCAATTAATCTAGATACAATCATTTCAATATTGGTGTTGGGAAGATGATGGCCTAAATCAACTAAACACATTGCCTGATCACCAAGTTCTTTAGCACAAATATAACTTGTACCCCAATCACTTATAACAGTAGAGTAAAAAGCTGGCTCATAGGGTTTGTGCTCTAAAAGAACAGTCCAATCTTTTGGAAGATGAGAATAGATTTTTTTCATGGAGTCTATGTATCTCTCGAGTGAGCGTGAAAAACTTATTTGCCCAGGAAAATTACCACCATCGCCAATCCAAACTGTTAACCCTTTAGATCCAAGGATTTTTCCATTATCGATGGCTCTTTGATTTACCTCAATGGCTTTGTCTCTAGCAGCAGAGCTAGCATTAGTTAAACTCCCATATTTGAAACTTTCTGAGCTTTCGTCAGGATCTTGAAAAGTATTAGAATTGACAACATCGAAGCCAATACCATAATTATCAGAAAAGCTTTTTAACTCAGAGAAATCTTCAACATTATCCCATGGAAAATGAGGTGAAACCTTTTGAGTAAATCCAATTAAATCATTAATAACGGCACAATCTTCAATCTTTTCATAAATATTTTGTGGCTCTCCAATCCCAGGAAACCGAGCAAATCGAGTGCCCCCTGTTCCTACTCCCCAAGTGGGGACAGCCACTTGAAATTTTTTAACTTGTTCTTTTATTTTATGAATATCTATTTGTGATTGTTGTAATTTTTTTTCTAAATATTCAAAGTCAAAGTCTAGATCAGATTTATGAGATTGATTATGTTGATCGATAACTTCTTTTTTTACAGCTTTAAACATCACTTCCCCATCCCATAGCAGTCATAAATGCATTATGCTCTGATGTTGTGTCAAGTCTTGATAGCTGTGCAACAACATTAATATTGCTTTTTAAAACAATTGAATACGGTTTTTCTCTTGGTAATTTTTGACCATTAACCTCAATGTCATCTATTCTAAGATGGATACTTCTTTTACCCTGCATATTAAAAGTATAATTTTCTATAGGGTCTTGGTCTTCATATAAAAAGTCTAAAACTATATTTGCAGTATTTTGATCGTAATTAATAATGCAAAGAGACTCATGCCCAAATTGATCACCGTGGCTCGATGTTTTATAGGGATGGCCTTTAGCTGGCAAAAAGGCATCAGGAAATGCCCAAACTTTCTTACCTAAAGCTTCACTCATTTTTTCTCCTTAAGGTTCTCACAAAAGATGGAAAACCAATACTTAAAATTAAAAGTAATCCGGTGAAGATTATGATACCCACACCAGGAACATTTAGCAAACCCAATCCAAATGATAACATCCCTAAGATAAATATTGATATAACAACTCCTAAGATAGAGCCTGATCCTCCGTATATATATACGCCACCTAATACAACCATGGTTATAATCTCTAATTCCCATCCAAACGCAATATTAGGCCTCACACTTGAAAGCCTTCCAGATAGAAAAATGGCGGCAATAGCAGAAAATAGCCCATTTAGTGTAAATAAAACAAAAGTATATTTGTCTACTGCGATACCCGTGTATTGGGCTGCATCAGGGTTATTGCCAATAGAAAATATTTTTTTTCCAACAGTGGTCTTATGCAGAATAAATGCAAATACTAATGCTAGTAGAATGAACGTTAGAAAAGCATAAGGAATGTATCCAAAAAGATAACCGCTACCTAAATTACTAACAATTTTTGGAAACTTATTATAATAAGAGTCCTCTAGGAAGGAATATGCTAGTCCTCTAAAAAGAGACATTGTTCCAATGGTGACAATGATTGAAGGAATTGCAAACTTAGTAATGATAGCTCCATTAAAAGCTCCACATAAAGCACCACTAAGTAAAGTTAATGATATTACCAACCAAGTGTCATAGCCTAGGCTGGTTGTATACCCTAAGACAACCGAAGAAACTGCAATAATGGAAGCCACCGATAAATCAATTTGCCTTGCAATTATTACGAAGGTCATTGTCAAAGCAATAATAGCTTTTTCACTAAATAGAAAAGTACTATCGATAAGATTATATAAGTCTAAAAAATAGGGAGTGAGGTTAGAGTTTATTATTAGAATAGTAATTAAAACAACAAACAGAATGAATTCTTTTTTATATAATATATCTAATAACTTAAATGGGGGCTTATCGGGTATCATGCTCATTAATTTTCAACCATAATTGTTTTTTCTTTTCGTTGTTCAGTTTTGGTATTGATAATTATTGCTAGTAGGATGATTGCACCTGAGATGGCTAATTGCCAAAACTGGGAAATATCTACTGCAGGCAAAGCATTTCGAATGAGACCAATGAGCAAAGCACCTAAAACACATCCTAGAACTGTTCCCACACCACCCATAACACTAATTCCTCCAACAACACATGCAGAGATTACTGTAAGTTCAAATCCAATTGCAATTTGTGTAGAAGCAACAGAGTAACGAGCGACCCATAAATATCCACAAAGCCCAGCAAAAAAACCTGAGAGCGAATAAGCCATAATAATGTATTTATTCTCATTAATACCTATATATTTCGCGGCATCTGGGTTACCTCCCAGAGAGTAAAGATTTCTTCCAAAGCGAGTGTGATTAAGCAGAATGTATATAACTATGAAAACTGCAACAGCTAACCAAAATAGAAAAGATAAAGATAAAAATTTTACATGTATTAGGGCAAGAAAATCTTCAGAAAATTCATTTGAGTAGACCTGTTTGCCATCACTGACGAAATAAATTAAGCCTCTATAAATGCTTAGAGTACCTAGAGTAGTAACAATGAAAGGTACCTTTAAAATAGCAATAGAGATTCCGTTTAAGACACCTAAAAATGTCCCTATCAAACAGGAAAGAGCTATAAAATAGTAAACTGGTAATTCTGGATGAACCGTGGAAAGCAATGATATAAGCATCCCTGAAAGTGCAAGGTTAGAGGCAACCGATAAGTCAATTGCGCGGATTAAAATTACAATCATTTGACTTAAAGCAAGAATAATCAAAATTGAAGTATCAGTTAAAACATCAGATATGCTTTTAGGCGTTACAAAAAGAGGATTAGCAAATCCCACACCAATTAATCCAATCAAAATAATTGAAAATAAAATAAAATCTCTATTAATTAAAATCTTCTTCATGACTCACCACTTGCTAACTTAACTATTTGTTCAGAAGAAGCTTTTTTGACATCTAAAATATCTCTTATAAGGCCTTTGTACATTACCACTACTCTATCGCACATTCCTAATATCTCGGGTAGTTCAGAAGAGATCATCATTATAGACATTCCCTCTTCAACCAGTTCTCCCATAAATTCGTGAACTGCAGACTTTGATCTTACATCTATGCCTTTAGTGGGTTCATCAAGTATTAATACTTTAGGTTTTGTTGAAAGCCACTTAGCTATCACAGTTTTTTGCTGATTGCCCCCTGAAAGACTTTGAGTTAATTGACTCCAATAAGAAACTTTAATATTTAATTTTTCCTGCATAGCGTGGGCATTTTTAATTTCTTTGAGAGTATTCATTACGTAAAAGTTGGAATTTCTGTCCATTATGGCCATATTAATATTATCTTTGACAGACATTAAACCTGTCATTCCCAACTGTTGTCTTTCTTCTGAAAGATAAACTATACCTTGGTCAATGGCGTCACTAGGTTTTGTAATTGAAATTTTTTGATCATTAAACAATATCTCTCCTTCATCAAGTTTAGTGATACCAAAAATAGATTTCATAATTTCTGTTCGGCCAGATCCAACTAAACCATAAAAACCCAAAATTTCTTTTTTTCTTAAGTTAAAATTAATATTTTTAAACTGTGTTTTTTTAAATAAGTTACGAACTTCAAAAATTTCATTTTCTATTGTGACATTATTTTTAGGAAAAATTTGATTTACCTCACGACCAGCCATGTGTGTAATTAATTGGTCTTTGTTAGTATTAGAAATCAAATCAGATTTAATTAATTCACCATCTCGCAAAACAGTAAACTCATCGCATACTTCCATTACCTCATCTAATTTATGAGAAATAAATACAATAGATTTATTTTGATTTTTAAGATTTCGAATAATTGCATATAGTTCATTAATTTCTTTTTGTGAGAGAGAGGCTGTGGGTTCGTCCATAATCACAATATCAGCATCGTGAATAAGCGATCGAGATATTTGCACGATATGACGTTGCGCAATACTAAGATCTTTAATCTTTTCATTTGGTTCAATATTAGCTTCAAGGTCTTTGAGTAATTGATGAGTCTTGTCCTGCATTGAACTCCAGTCAACTAAACCATTCGATTTAGTAAGATGATTACCGATAAAAACATTCTCTGTGACAGTTAATTCATCAAACATTACTGACTCTTGATGAATTGCAGAAATACCTAAAGATAGAGAAATACTTGGATCAGATATGGACTGCTGCTTATTATTTAAAAGAATAGAACCGCTATCTGGTTGATAGACACCGCAAAGAATTTTGACTAATGTTGATTTACCCGCACCATTTTCTCCCAGGAGGGCATGAATACTATTTTCTTTAAGTTGAAAATCAACGTCTTGGAGTGCTTTTACTCCATGGAAATTTTTAGAAATATTTTTAAGCTCAAGTTTCATTTGAAAACACACGACCACTAGGTGATCGTGTGTATAAGTATTTATTTAATTAAAAGATTTCTGCGAATTTATCTATATTTGATGCATCAAAGATAAAAGGATCCGCCATCGCTGCGTTATTACCCGCACCGATACAAATCTCACCCATTCTACCTGTTGGGATACATTCACCCTCTTGGCCAGAATAAGCACCAGTCGCGATTTGATGTGATAAATAGACAGCAGAATAACCTAGATCAATTGGGTTCCAAATTCCAAACTGAACTGCAGAGCCATTTTTAACATGAGCTTTCATTTCACTTGGAAGTCCTAATCCAGTTACAAAAACCTTACCAACTAAACCTTGGTCTTCAACTGCTTTGGCAGCAGCAACGATACCAACAGAAGTTGGGGCTATAATACCTTTTAAGTTAGGATGTTTCTTGAAAAGACCCAATGCTTCTTGGTAACTCTTGTCAAAAAGATCATCACCATAAACAGTGTCTACCCATTTCATCTTTGAGTATTCTGGCTTAGCAAATTCTTTTTTCATCTCTTCTATCCACGCATTTTGATTTGTTGCTTGGCTAGTAGCGCTAAGAATAGCAAACTCACCTTCGTCACCCATTGAGTTTTTCATCCACTTAATATTTGATGAACCAATAAGAGCAGTGTTGGAAGGGTCTAAGTTCATAACTCTTCCTTCTTCAGCGATGCCAGAGTCCCAAGATATAACTGTGATACCTCTGTCCATAGCTTTTTTACCAATTGAAGCAAGAGCATCTCTATCATTGGCAGAGATAGCTATAGCGTCAACTTTTTGAGCAATCAGAGAGTTAATAACTTCGATTTGTGCTTCAGCAGTAGTTGTAGCTGGACCAGTGTAAATTACTTCAACTCCACCAATCTCTTTAGCTGCCTCTTCACCACCTTCTGCAGCGGCTTCAAAGAAACCAATACCTAAGCCTTTAACCACTAATGCAATTCTCATGTCGGCAGCATTAGCTGTAAAAGCAAACAGGATTGATGACATTATTACTAAAAATAATTTTTTCATATTTTCCTCCTAAATGTTTTGAAGGATAATTATCCACCCTATTCAAACTTAAATCAATTAATTTAGAATTTTTTTTTATTAAAATTAAATTTTTTTATGGATTTTATGAAAAAACATTGTTTTATATTATCTGATTAAAAGTTAATTTTTTTCAATTAAAAATATCGTCATGAGATTTCAAAAAAACGTAATAAACAACTGGAATAATAGTTATAACAAATTATCTAAAATTGATCAGCTTATCTTAAGGTCTAATTTATTGGGAAGTGATTTAAAAGTTACTAACTTTGGAGGAGGGAATACTTCCTCTAAGATTTCTATGAAAGACCCAATAACAAAAAAGAATGAAACTATTCTTTATGTAAAAGGTTCGGGTGGAGATTTGGGTTCTATTAAAAAAGATGGTTTTGCTAGTCTCTATATGGATAAATTTAATAGTCTAAAAAATATTTATCGAGGATTTAATTATGAGGATGAGATGGTTGGCTACTATCCTATGTGTACTTTTAACAATAATCCTAGAGCTGCTAGTATTGATACTCCACTTCACGCCTATGTTCCTTATCCAGAAGTAGATCATACCCACCCTGATTCAATTATTGCGCTAGCAACAATGAAGAATGGAAGAGATATAATTAAAAAAGTTTATGGGGATAGTATGGGATGGTTAGATTGGCAAAGACCTGGATTTGACCTTGGATTAAAAATGGAGAGTTTAATTCATAAAAATAAAAATATTATTGGAATTGTTCTCGGCCACCACGGATTATTTACATGGGC
>ERZ802822.2037-NODE-2037-length-11595-cov-13.521966_pt1 | contig 11595 bp, 11 predicted proteins | sample MGYA00345649_ERZ802822 | MGnify/ENA primary metagenome ERZ802822 (study PRJEB30503, sample SAMEA104212359) | marine metagenome | biome: Westerlies Biome; feature: [SRF] surface water layer (ENVO:00010504) within the epipelagic zone...; material: water... | reverse complement strand
GTGATGTGGCCCTGAGGCTCACGGCCTTTGAGATCGTGAATGGTGAGAACGAGGGCGGCTATCATCAGGTGGGTCTCGACGGCACCGGTCGTTTCACCCTTTGCGTCGCCGAGGACGACATCTCAAGTCCTTTTGGGGACCCGCAGGAGGCCTCGGTCGCGACTGCGCTTGATTGGTTCGGTACCGGCTCCTGCCCGTCCTCGGCCTCGGGCAGCAGGAATGGTTTGAAGCCTAATCAGCCCGTCGCGTTGCCAGCCTGGTTGGAAGCGGAATATATTCCCGAGCGTATCGACGCAAACCTGCGTTAGGTCGGGTTATCTACTCCCGGCTAGTCGGGACATTGAACCAGTGAGGTCAATATCACCATGAATGACAGTGTGAGCTCCGGCGAGCTCTTTTTGAATATTGTGAGCAGTCGGCGATCGATGCGGGACTTTAAGCCCAATCCAGTGCCGAAAGACATCATCGAATCGGTCTTCGGGGGTGCCCAGCGCGCACCGAGTAACTGCAACACGCAGCCGTGGTTCGTACACGTGGTCACGGGTGAGACGCTGGAGCAGCTGAGGGCCGAGCTGCCCGCCAAGTTTGGGGCCGGCGAGATCGCGCTCGATTTTCCCTACGACGGTCAATACGAAGGGGTCTATAAAGACCGCCAGTTTGCGTCGGCGACGGCGCTCTACGATTCGCTGGGCATTGCGCGTGAGCAGAAGGCCGAGCGCAACGCCTGGTTCATGCGCAACTTCAGTTTTTTTGACGCGCCTGCGGTGGCTTTCTTTACCTTGCCCACGGGCTTTGGTCTGCGCGAGGCCTGTGACCTTGGCATGTTCGCACAGACCGTGATGCTGGGGCTGACAGCGCATGGCTTGGGGTCCTGCCCCCAGACCGCGTTGGCTTTTCTCGCCAACGTGATTCGGCCTACCTTGGGGCTCGGTGACCACGAGCAGCTGATGTTTGGTATGAGCTTTGGTTACCCCACCGACGCGGCGGTGAATGAGGTGTGCACAGATCGGGCGGCGTTAGACGACGTAGTGACCTTCCACTCCTGATGGCTCTCTCCAGCTGATGGCTCTCTCCAGCTGATGGCTCTCGTTAGCGCCCCGGCGCGGCGAGAAAGTCGGTGATGTTCAGGTTGAAGCCCGACAGCGCGTTGAAGTGAAGCGGCGCCGACATCAACTGTAAATCGTTGAGCCCAAGATGCCTTAAAATTTGTGCGCCGGTGCCGATCAGGCGGTAATTCTGGGGAGGCGCGGGCCGCTGCTCGGCGTGGAGGAGCTGATCCAGATCCTCAAGGATGGTGGCCGGCGTTTCGGCGCCGCCCAGCAGTACCACTACACCTTTTCCGGCAGTGGCAATGTGACTCATTGCGGCGCGATATGACCATCCCGGCGCGCTCGAGGCGTCGAGCTGGGTGCCGAGCAGGTCACGAAGAGTGTTCACCGGCTGCACTCGCACCGGTACCGGTCCAGGCTGGCTCAAATCACCTAGGCTAAGCGCAAAATGCAGCTTGTCGTCGATCAGATCCCTGAAGGTGTGAAGTGTAAAGGGGCCCCACTCGGTCTGGATCGAATCGGCGCTATGCAGTTCGATGGATTGTTCGTGCAGTGACCGATACTCAATCAGATCGGCGATGGTGCCCATGTTGAGTCCGTGCTCTTGGGCAAAGACCTCGAGCTCTGGCCGGCGCGCCATTGTGCCGTCGGGGTTCATGATTTCTACAATCACCGCTGCCGGTGACAGGCCTGCCATCCGCGCCAGATCGACACCGGCTTCGGTATGGCCTGCCCGCTTTAATACGCCGCCGGGTTTCGCCACCAGCGGGAAGATATGCCCGGGCTGACGAATGTCTTTGGGCGTAGCGTTGTCTGCCACCGCCTGCAAGATCGTATGCGAGCGCTGCGCGGCGCTGACGCCGGGGCCGACCTGCTCGGTGGCGTCGATTGACACGGTGAAATTGGTCTCATGCTGGGAGCGGTTATCGCGAACCATCAACGGCAGGTTCAGCTGCCGTGCCCGCTCTGGTGTAATCGGCATGCAGATCAAGCCGCAGGCTTCCGAGGCAAAAAAATTGATGATCTCCGGCGTGATTTTCTCGGCCGCAATGATTAAGTCGCCTTCATTCTCACGATCCTCATCATCCATCAGGATGACCATGCGACCGGCGCTGATGTCATCGAGCAGTGTGGGAATGTCAGACAGCATCGTCAGGCGCTCGGTTAGGAAACGAGCTCAATCGCAACCGCGGTGGCTTCGCCGCCGCCGATACACAGCGCAGCAACACCGCGCTGCTTGCCATAGTGTTCTAGCGCATGCATCAGGGTCACGATGATCCTTGAGCCGGTCGAACCGATCGGATGGCCCTGTGCGCAGGCGCCGCCATGGACGTTGACGCAGGCGGAATCGAGATCCAGCGCGTGCGTTGTCAGCATGGTGACCATCGCGAAAGCTTCATTGATCTCCCACAGATCGACTTCAGAAGCGGACCAGCCTGCCTTAGCCAGCACCTGCTCTGCGGCGCCGATGGGTGCGAGTGTGAAATCCTCCGGTGCCAGGCTGTTTCGGGCGTGCGCCACGATGCGGGCACGCGGTTTGAGGCCATGGCGTGCGATGGCGTCTTCGCTGGCCAGCAGCAGGGCACTGGCGCCATCAGAGATGGAGCTGGAATTAGCCGGTGTGATGGTGCCGCCCTCGGCAAACGCGGGCCGGAGCTCCGGAATTTTCTCGAGGTTGGCTTTGTGAGGCTGCTCATCCACCGACACCGTATGCTCACCGCGCCGGGTGCGGATGGTGACGGGCGCTATTTCCCGGGCGTTAAGACCCTCATCAATCGCACGTTGTGCGCGCGTAAGGCTCTCAATGGCAAAGGCATCCATGCCCTCGCGTGTCAGGCCATGGGCATCAGCGGTTTTTTGTGCAAATGTGCCCATGGCGGCTCCAGTGTAGGCGTCTTCCAGGCCATCGATAAACATGTGATCAAACAGTTTGGTGTGCCCGAGCCGCTGACCCTTGCGCCCGCTCATCAGAATCTGCGGCGCGTTTGACATGCTCTCAAGCCCGCCGCTGACCACGAGCTGGTTGGTGCCGGCGGCGATGCTGTCGATGCCAAAAATGGTGGCCTGCATGCCGCTGCCGCAGGCCTTATTAATTGTGACCGCGCCAGTAGTGCTCGGAATGCCGGCTGCGAGCATAGCTTGCCGCGCGGGGCACTGCTTAAGCCCCGCCGGTAGCACGCAGCCCATGAATACCTCATCGACTGCCTCGGGTGACGCGCTGGCGCGCTCAAGCGTGGCGGCAATCGCAGTGGTGCCCAATTCATTGGCAGTGGCGTCGGCGAGGTCGCCCAACAATCCGCCCATCGGCGTGCGGGCACCATCAACAATCAATACATCTGACATGGAGGAGTTCTCAACAAATACGCGGGCGGGCATTTAGCCCGAACTGCGAGCACCCTGCAAGTTCAGTCGGGGCTGGCGTTTGCCGCAAAAGACTTGTCGCGCACGGCGGTGCGAAATGCGGAGGGCGTCACCCCGGTTTGCTCGCGGAACATGCGGCTGAAATGTGAGGGGTCGTTGAGGCCCACTGCCACCCCTACCTCGGTGATCGACAGATTGGTTCGGCGGAGCAGCGCCTGCGCTTCGTCCAGCCTGCGTTGCTGGAGGTACTGGCCAATCGACACGCCGGTGGCGGATTTGAAGCGTCTGATCAGTGTGCGCGGGCTGACCCCCAATTGTTCAGCCAGCGTGCTCATGGTGCGAGTGATGCGCAGATCCCGGTTCAGCTCGGTTTGCACGTCGGCAATGAGTTCATCGTGGTGTAGATCCTTTGGTGCACCGACCGGAGAGGGGGAAAAGCGCTGTCGAATTTCCGGTGAAAACTGATTCTCGATATGCCGCGCCACCCGGGGTGAGAACAGCTCACCACAGAGATACACCATCAGGTCAGCCACCGAGTTCACGCTGCTCACACAAAACACATTGTCAGACTGGGTGATCAGCTGGCGGCGCTCCAGCTGCACCCGGGGGTAGCGATGCGCAAAGGTGTCGAACCACTGCCAGTGAGTGGTCATCGCCCTGTCTCTCATTCGGCCGGTCTCTGCGAGCAAAAAGCTGCCTGAGCCCACGCTAATCGTCAGGCCTCCTGCACCGACGTGTCGGTCAATCACTGCGATCTGTTCTGGGTGGCGGCGCAATACTCGCTGCGGTTGACGCCAGATGGCGGGCACAATCAATAAGTCAGCCTGAGTCAGCTCGCTGAGTGGCATGGTCGCCAGCGTCAGCCCACTCTGAATTGTGATTGGACCGCCGGCCTGGCTGAAGCAACCAATACTGAGCCGCTGCCAGCCCGCGCGACCGAGTGCCTGTGCCGCACCGGTCAGAATCTCGAGCGGCAGCGTGAGCGACGAGGCCAACATGTCCTCGTGGGTCAGTGCCGCGATGCGAAAAAGCGGGCCCGTATTTGGCGTAATTATCATAATATATGGCGTTATACGCATAGAAATAACTGGTGTCGAGGGTAAACTGCCCGGCTGTCGTTGGCTCCTTGGGAGTCCGTTGTCCTTAGCAAGGTGGAGAACCCATGCTCAGACTGCCCGTCATGGTTGCCGCAGGTGGTATCAACAGCGCTGGCCGCACGTCGCGGCGCCACGCCTATCGGCGCATGATCTGGGATCACCTGTCGGTCCCTGATCAAACCGCGACTGCGGGCGCGTTGGCGCAGATGATGGGCACGGCGGATGCCGACACCCTCCTCAAGCACACGCTGGTGCGCGAAATTGAAAAAGACTGGTTTGATCATCGCGCGGTGCCCTGGCACCGGCGAGCTCAGGTGAGCGCCGATCAAGCTCAGGGGCTCTTCGACTACAACCCGGGCGGCATCGGTGAGGGTGAAGTCGTCGGTGGGCAGACATCGTCTCTGGATGACAAACGGGTTCGAGTCGCGCTTGGGCCCGAGTCTGACGTGTTGCTACCCAGCACCCGTCTGTTTGACGTGAGCAGCGCAGGGCAGTTGCCGACCGGTTTCAACCCAGGGGATCTCTACCCCTCGCGTAATCATCCCCGCGCAGTGCAGATGACCGTATTTGCTGTGTCGGATGCGCTTGCGGACCTGGGGATGGATTGGGCCATGCTGGCCGATAAGGTGCCCGCGGAGGCTGTGAGCGTATACATCTCTAGCGCAATGGGTCAGCTCGACGACGCGGGATCGGGCGGCATGCTCCGCGCGCGTCTGCAGGGGCGTCGCGTCAGTTCAAAGCAGTGCCCATTTGGTTTCGCCGAGATGCCGGGTGACTTTGCCAGCGCCTACGTGCTGGGCACTATGAGTGCGACCGGGCCCGCGCTCGGCGCCTGTGCCACTTTTCTATACAACCTGCGTCTCGGTATCGCTGATATTCGTGCCGGGCGATCGCGCATTGCCTTCGTGGGCGCAGCGGAAGCGCCTGTGAATGTCGAGGTGATGGATGGTTATGTTGCCATGGGCGCGCTGGCCACCGACAAGGGGCTTCGGCAACTCGATGGTCTCGCTGAGGGCGAGCAGGTGGATAACCGCAGGGCCTGCCGCCCTTTTGGCGAGAACTGCGGCTTTACCATGGCGGAGTCGGCGCAAGTAGTGATCCTGATGGATGACGCGCTGGCGCTCGAACTGGGTGCTCCCATCCTTGCCGGCGCGCCGTTTGTCAGCGTGCGTGCTGATGGCGCTAAGAAGTCAATTTCCGGCCCCGGAGCGGGCAACTATCTGACCGTGGCAGAGGCCATGGCAACGCTGCGCAATATCTTGGGTGACGAGCGGCTCAAACATCGCGGCATGGTTCAGGCGCACGGCACAGGGACGCCCCAGAACCGTGTCACGGAATCAACCTTGCTCAACAAGGTTGCCGAAGCGTTTGGTGTCTCAGAGTGGCCGGTTGCGGCGATTAAAAGTTACGTGGGTCACTCGCTCGGCGCAGCGGCGGGGGATCAGCTCACCGCAACACTCGGTATCTGGCAACACGGGATGATTCCCCGCATCCACACGGTGGATGCGCTGGCTGATGATGTGGTCACTGACCGACTCAACTTTGCGCTCCGCGAGCAGGACAGTTCGGAACGGGATTACGCGCTGATCAACAGCAAGGGGTTTGGTGGCAACAACGCGACCGCTGCCCTATTGAGTCCCGATACCACCGAACAGATGCTGGCGCGTGCGCACGGCCATGACGAGATTGCCGCCTGGCGGGAGCGTCGCGAGGCGGTGGCGGCAGCCCAGGCCGCGACAGAAGCCGAGCGGATCGCCGGCAACTGGGCGCCCAGCTACCATTTTGACGAGGGCGTACTCACCGATGCCGACGTCACGGTGACATCTGAGTCCATCGTCTTTGCCGGCCAGACCATCTCACTCAACGGGGGCGTGCCAGAGGGTTGGCAAGTCGACTGAAGCCAGACATTTGCTACGCTAGCCCTGCTGTCATGAAAACGCCGCTGCTATGAAAGCGCCGCGGCTTTGAAGAAGAAGCACTGATATGTCTACCCTCGATACGTTGCTCAATCGTAACTCCCACCCGCGTCTGACCGAACCCGGTCCCGATGCCGATCAGCTACAGACAATTCTGCAGGCCGCTTTCCGTGCCCCGGATCACGGGCGATTGCGGCCGTGGCGTTTTGTGGTGATTAGCGGGGATCGTCGCTCGGCGTTGGGTGAGTGTTTTCAGCGCAGTCTCCAACTGAAAGGCGTCACCGATGACGCTCAGTTAACGAAGGCCCTCAATGCGCCATTGCGCGCACCACTGGTGCTCGCCGGCCTGCTCCATGCTGTGGATCATGAAAAAATATCCCGCGACGAGCAGGGCCACGCGGTGGCGGCGTCACTCCATGCAGCGCAGCTGGCGGCGGATGCCCTTGGCTTCGGCTGCGTATGGCGCACGGGTGGCTATGCCACCGACCCTCATGTTGTCGAGGCGCTGGGGGGTGACTCCGGTGATGAGGTGATCGGGTTCCTCTACATCGGCACCCGCGAGGGCCCGAGTAAGCTGTTATCTGATGAGCCCCTTGAATCCCTTGTCAGCTACTTTTAAATTGCGCCCACACTCGGGGCGCGCATTGGCACCATGTTGAGAAAACCTTGGCTGCACTTTTTGCTGCTGGGACTAATGTTGTTCGCCGTTGGCGAGCGGCTTTTCCCAGAGCCAAAGCCGGTGTTGGGTCCCCCCAACCCTGAGCGGCTCAGCGCTATGGTGGAGAACTACACGCGTTTCGCCCCCGATGGTGTCAGTCCGGCCCTGTTTGAGCGATTTATTGACACCGAACTGCGAGACGAGCTGCTGTTTCGGGAGGCGCTCAATCGCGATCTCCAGTACCGCGACGCCGCCGTCGAACAGCGGATCATCCGCAATATGCGCTTTCTCGACACCAATACCGCTGCCAGCGATCGCGAGCTGATAGAACAGGGCTATGCGCTGCGGCTTCACCTTACCGATGAGGTCATTCGCAGGCGCCTGGTGCAGATCATGGAGCGACTGATCGTGGCCACCCGACTCAACCCTGCACCGAATGCTGAGGCGGTGGCGACACGGTATCAGCAAGCGCTCGACAGCTGGCGCGAACCCGCGCGGTATACCTTCAGTCACGTGTTCCTCTCAACCGAGCGTGCGGCAGAGATGCCCAGCCTGATGGCGCAGATCAATGCCGAGAACTTAAGCCCCGATGCGGCTCGAATACTTGGTGCACCGTTTTTGTCAGGGTATGCCTTCCGGCGCCAGAGCCCTGAGCAGATGACCCGTGTGTTCGGTGCCGAGTTCGCCGAGCAGGTCAGCGCCACTGAGGTCCGGGCCGGTGCATGGATTGGGCCGGTGTCGTCGGTCTTTGGGCAGCACTATGTCTATATCGAGGCGTTCGAGCCGTCGCGCACGTTGGAGCTGGACGAGGTGAGTGTGCGCATCGAGCGGGATTTGGTCCGCGAGGGAGAAGAGCAGGCCGTTGTCGATTGGGTAGAGGCGGCGATGGCGGGCTATGAGGTGCGGCGCTCATGAGAGTGTGGCTGATACTGTGTAGCTTGCTGATCGCGACCGACGCCGCCGCGCACCGGTTCGCGCCCTCGTTACTCGAAGTGACGCAGCTTTCCGAAATGGCCTTCAACGCTACCTGGAAAACACCGCTGCAAAAGGTGTCGGCGACGCCGATTGAGCCGCGCTTCCCCGAGTCTTGTGAGATCACCTCAAGATCACCCTGGATTCAGGAGGGAACCGGAGAGCTCAAGCAGATTCAATTTGAATGCCCGATGGGCTTGGTTGGGGAGACTGTGTCGGTCACAGGCTTGGGGCAAAACCAGTCCTCCGCGCTGCTTCGCATCACCCTGGCTGACGGTATTTTTCATCAGGCTGTGTTTACCGCCACCGAGCCTGACTTTGTGGTGCCCCAAGAAGGCTCTGCCGGCACGGTGGCCCTCGACTACACGTGGCTCGGCGCCGAGCATATCTGGGCAGGGCCCGATCACCTTCTGTTTGTCATGGGGCTGTTGTTGCTGGTGGGCTGGAACCGGCGCCTCATTTATACCGTCACGGCGTTTACGCTGGGCCACAGCGTGACCCTTGCCATGGTGACGCTTGGGCTCTTCGACTACCCGGTCTCGTTGGCAGAGTTCATGATCGCCTTGTCAATTTACGTACTGGCGGTTGAGCTGGCGCGGGGGTCGGCGGGCGCCTTGTGGCGGCAGCCCTGGTGGTTGGCGGGTGGCTTTGGGTTGTTGCACGGCATGGGCTTTGCCGGTGCGCTGGCCGAAACCGGTCTGCCGCAGTCAAACGTGCCGTTGGCGCTGCTGTTCTTCAACGTGGGGATCGAGCTGGGTCAGCTTGCCTTCATTGCGCTACTGGTTCTGTTGGCGGCCCTCGGCGGTCGCCTGATTGGCGAGCGGGCTGCGGCGCTCAGACCGTTACCGGTTTATGTGCTCGGGGGGCTATCAGCAATGTGGTGTATTGAGCGCGGGCTGGAAGTGCTGGCCTGATCAGAGGTTACCCGGCCATTTTTTCATCGCAATGATCGGATGAAAGGCGATAGCAATACCCTCGTCGATGTGATTTTCGTTTTCCAGCACATCGCGGCGACGCACAAAGGCGGTGCCGCTACGGGTATCCACCGCATCGGTAACATCCATACCGCCCTCGCCTGAGAAGATGCGCTCGAGCTCCGTGTTGAACCACGCGATCCGCATGGTGGCGGCTGCGACGGGGCGAGACCAATCAAATTCCGCGGTGACGCCACTGCCAGCGCCCTGAACGGCGGGCTTTCGTGTAACACCGTCGAAACGCGTCACGCGGTTGAGCCCCTGCTCGTAGTAGACGTCTTTCTCGATGATGTCGGTGAAGACAATGCTGCCGATGTCGGTTTGATCGCGCAGCTGGTCACGCACTGCCTGCACAATCTGGATAAACGATTTTTGATTGACCCGGCCGGTGGTGGGGTCGATAGGATCGCCGTAAATCAGCACGGCATTGTTCCAGCGCTGAGAGAACTCGCGCTGGGCACGAACCTCGTACCCCGCGTCTTCAAGATATTCCTGCACCCTCGCGTCGACAAAGCTCTCGCGCTTTTTCAAATAGTTGCGCGACGGCCCACCGAGGTTCACGCTGGCGATCACCACGACATTACTGTCGAGCTGGTCAAATAACCCTTCTTCGAAGACATTGGTCGGCGTGGTCGGGTTGTAGCCCCCGCCCACCGTTGCGGAACCGCACGCGACAAGCCCCGTCAGCACCAGCGTGGCCAGCACTAAGTGCCACAAAGAGCGCATTGGGCTGGCAATCTGCCGAAAGACGGCAGGGTGGGAGTCGCGGCTGAGCATGGCGTCATTCCTAATGAGCGGAGCACGTATGCTAACAAAGGAGCAGAGCAGATGAACAATATCCTTTATACGGGGACCTCGGGGCAGGGCCCTGATCTGATATTGCTGCATGGGCTTTTTGGTCAGGGCGGCAACTTGCGCAGTGTCGCCCGGGCGCTCGAGACGGACTTTCGTGTGCACTGTCTGGATTTGCCCGATCATGGCCGTTCGCCTTGGCTTGCAGAAGCGTCTCTGGCGACCTATGCCGCGGCAGTGGGTCTCTGGATGGATCAGCACGAGTTAATGGCGGCCCACATTCTGGGTCACTCGTTGGGTGGCAAGGTGGCGATGGAGCTGGCGCTGACTGAGCCGGGGCGGGTAGAGAAGTTGGTGGTGGCAGATATAGCGCCGGTGACTTATGCCGATCACCACCAAGTGATCCTCGACGCCCTGCAGCAGGTGGCAGCCCGAGGCTGTCAAACAAGAACGGAAGCTGAGGCGCTGCTGGGCGAGGTGATAGACGATCCCGGCGTAGTGGGGTATCTGCTGATGAGCCTCCAGCGCGGCGCTGAGGGTGAGGTGTTCCAGTGGCGCTTCAACTTGGCGGGTTTGGCCAGCGCTTATGGCCAACTGCGCGAGGCACCTTCTGAGACGGCGCCGTTTCAGGGCCACACCCTGTTCCTGAAGGGCAGCGAGTCCGCTTACATACAGGCATCGCACGAGCGCGAGATTCAAAGGCGCTTTCCCTGCAGTCAGCTCGTTACGGTGCATGAGGCCGGGCATTGGCTTCATATCGACCAGCCGGAACAATTCAACGGTGCAGTGCGTGGATTTTTACTCGCAGAGGCGGGCTAAGCAGGCGCCTTCAGGACGGGGTTTGGCGGGTTAGCCGAGGTCGGCGGTGCGAAAATGGTTCGATCCTGAGTCCGATCGATCAAAAGTGTCCACAGATTCTGTGGATAACTCTCTGGATAATTTGTTTAATCACGCCTTCAGGCCCGAAAAGCCGTCTAAATCAGCGAATTGGTTAAATTTTAACCAACCCTTTAAAAGATAGTAAAAACAGAAAGTTATGGATGATCTATGAGCGGGATTGTCCGGTGTGTCATATAAATCCCATAAAAATGTCATCGACACGGCGCGTGTGTATAACCATTCGAGGGCGGGTACTACAGAACTGTGATGCCACGCAACCCCATTTCAGCACTTTTTTAGCCTTCAGGGCAAAAATTTTTCAGTCTCCGCGGTAGCGACACCCAGCGTCACAGGTTTCGCGCACCTCTACCTCAGTGAGTTCGGGCAACGCAGGCTTCAGCCGGGTCCAAATCCAGCGACAGAGATTTTCGCTGGTGGGGTTCTCAAGCCCTTCGATGTCATTGAGGTAGTGGTGGTCCAGCTTTTCCAGCAGGGGATCAAAGGACTGATTAATCACATCGAAATCCATGATCCATCCGGTCTCAGGATCGACTTCGCCCTCGATAGTGATGCGAATGTGGTAGGAGTGGCCGTGCAGACGCGCACATTTATGGCCCTCCGGGACTTTGGGGAGAAGATGCGCTGCTTCAAAGCGAAAATCTGTGTAGAGCTCCATCGCATAATCTCGCAGTGGGGGCGAAAATTTCGCCGCGATTCTACACGTTTTGGGTGGCGCTGAGATGCCTGAGAACGACGCGCTAATGGCCAGAAAGCGCATTGACAGTGGGGGTGCGATCCCTATAATGCCGTGCTCTGGCTCGGGGTGATTAGCTCAGCTGGGAGAGCATCTGCCTTACAAGCAGAGGGTCGGCGGTTCGATCCCGTCATCACCCACCA
>ERZ802822.2036-NODE-2036-length-11597-cov-26.494705_pt1 | contig 11597 bp, 11 predicted proteins | sample MGYA00345649_ERZ802822 | MGnify/ENA primary metagenome ERZ802822 (study PRJEB30503, sample SAMEA104212359) | marine metagenome | biome: Westerlies Biome; feature: [SRF] surface water layer (ENVO:00010504) within the epipelagic zone...; material: water... | reverse complement strand
ATGCCCGATTCATGGGCAAAGGCATTGGCACCAACGATGGCCTTGTTGGGCTGAACCACCATGCCCGTGAGGTTGGACACCAATCGCGAGGTCTTGGTGAGTTCCTCGGTGCGAACCGCCGTGAGGGGAGTGGGACTGTCCTGATCACGGTCGAAAAACGGATTGAAATAACGACGGCGCACGTGCAAAGCCATCACCAATTCCTCGAGAGAGGCATTGCCCGCCCGCTCGCCGATGCCATTGATGGTGCATTCCAGCTGACGGGCGCCGTTCTTGACCGCCTCCAGGAAGTTCGCCACAGCCAGGCCCAGATCGTTGTGGCCATGTACGGAGAGAACCGCTTCTCCAATGTTGGGGACATGGCGATTGATGCCAGCAATCAGATCGCCAAATTCGCTTGGCGTGGTGTACCCGACGGTGTCTGGAATGTTGATCGTGGTAGCGCCAGCGGCAATCGCCGCCTCGATCACCTCGTAGAGGTACTCCGGGTCGCTGCGGCCGGCGTCTTCACAGGAAAATTCAATGTCGTCCACCAGGGAGCGGGCATAGCTGACCATCTCGGGAACGATGCCGAGCACGTCGGCACGGCTCTTGCGCAATTTGTGCTCGAGGTGAATGTCGCTGGTGGCGATGAAGGTGTGGATCCGGCGACGCGGTGCCGGTGCGACGGCCTCGGCGCAAGCCTTGATGTCCTTCTGCGATGCACGGGCCAGCCCGCAGATGATGGGACCGTTCTCGCCCCCGACCTGCTGGGCAATGCGCTGCACAGCCGCGAAGTCCCCTGCACTGGCAAAGGGAAATCCGGCCTCAATGACATCCACGCCAAGACGGGCCAGCTGCTGAGCGATGGCCAGCTTTTCCTCCAGGTTGAGGCTGGCCCCGGGAGACTGCTCACCATCCCGCAGGGTGGTGTCGAAAATCAAGACACGACCGGGGTCCTTGGCCATGAACAACGCCCTCGCGACGGCTTAGTCGGATTGACTATGAGTTATTGCATCTTAGTTCAGGCATCTCGGCCAAAACCGGATAAATTCGCAGCCACTCTTGGGCGGTTGGTCACTTGAGCAACGGCGCTCTCGCCCTCGTCCTCCACGCCCACCTGCCGTATGTGCGCTCGGTGGTGCCGGGTTCTCTGGAGGAAGACTGGTTTTTCCAGGCCTTGATGGAGTGCTACCTGCCGCTGCTGGAGGTCCTTGAGCAGGCGGCAGCGGATCCCGCCAGCACTCCGAAGCTCACCGTTGGCCTGTCACCGACGTTGCTGTCCTTGCTCAGTGATCCTGACCTACAACAGCGGTTCCCCAGCTGGTTGGATCAGCGCCTCGACCTTCTCCCCTTCGCCGATGCAGAACTTGCCGAGGCGAAGGAGCATCTCGGCGCCTCCATCCAGCGCCACAAGACCGCCTGGATGGCCTGCGCTGGAGACCTGATCAGCCGATTTGCTGCGCTGCAACGAGCTGAGGTGGTGGATCTGCTCACCTGCGGTGCAACCCACGGTTATCTGCCCTTGCTGCGCCAGCACCCTGAGGCGGTCCGTGGCCAACTGCGCACCGCCGTGCGCGAACACCACCGACTGATCGGAGAACGCCCGCTGGGGATCTGGCTGCCGGAGTGCGCTTACTACGAAGGACTTGACCAGTGGATGCGCGATGCGGGACTCCGCTACGCCGTTCTTGATGGCCATGGGCTTCTGCACGGTCGACCGCGTCCCCGCTACGGGGTGTACGCGCCGATCTGCAGCCGCAACGGGGTGGCGTTCTTCGGCCGAGACAGTGAAGCGACCCTGCCGGTCTGGTCTGCCAAGGATGGCTATCCCGGCGATCCGGACTACCGCGAATTTCATCGCGACCTGGGATGGGATTTGCCCCTTGAACAACTGGCGCCGCTTGGATTATCGGAGCCCCGACCTCTGGGCCTCAAGCTGCATCGCGTCACCGACCACAGCGCACCGCTCGATCAGAAACAGCCGTATCACCCCTCCATCGCCGCGGAGAGAATTCGGCACCACGCCAGCCATTACCTCAAAGGACGCCGACGCCAGCTGGATCAACTCAGCAACGGCATGACGATCAGCCCATTGCTCGTGGCTCCCTTTGATGCGGAACTGTTTGGCCATTGGTGGTTTGAAGGTCCATCATTTCTGGCCGAACTGTTTCGCCAGGGGCCAAGCAACGGCGTTGCCTTTACCCGGCTGCGGGATGTCTTGAATGGTTCACAACAATTGCAGCTCTGCGACCCCTGCCCCTCGAGCTGGGGCCAGGGTGGTTTTCACAATTACTGGCTCAACGACAGCAACGCCTGGGTTGTCCCGGAATGGGAGCGCGCCGGAGAAGCCATGGTGCAGCGCTGCAGCCGCGGTGTGGCCCGCGAAGCGGATCTCCAACTACTTAGCCAAGCGGCGCGGGAACTCCTGCTGGCGCAATCCTCCGACTGGAGCTTCATTCTTCGGGCTGGCACAACAACAGGACTGGCGCGTGAACGGATCGAACGCCACCTGAAGCGGTTCTGGATGCTGATGGCTGCGATTGATGGCAGCGGCGACCTACCCGAAGGGTGGCTCGAGGAGGTGCAGGCGGACGACCGCTTGTTCCCGTCGATTCAGCCGCTGGATTGGGCAAAGGTCGGCAGCTGATCCACACCAGCCCCCAGCACCAATCCCCGCCGCAACTCCCAGGGCGAAAGGGCAAACAAACGCAGCATCACCGCCATTAAGCGCGGCAAAGGGAGCGTATTGGTGAGGAAGCCCAACCACTCCTCCCGCGGCAGCGAAAAAAAGGTAGCGAAGTGGGTGCGCAACAACGCTTCGTTGAAGCCCATCAACCGGCCCAGGCCGAACTGATAGAGCTGATGGCGCAGCACCAGCTCCATCGGCCAGAGCGCCTGCCAACCCCGTTGTGCCAAGGCCGCTGAGCCAAGGCTTGGATTCGCGAGGGCTTCGGCAATGGCCTCGGCCAGATCAGGCCCCCGCCGCAGGAGCGATCCCACCATGTAGCCCGAGGCGGGATGCACCATGCTCGCCGCACCACCAAAGGCCAACACCGGCTGGCTCCGCTCCGGCAGCGGCAGATTCATCGGGAAGAGGCAGAACTCCTCATGGATCACCTCGGTGATCTGCACACCGCGCTGATCGAGGCGTTGCTGCAGCCGTTGCTTGAGCACGGCGTAGGGAACACCTGGTGGCAAAGCGAGGGAGGTCTCCTCCACGAAGAACACCCCATCGCCCAGATCCATCGCATACAAAAACGTTGGCGGTTCGCTTCGCTGCGAATCGCTGAGGTGATCGCAGCGGTAGTCCATCAACACAAACCGACCCGGTTCAATCGGCGGCTTGGAGAACTTCCCCACAACCCCGTAAGCCGCCTGGCCCGCCACCGGCCCCTGATCCGGGCGGCGAATATGGGGCGTGCGCGAACCGGAGGCATCAATCACCACCCGCGCCTGCAACATCGTTCCCGATGCACAACGGACGCTGGTGGTTGCACCGGTCACCTCCACCCGTTCGGCAGTGTCTTGATGCCAAACCACGCTCTCAGACCGCTCCAGCCAATAGCGCTGCAACTCGGCCCGATCAAACAAGCCGTAGTCGATCCCGTGGGCATGGCTCTGATCCTGAGCCGTTGAGCCGCCATCGCCGAAATAACTGACGGTGTCGCTCCAGCGGTGCTCCAGCAAGTGCTCGAGCCCCACCATCTTCAATTCATCGGCCCAGATGCCGTAGGTGTTCGGCCATGGGTTGTCGACCGGATCGGGGGCAATGCCAGCAACTGCTACGCCCCTTTGGTTCAGTTCCGAGGCGATGCAGAGGGCGGCGGGACCGCCCCCCAGCACCAGCACATCCACCGGCTCAGCCAAGGTCAGCTGTCCTGCGCGCTGCTTTCAGTGTCATTTATTTCGGTGTCGTCAGCAGCGTCGTCTTCGGCTTCCGGTGGCACCAGCACCACTTCCGACAGACGGTCACCTTTATCAAGGCGCTGCAGACGCACCCCCGTGGCAGCCCGTGACTGCTGGGGAATCGCATCGGCGCTGGTGCGCACGATCACCCCTTTCTCGCTCACCAACAGCACCTCCTCGCCAGCACCGAGGACCCGTAGACCCACAAGAGCATCGTCCGCCGTGCGGAACTTCATCGCCCGCAGGCCCATGCCAGCCCGCTTCTGCAGCCGGAACTGGGTCACCGGCACACGCTTGCCCAATCCAGATGCCGAGGCCACCAGCACCCAGGGACCATCGCCAGACGATGCATCGTCCTCTTCATCATCCTCTGCGCTCTGGGCGATCCGGTCCGCCAGCTCAACCGGCAGCACATCCATGCTCACCAGTCCATCGCCCTCGCGCAGGTTCATCGAACGCACACCACGGGCCGTGCGGCCTAGAGGGCGCAGCTCCTCATCACTGAGGCGGAAGTGAATCGTCATCCCCGCATTGGAGCCGATCAAGACGCTGTCGCCTGGCACCGCCAGACGAACCCAGGTGAGGGCATCGCCTTCCTCCAGGTTGATGGCGATCAGACCATTGGAGCGAATGTTGCTGAAGGCTGAAAGACGGGTGCGCTTGATAAACCCGCCTCGGGTCAGCATCAACAGGTCCATGTCGTCGTTGAACTCCGACACCGCCAGCAACGATGTGATCGCCTCCTCCCGAGGAATGGGCAACAACTGCACCACCGGTGTGCCTTTTGCGGTGCGGCTGCATTGCGGCACCCGGTAAGCCGGCAGGGCATAGGACACACCACGGTCACTGAACAGCAGCAGCGTGTCGTGGTCGTTGCAGCTGATGAACAGCTTCACGGCCTCCTCCCCCTGGCTGCGGGTGCCGGCCTTGCCGCGGGTGCCACGGCTGGTGGCTTCGAACTCACTCACCGGCATCCGTTTCAGGTAGCCGGTTTCGGTAACGAGCACCACGGAACGCTCGTTGGCGATCAGATCGATGTCCTCAAGACCACCACCCAGATCGAGAATCTCGGTGCGGCGCGGTGTCGTGTAGCGATCGCTGAGTTGGTTGAGTTCGTCCTGAATGATTCCGAACACCCGCTCACGCCGGCCGAGGATGTCTTTGTAATCCGCGATTTTGGTGACCAGATCCTCGTGCTCAAGCCGGATCTTGTCGGCCTCCAACGCCGTGAGACGCCGCAGCTGCATCTGCAGGATGGCGTCGGCCTGAATGTCGCTGAGGCCATGACGGTCCTGCAGCTGCTGACGGGCCGTGGCCGTATCGGGAGCGGCCCGGATCAGGGCAATGATCGGATCCAGCTGATTGAGGGCCAGCAGCAGGCCGAGAAGGATGTGATCGCGTTCCTCGGCCTTGCGCAGCAGGTAACGGGTGCGGCGCTCGATCGTCTCGACGCGGAAGTCGAGAAACACCTCGAGCATCTTGCGAAGGGTGAGCAAGATCGGCTCACCGTTCACCAGCGCCAACATGTAGGCACTGAAATTGCTCTGCAACGCAGTGAGTTTGAACAGGTTGTTCAGCACCACCTGCGGATAGGCATCACGGCGCAGCTCCACCACGATGCGCATGCCATCGCGATCGCTCTCGTCGCGGATATCGGAGATGCCCTCAAGCTTTTTGTCGTTGACCAGCTCGGCGATGCGCTCGATTAGCGCTGCCTTGTTGGTCTGATACGGCAACTCCGTGATGATCACGGCATCACGATCAGGACGGCCGGGGGCTTCGATCGTTTCAATCGCCGCCACACCGCGCATGGTGATCGAGCCACGACCGCCCAGATAGGTCTCACGGATGCCCTCGCGACCCAGGATCTGACCACCTGTTGGGAAGTCGGGTCCAGGAATCAGCCGGACCAACTCCTGATCTGTGAGATCGGGGTTCTCAATCAGCGCCAGCAGGCCGTTGATCAGCTCATTGAGGTTGTGGGGGGGGATGTTGGTCGCCATCCCCACGGCAATGCCCGCTGAACCATTCAGCAGCAGCTGGGGAATTCGAGCCGGAAGCACCGTCGGCTCCTGCTGCGAACCATCGAAGTTGTCGGCGAAGTCAACGGTCTCGGCCTCGATGTCCTCCAGCAGGCTGTCGGTGGTCAGCGCCTGCAACCTGGACTCGGTGTAACGCATGGCCGCCGGCGGATCGTTGTCCACCGATCCGAAATTGCCGTGCCCGTCAATCAAGGGCATCGACATCGAGAAGTCCTGGGCCATCCGCACCAGGGCGTCGTACACAGCCGTATCGCCATGGGGGTGGTACTTACCCAGCACCTCGCCCACCACACGGGCGCATTTCCTGTAGGGGCGATCGCTGGTCAGCCCCAATTCGTACATGGCGTACAAGATCCGGCGATGCACGGGCTTGAGGCCATCGCGGGCATCGGGCAACGCCCGGCCCACGATCACGCTCATCGCGTACTCCAGATAGGAGCGCGACATCTCGTTGCGAAGATCCGCCTGAATGATTCGATCGTCGGAATCGCCGGGACCGCCGCCTCCTGGCCCCACAGAATCCGCCATACAAACGATGTACCACCGCCCTTCAGTTTATCTCCGAGGAGGAATCAAGACCGAAAACCTCCGATAAGCTCCAGGTCAAATTTTTGGAACTGATGGGACCCATCGACGAACCACAATCCAACGTCGACAGCGTCAGCCCGGTCCCCACACCATCACCCGTACAGCCGCCTGCCTTCACGGAGAGTCCCGCACAAACACCGGCAGCCCCAGAGCCCACACCAACACCCACCGTCACGCCAGAGCCCACCGCTGATCCAGCCATTGCTGCAACGGTGACGATCCCGGCTGACGCTGACGCCTCAGGGGGTGAGTGGGATCTGTTGAAGGACAAGCTCCAAGGGTTGGTCAACACCGATCAGCTGCAGAGCCAGTGGAGCCAGTTGAAAGGCCCGCTTCGACTGCTCGCAGGCTTGATCGTTCTGGTGATCGTTCTCCAGATCTATGGCGGCATTCTCCGCACCATCGATGCTGTGCCCCTGGCCTCGGGCTTGTTTGAACTGGCCGGTGTGATCTGGCTTGCCAATTTTTCAGTGCGCAACCTGGTACGCAGTGGCGAGCGCCGCAAAGTTGTGGAAGACCTGGCGCGCCGCTGGCAACGGGTTGTCGGTGGCTGAGCACAGCTCGCCGCAACCCGATTGGTAGCTTGATGAGACTTCATCAAGACGTGCGGTGGACATTCAGCTCGGACGCTCCAAGACCGTTCGCCGGGCCTATGGAATTGATGAAATTGCCCTCGTGCCCGGTGGTCGGACCGTTGACCCAGAGGTAACCGATACGCGCTGGACTCTTGGTGGCATCGAACGGGACATCCCGATCATTGCCAGCGCCATGGACGGCGTGGTCGACGTGGACATGGCTGTGCGGCTCTCCAATCTCGGTGCCCTCGGCGTGCTCAACCTGGAGGGAGTTCAGACCCGCTACGACGATCCCAACGAAGTTCTGGATCGGATTGCAGCCGTTGGCAAGGACGAGTTCGTCCCCTTGATGCAGGAGATCTACAGCCAGCCGGTTCAGGAAAGCCTGATCCGCAAACGCATCGCCGACATCAAGGCCAAGGGAGGAATCGCTGCGGTCAGTGGAACCCCTGTCGCTGCATTGCGCTTCGGCAAAGCCATCGCTGAGGCAGGCGCCGATCTCTTCTTCGTGCAGGCCACGGTTGTGTCCACCAACCACATCGGTCCCGAGGGCCAGGACACGCTCGATCTGGAGGCGCTGTGCAGGGACATGGGTGTCCCCGTAGTTATCGGCAACTGCGTGACCTACGACGTAGCCCTGCAATTGATGCGCGCTGGAGCAGCCGGTGTGATGGTTGGAATCGGCCCTGGAGCCGCTTGCACCTCTCGCGGCGTGCTGGGCGTTGGCATTCCCCAGGCCACTGCAGTCGCCGACTGTGCCGCTGCCCGTGCCGATTACGAAAAAGAAACAGGTCGCTACGTCCCGATCGTGGCCGATGGTGGGATCGTGACCGGTGGCGACATCTGCAAGTGCATCGCCTGCGGCGCTGACGCCGTGATGATCGGCTCACCGATCGCTCGCGCCGAGGAAGCGCCAGGGCGCGGATTCCATTGGGGCATGGCCACACCAAGTCCTGTCCTCCCACGCGGAACACGCATCAACGTGGGAAGAACGGGAAGCATCGAACGGATCCTGCGGGGCCCGGCCAAGCTCGACGACGGCACCCACAACCTGCTGGGCTGTCTCAAGACGTCCATGGGCACCCTTGGAGCCCGCACCATCCAAGACATGCAGAACGTGGAAGTCGTGGTGGCTCCCTCGTTGTTGACGGAGGGCAAGGTGTACCAAAAAGCGCAGCACCTTGGGATGGGCAAATAAGTGAGGGCTAGTGTGAGGAGTGTGCGGGCAATGCCCACACACTCCTCACACCCCCCGGCCCGGCGCGCTCGGGCTTTCACTCTTCCTGCGAGAACCATCACAGATCCCATCGCTGCAGCGATCTGGACTGTTGAGTTGGTTCAACGTTGCTAAATTTCAACCACATCATTTCGACCATATGTCCAGCGCCGCTGCGGTTACTGACGCCTCTTTCGAGCAGGACGTCCTGCAGAGCGACGTCCCGGTTCTGGTCGACTTCTGGGCTCCTTGGTGTGGCCCCTGCCGCATGGTGGCTCCCATCGTTGAAGAAATCGCCAAGGAATTCGATGGTCAGATCAAGGTCTTCAAGCTGAATACCGACGAAAACCCCAACGTCGCCAGTCAGTACGGCATTCGCAGCATCCCAACGTTGATGGTGTTTAAGGGCGGCCAGAAGGTCGACACCGTTGTGGGTGCTGTTCCCAAGGCAACCCTGTCCGGCACGGTCTCGAAGTATCTCTGATCCCCGCATCAGCAGGGGGAGGACAGTGGATTGGGGCTTCATCTCGGTCTGATTGATTACGGCATGGGCAATCTCCACTCGGTGGAGAAGGCCTTCAACCGCCTTGGTCATCAACCCAGTCGCGTCGTCAGCCCCAGCGACCTCGATGGTTGCGATGCCTTGGTTCTGCCTGGCGTCGGATCCTTCGACCCAGCCATCGAAAATCTTCAGTCCACGGGTCTGATTCCCGATCTGAAACGCTGGAATGAGGCCGACCGGCCCTTGCTCGGCATTTGTCTTGGGCTCCAATTGCTGTTCGAGTCCAGTGCCGAGGGCCGTCTTGAGGGTCTCGGACTGATCAAAGGCCAAGTGGAACGTTTGCCCATCGGGGCTGGAGCCCGGATTCCGCACATGGGATGGGCGCCTCTAGACCTGAGGCGGGCCAACCCAATGCTCGGAGCTGCAGACCCCTTGGCTTGGGTTTACTTCGTTCACAGCTATGCCGCTGTGCCGGAGCGACCCGAAACAATTGCTGCAGCAGCTTCCTTCGGGAGTTCCTCCGTCACCGCAATGGTGTGGCAGCGCCGATTGGGCGCTTGCCAATTCCACCCGGAAAAATCATCAGAAAGCGGTCGCGCGATGCTGAAGCGCTGGCTGGGTTGGCTCCAACGCGGAGCCCCGATCGGTTGATGCAGGGAGCAGGGCAATTGCGCCTGATCAGTGGCCGACGACTGCTCAGCCCCCGGGGAAGCGGAACTCGACCGACAACGGCCCGCGTACGGGAAGCGGTGATGAACATTGTTCGTCCACGGTTGATGGACTGCCGCTGGCTGGACCTCTGTAGTGGCAGTGGCGTCATGGCCTGCGAGGCAATCGAACGCGGCGCTCGTTCGGTGACCGCTGTGGAGAAAGACCCGCGCTGCGCCAGCATCTGCGAACGCAATCTGAAGGACGTCGCCCAGTCAGGCTCAAGGCGTGTCGACGTGACTGTCGTGAAACGCGACCTGATGAACTGGCTTCAACAGGACTGGAGACAGGAAGGGTTTGACTTGATCTATTTCGATCCTCCTTATGACGGAGGTCTGTACGCAAAGACACTCACACTCCTGGCAAACCAGAAATGGCTCCAACCCGATGGTCTGTTGATCTGTGAATATCGCTCTGATCAACCACTCGATCCGGGGGAGGAGTGGACCGAGGTGGATCGTCGTCGCTACGGCAGCAGTTCGCTGGTGCTGATCAGCCGCCCAGAGCGCTGCCGCCGCGACGGTACTGGTTCCAGGCAGCCACGAACAGACCCAGAAGCGTGACGGGGATCAGACCCAGAACAATGCCGCACAGCAGGGGTTCGATCATGGAGGTCGCACCGGGAAGCAGGATTAAGCACAATTCTTCCATGAGCAACCCACAGTTGTGATCGAGCCGACATCAACTGCAGCGGAACAGCAGGAGTCCGGCAGGGGATTGATCACTGCCCTGGTGGTGCTGGCAGCGTCAGCCTGCGCAGTCCTCTTGATCTGGGTGATCAACGGGGCACAACAGGATCCCTACGTCCGGGCCAGCCTTGAACTTCAAGGAGATCCCGACCATGGCGGCCAACTGTTCCGCATCAACTGTGCGGGCTGCCATGGTCTGGCAGGGCAGGGACTGCTGGCACCCAAACTGGCCGGCATCAGCGAGCGGATGCGTGATCCAGCCCTGATTCATCAAATCGTGAGCGGTGACACGCCGCCGATGCCGAGTTTCCAGATGGAGCCGGCATCGATGGCTGATCTGCTCAGTCACCTGCACAAGCTGAGTTGACCGTCGTCGTTGTCCTCGTCGAGCCTGCCGGGCCTCTGAACATCGGCAGTGTGGCCAGGCTCTGCGCCAATTTCGGCGTTGACGCTCTGCGCCTGGTGAATCCCCGTTGTGAGGTTCTCTGTGACGATGCACTCCGGATGGCCGTCCATGCCGCCCCCCTGCTGCGGCAGGCCACCATCCACCCTGATCTGGAGGCCGCCATTGGTGACTGCAGTCGGGTGATTGCGACCTGTGGCCGGCTGGATCACGGGGGCATACCGCTGCAAACCCCAGACACAGCGATCAACTGGCTCCTGGCCGGAGATCCCCCTTATGCCCTGGTGTTTGGCCGAGAAGACCGCGGCCTCACCAACGATGAACTCCGACTGTGCCAGCGGGTTCTGACGCTGCACAGCCAGGCGGCCTACCCCTCGCTGAATCTGTCTCACGCGGTCGCCGTGGTGCTGCACGACCTGGCTCGACATCAGCTGCAGGTCCGTGCTCCCAAGGCCAAAGATCCGTCACCAGCCCCTGCCGCGCATCTGACAGGGTTGCTGGACGATGCCGCCGAGCTGCTGCTGGAGGCCGGATTTCTCCTGCCCCACACCCAGTCAGCGCGCATGGGCAAGGTTCGGGATCTCTTGCAGCGCGCGACCTGCAGAGCGGAGGAGGTCGCGTTGTTCCGAGGCATGGTGCGACAACTGCGCTGGGCCATCCGGGCCGAGCGCCCCTAACCTCACGCGAGATCCCGACCACGACGCGCTTGAGCAACAGCCGTCCACCTCGTCGTTCTCCGGGATGGGGAACTCCGCTGCGCCTTCTCCTGCGGCTGATGGTGCTGGGGATTGGACTGGGAGTGCTAACGGGGTCAGCGCTGCGCTGGTTTGCCCCGCAGGTGCAACGTCAGACCCTCAAGCTGCCGAGCTGGCTCCAGCTGCCCGAGACCGTTGAAGCGGAAACGCCTGTCCAGAACAACAACAAACCGCAGACGAACCCAAAGCCGGTGGTGGGTCGTTTTCAGCCGACCCGAGAAATTCCTGAAC
>ERZ802822.2033-NODE-2033-length-11600-cov-8.367613_pt1 | contig 11600 bp, 11 predicted proteins | sample MGYA00345649_ERZ802822 | MGnify/ENA primary metagenome ERZ802822 (study PRJEB30503, sample SAMEA104212359) | marine metagenome | biome: Westerlies Biome; feature: [SRF] surface water layer (ENVO:00010504) within the epipelagic zone...; material: water... | reverse complement strand
TTGTTGATTGTTATTTCTGAGTATAATCGAGTTGGTCAAACTCTTTCGATAGATCATTAAACAGATTGAATGCTTCTGAAGGACTGAGCCTTTCAATCAAACCAAGTATAAAATTATCTGTATCCCGCCGTACAAGATTTAGTTCATGCGATCTCATCGCCCAAGACGCGAATAGTCGGAAATCAATAGAGCTTTCTTTCAAAATTTTAACATTGTCATGTCTATTATCAATTTTTATCTTATTAAAAATTTTATCCACGGCGTCCATAGGACCTTCTAAAATTTGTAAATACAACTCTTCTCCGCAGACAAGAAGCCCTGTGACTCCGATACTTGGGTTGTTTTTTCGCGAAATTTTTAAAATTTGATTAACAGTATCTTCGTCGAAACCCAATGGTCTAGAGGCATAGATAATGTGCTTTAATTGTTCTATTTCTTTTTTTGGCACTGTTTAAACCTCCTAAAGACCGTTTTACTAAGTTTGTATCATAATTTCTTAGTTTGGGCACGGTTTAATAGTTATTATTGACAGGTAGGGGATGTCGCGCTTGATATGTCAATGGTTGAAAACGCAAGAGGACACGCCACGCGCGCCGCAATAATAGCACTGATGTTGATGAGGCGCGGACAGTAGGTAGTTAATTGTCCGCGCTGTTTTCTAATGACGCATCAATTCAATTGAAGCTGTTGGTCTCAATTAAGTGTAACATCACTTGCAAATATTAGCGTAAACTGTCGAAAATTGGACAGCGATGATACCAGATAAGTCAAAAATTTGCTGTTCAGTAAAGTCATCATTAGCGAGTTCTGCAGCTCTACCCCTGATGTCAGATGCAGTCATCGTAGCCGCCAGTTGGCTTTTACAGAAACCATCCTTAATCCCTTCAAGCTCCGCAGGGGATGCACTTGTGACCATTTCAAGGATCCGAGGAAAAGTTTCATCGTGATTTACTGCAAAAGCCGTAGGTGCAAATGATGCACTGGCCATTACGATTACCAAAGCTGTTATTTTAAAGTTCATGATTGGTTCCTCCAATTATCTAACAAACCAAACTAAATTCAAATCTTTGATTTGGTTCAACGTGTGACGCTGCGTAAAATCTTAAAGGTACGTTTTCTGATTAATTATTAAGCACTCCATGCTGATCACGTGTCAATCTTTATGGCTGCTGAACTGCCCAAAATACTGAGCATTAACTTATTTAATAGTAATGAATCCGTGCAATTAACTCCCAGAAAACCCTCGCATCCGCTTTCGCAACATCCGCAAAAATGCTATAAAAAACATGCTTCCATCAAGGCATTCGCGAACGGAACGCGACAGATGGTCAGCGGTAATTCGGCGCTGTCCGTTTTGCGTTTTTTTGTTGATTTTAAATAATTATCATATTCTAGTAACCAAAAAGAGGTTGTTATGGATTATTCAGGAAGTTGTTTGTGTGGCTCAGTGAAATTCTCGTTTCCTTATGACCCAATGCTGCATTTTAAATGTCACTGTAAAGTATGCCAAAAGATATTTGGAGGTAGCTTGCACGCGTTAGCTATGCCTTTAGATGAGCTAAAAATATCTGGTGATCTTTCAAGCTATACGACTACAGGTGGCAGTGGAAATGACCTGCACTACAACTTCTGCCCTAAGTGTGGTACCTCCATCTTTAATAAACCGGATCTTCTTGACCCAATGGTTTACTTGCCCGCAGGTCTTCTAGACGGACAGATCGAATTTTCCCCAACAGTAGAGCTATGGTCTGAAAACAAACCGAGTAGTGTGCCCGAGGCGCCCACAACGAGGGCAGCCTTTGAAGACAACGGCACTGCTGAAAGGTTGACGGAAATGCTGGAGAATTTAGAGCAAAGAGCCTAATTAAGCTTTTAGTAAACTAGATTTTAAATAGCCCCGCGCAATCGTGATACAGCACTAAGGGGTGTCCCAGACAGAAACATTCTTTCCATAGCCGACCTCAGCATAAGTCGCCAAGCGTTTAGACCGGCAACAGCTGCTCAAATCGCAAACGGATCATATCGCGATGCGCCTTGCAAAACTGTTTGGCGATCTGTCGTACATCACGCTCAACCGGTTACCACCAGCCGTCCGCATTGACTGCCACTTGGCCAACGCCGTCCAGTTTATAAAGTACGTTGATCCAATTGTATGAAATCGCATTGGTGGCCTTTTTTTGGACTGTCAGGCGCAATCGGATGTATTGGCTGCAAGTGGACAGGTCTAGATGCGGTTCGCGGCCATATTTACTGAATGTCTCCAATGAGACCAGCGAGGGCGGCGGCATTGTAGTAGTAGATGGCGCTCTAACGTCTAAATACCCCCCATTTGTGGCTCGCCTCACTTCTTGCCCACCCACACCCACGGCAAACCCCAATACACCCCCTAAACCAGCCCTAAAAACGGCCCTGTGGCGCGCCTGTGTTCCACTGGCATATATACCCCGTCTAAACGCAAGAAAGGGGGGCCTAAGCCCCCTATCCGCCCACCGTAGTGCCGAGTAAAGCCGGTTATTCAAGCAGCGCCGGGTTTACCAGATGGTGCCTCTAAGCCCCGCAGCCATTTGCGTCGTCACGTGGGCAGCGATTCTATAGCTGTGGGCGCTAGCATGAAAAACAGATATGAAAGTCTAATTTTTAAGCGTTCATTCAAAAAAAGGCATTTTTTAGGTTGGTTTGTCATAATTAGTTCGCTTTTCTTAATTACCACAATCACACTTAATGTTATATTTTAACTAGGAGGAAAAGATGCCAGAGAATTTTTACGTCAATACAGTTGGTGCGGTCTCTTCAACCAAACTTTCTGAAGCCATTGAGTTGGGAAAAAAACTTACCGCGGAATCTAAAGCAGCAGGATCAGAACGTGCCAGCATTGGCACCATAATGACGGGTAATAACGCTGGTAGCGTCGTTTTTCAGCAGTTTTTCAATTCCTTGGATGACTTTGCGAATGTAATGGACGCATTTGCTACTTCAAGCACTTATGGCAAGATAATGGAGACGGGATTAAAGGTAAAAATGCGAAATGTCGCGAAGTTTTGTGACGTTCCGTTTGTGGCTCCAGAAAATCCAACACGGAAATATGTGGTTCTCACACGAGGCTCATCACACATTTCACAATCAGAATTAATGGATTTGATCGCTGAAGCTGCGCCTATGTTCGCCGAAACTGGCGCACAAACATTTAGATTTGCCCGAATAGTGACGGGTAATAACGCTGGTGATTTCCTGTTGGGTGTTACGTATCCGTCAATGATAGAAATTGAGGCAACTTATGATGCAATTGGCACAAGCCCAGTTGCTTCAAAAATATATGCTTCACTTGATGTGAATCTACGGACAATCATAAGAGTACATGCTGCCGCTACTTAAGAAAAGAATTGGGGGAGAACTCACTGCCTCCATCGGCCATTATCAAACGGAGCGCGGCAGGCGAGCTTAATCATCAGGCATAAGTCCCGCAACCACGATCTGTCGTTCAAGGCGCTTTAATTCTGCCCGAACCCGACGCCCGACCGCTGCCGCATGGCGCTGGGCTGCCAGCTTATCTTTCGTCTGCCGTCCGTGCTTCAGATTGGCCTCTGAAATGCGCTGTAGGCCCCGCTGAGTCTTAGGTCCAGTTGCGCGCCCACCATGCAGCGCGCAACGCCCATTGTGCTTGTATGCGGCCCTCTGACAGGCTGTGCCCCGACGGGTCTTTGCTAGGCATCTTTTACCCGGCCAGTTGGGGCCAAAGCGCGTATGAACCCCGATGCGAACGTTGCCTTTAACTAATGTCATAATACGCCTCCTATAAGGTGTTATGTTATAACAATTTTAGACTGGCCACCAGAGGTAGGGCAGTCGGTTTTATTTTTTTATGATATTTTTTTTGAGGTCACCGTTCGTGTCGAACCGAGTGTGTAGGGCGTCCTTGGACTTTGGCGCAAAAAGGGGGTGGCCGGGTGCTGTTGTTTATTACGATTGGTTTTCGGTGAAAGGGCCTAGGGTACCTGTTAGATGTACTGGTTTCGGATGGCGATTAGTGGAATTAGTAGGATTAGCGGCGCGATATATCTAAATTACAAAAAGACAAAGTGTTGACCTTTGCGCTACTCAATAAAGCCTGATTGAGAACGATGGTATATCTTGGAGGCGTGGGGAGAGATGTATTCATCATTCGTTCCGCAAAGTTGGATCAAGCTGGTCCCTCAGCCAATCACCAATCATTGAGACCGACAGGGCAAGGCAAAAGATTATTGCTCCCGGTAATAATGTTAGCCACCACGCTGTCATCAGCCGGTCGCGCCCTTCAGACATAATTTGACCAAGAGATGTGAGTGGCGGCTGCACCCCAAGACCAAGGAACGACAGGGCAGTTTCCAGAAGTACTGTGAGCGGTAGGTTTACTGTGAACTGAACCAGCGCAATGTTTAAAATATTCGGTAGGATATGACGTAGGTAAATCCGCATTGGGGACGCCCCAAGGGCGCGCACCGCAATCACATAGCCAAACTCTTTCGCCTGCAAGGTCGCGCCACGCATCAGCCTTGCGTAGACTTCCCAGCCATTTAGGCCTACCAGCAGCAAGAACAAGACAAATGAATTGTCGAACATTGCTAGCATGAATAGCGCCACAATGATTATGGGTAGAGAGGCTTGAACGTCTACTGCGGCAACAATTATCGCTTCAGTCTTTCCGCGGCTGGCGGCGGCGAGGATACCTAAAAGCGAACCTAAGACGGCCCCAATCACAGTCCCCACGATGGCGACAACTAGCGTGATCTGAGCCCCGGTCACAAGACGCGCCAATAGATCTCGCCCGCGTGCATCTGTACCCAAAGGATAGCTTTCTGTTCCCGGCGGCTTTAGCCGTGCGAACAGCGAAGTTTCGCGGAAGCCGTGGGGTGTTAGCAGATGGCCAAAGATCGCAAAGAGGACAAACAACGCGATAAAAACAAGTGCCAGTTTTACGTTGAGTGGAATTGTGTTAACGTCGGATTGCGGGAATACTGTTGGATCGGTCATTTCACACGTATCCTTGGGTCGATGACAAGATACAACATGTCGACGACCAAGTTTGCCATCACCATTGTGAAGGCCACGACAAGCACTATGAATTGCACCTGCGCCAGATCTCGCGTCGCGACTGAACGAACCAGTAACTGCCCAACCCCTGGCCAAGCAAAGACTTGTTCTGTGACGACTGATCCCGCAACCAATGAACCTAGAGACAGACCAATGAGTGTCACCATGGGTATCGCTGCATTAGGGACGACATGGTGCGAAAGACGGATATGAAAGGGGATCCCGCGCGCCTCGGCGGCGCGGACGTATGGAGCGTTGATTGTCTCTAGGACGGATGACCTTGTGAAGCGTGCAAAGCTTCCCATCGAAGCAAGGCCAAGCGTGAGAGCAGGCCAAATCACATGGGCGTTCTCGCCCCCCAGGAACGTCTTGAAGGACAGTGCCGCAACTAGAATCAAGATCAATCCAAACAAGAAGTTTGGCATTGCGAACGCTAAGACTGACACGCCCATTAAAAAACGATCCAACACAGATCCGCGTTGCACTGCTGCAAATGCGCCGATTGGTATCCCGATGGCTATCGCGAGGAACAAAGCTGTGATCCCAAGTTGCAAAGTATGAGGCAGACGGTCTAAGAATACTTCTTCAACTGCAATTCCCGTGTGAATTGAGAATCCAAAGTTCCCTTGTAAAAGTCCGCCAACGTAGCCTGAGTATTGCTGCCAAAGGGGTTTATCCAACCCCATGGCTTCGGCGTATTGATCGATCACTTCTTGCGGTGCATCCGGTGGTACAAGCGCAGCTGCGGGGTCCCCGGAAAAGCGGATGAACAGGAATACCATTGATACCGTCAAAAGCATAGTGACCACAGCACGAAAAAGGCGCGAAATGATATAGCCGGTCATGGGGAAATTCCTTGGGCGAACAAGTCAGAACCAGGTGCTGCTGCTAGTAATTTTGCTGTGTAAGGATGTTTGGGCGCTTCAAGGATTTGCCCGGAAGGGCCTTTCTCTACAATTTCTCCAGATTTCATCACTAAAATTTCGTCCGCAATGGCGCGGGCGACCACCAAATCGTGGGTGATGAAAAGCATGGCAAAACCAAAACGTTTTTGCATATCCGCGAATAGATCAAGGATCTGAGCCTGAATGGAGACATCCAAAGCTGAGACAGCCTCGTCCGCAATCAACAAATCGGGTGTTAAGACAAGCGCCCTCGCAATGCAGATACGCTGGCGTTGGCCGCCAGAAAACTCTTGCGGATACCGTTCCCCTGCCTGGTCAGACAGCCCAACAAGTTTTATCATATCAGTAGCTTTTTTTTGGGCATCTTTCACAGATACGCCGTGCATGATTGGTCCTTCAGAGACTGCGGATAGGATGGTCTGTCGAGGGTTCAGCGCCGAAAAAGGATCTTGTAGCACAACTTGAAAAGACCTGCGCATCTCTCGCAAAGACGCACCTTTTAGGTCGCTAATTTCAGTACCCTTAAAAGTGATTGAACCGCTTTCAATATCCTCTAACCGAAGCAAAGCCTTCGCTAGTGAGCTTTTGCCCGATCCGCTTTCACCCACAACAGCAACCGTTTTTCCCCTATCCACTCGCAATGAAACATTCTTGACTGCACGCAACACCTTACGCTTGCTCAGAAAGCTACTGCGATAAATTAAGTTTATGCCATGAGCTTCGAGGATTGGTATGTCCCCGCCACTGTTGTGCTGCTGTGGTTTGGGTCGGGTCGCGGCGATCAGTTTTTGCGTGTAGGGATGTTGGGGTTGGCTTAGAACGTCTCGGGTATTCCCGGTTTCAACCAAATGTCCGTCCCGCATTACGGCGACGCGGTCGGCGATCTCTGCAACGACGCCAAAATCATGGGTTATAAACAACATCGACAGGCCGCGTATCTTTTTCAGGTGATCTAAGAGAGAAAGGATTTCTGATTGGGTTGTAACGTCTAGCGCTGTGGTTGGCTCATCTGCGATCAATAATTTGGGTTTCAACAGTAAAGCAGCAGCGATGACAGCCCGCTGTGCTTGCCCACCAGACAGTTCATGAGGGTAAGATCGCGCCATGCGCTCGGGCTCTGGCAAGGCTACATCCTGTAGAACCTCCAATACGCGTGCCATACGATCCCGACGGATCACATCATGAACTGCCAAAATCTCGGACAATTGCGACCCGATCGTCCGCACTGGATTAAGGCATGCGGCCGCATCCTGGAAGATCATCGAAATTTGTGCGGAGCGGATAGCGCCAAAGGCAAGATCGCGCTGTGGGGGCATAACTAGGCCATCGAACTTGAGTAGACCGGACTTTACGCGCAAAGCGTAGGGAAGCATACCAAGGATTGCCTGCCCAATAACCGATTTACCTGAACCACTTTCGCCAACCAGACAAAGGGTTTCGCCCGGATGAATTGCCAACTCTATGTCAGATAATGCCTCAGGCCGATCTCCATAGATCGGTAGGGAAACTGTCAGTCCGGCAATGGTGAGGAGCGGCGCTTCGGCCGCCGCATCCTCTGCGCATACGTCATTCATTCTTGCCAGTCATGTATAGGTTATCAAAGATCGTTACCGCTGAGTTGCCAGGATCCCATTGCAGGTCCTCGTCAATCGCGTAGCTCACTACATTGCGCCACATGTACATGCCAGGCGTGACTCTTTCCCATTCTGCAACCAGCGCTAAATAGGCTTCATTCCGTTCTTCAAAGCCTTGAGATTGCTCAAATCTGTTGCCCAAGCTTTCAAATTCTGACGTCATAGCCCAAGTCTTGTGCTTTGCCCGTACGCGGCTGGATAATGGGCCCCAGTCCATCCAAAGCGGACGGTACGGATCACCCGAAAATTCACTGGACATCGACATATTGAGCAAGTGAAATGGACGTTCATAGGCAAGCGAGAAGTTGTCTTTTAACGCAATTCGGACATTGATTCCAATATCTGCCCATTGCTCAACCATGAATTCAGCAGCGATTTCATAGTTGGGATAAAAACCACGGGTTATGTGCCACACAAGTTCCTCGCCATCATAGTCGCTTGCGGCTAGATAGGCTTTTGCTTTTTCTGGATCGAACATTACAGCACGCTGCCGATTTTTATCAAAATAATCGCCGTATTCTGGGAAGTTAAACGGTGTAGGAACAAAAGTTGCGTTGCCCCAAATTGCCAAGGCAATATTGTCACGATCCACACCCGCCACCATGGCTTTGCGCAAGTTCACGTCCGTCAATGGGTTGTCTGGCAATTCCTCGGTCTCAAGCATATTGAAAGCAAACATTGGATAATTCTCTATGCCCTTTTCCATTACCTTTATGCCATCTGTGCCTTCAAGGCTTTCGACCTGATCGGCGGGAACACTGACGACAACATCAAATTCATCTGCCACAAGACCTGCGTACCGAGTAGAAAACTCCGGAACGATTGCAAAACGCAAAGACGCCGCGGGTGGTTTGCCACCCCAATAGTCATCAAAGGCCACGGCTTCCACCCCAACAGATGGATCAAAGGAAGTCATTTTGTATGGACCTGTACCAATGGGCATCTGACCAAAGGCATCAGTGCCAACCTCTTCATAATGATGCTTCGGCAGCACAAACCCGATGGGTGTGACCATCCGGAATGGAAGGTTTGGATCAGAAAAACTGGTTTCAATTTCAACTGTTAACGGTCCTGTTGCTTCTACTCGAATAATTCCGCGCGCATAGCGTGTGCCTCGGCGAGCTAATGGTTTTTCGCCCCAAAGCCGTTCTGCGGACAGCGAAAACGCGACATCTTCTGCGTCCATGATGTGGCCGTCATGGAATGGTACATTTGCTCGCAAAGTGAATTCCCAGACATTCGGGGTCAGCTGTTTCCAGCTTTCTGCAAGCCAGGGCACCAATTCGGTTCCGTCCGGGTTCTCCCAACGATTACGACGGACAAGTGTGTCAAAGATATTTGTGTGCACTCGCGCACCTGTTGTGGAAATTCCAATCACTGGATCCATTGTTGGCCATAAATTGTCTACGGCTATCACCAAGTCAGGGCGGTCTTGCGCCATCACTGGCAGTGCCAAAGCACTCGCTAAAATTGTGTTTGCAATCAGATTGCGAAATGTCATGTCCAACCTCCTTTTGAAAGTGTCCTTATTGTGTTACATTATGGATCTCGTCTGGTTTGATATGGCGAAAAGAATAATCTCGGGCATTTCGCAAATTTGGAATTTGCTGACGCGCGGATGTAACCGCGACAAGTGGTAAATCTACTGTGACTTGACCCTCAGCGTCGCCACCTAGATCTGCAATGACCTCGCCCCAAGGTGAAATTATGATCGAATGTCCCCACGTAACCCGTCCATCTGCGTGTTTGCCCACTTGTGCGGCGGCAATCACATAAGCGCCATTTTCAATCGCACGGGCACGCAGCAAAATTTCCCAATGGGCGCGGCCAGTTGGCACAGTGAACGCTGATGGAATGAACAGAACAGTAGAGCCTGCCAAAGCATATTCGCGATAGAGATGTGGAAACCGCAAGTCGTAACAGATTGATAGTCCAAGCGGACCAAACGGACTGTCAACCACAACGGCCTCGTTACCTGGCGCATAGCGCGCGGACTCTCCGGTTGCTTTACGTCCCTCTAAAAAGACATCGAATAGGTGCACTTTGTCATATCGCGCGACTATCTCGCCTGTTGGTGCAATCAGAACTGTGTGGTTCAGATAACGCCCATCATGTGACTTCACCGGCGAAGATCCCGAGTGGACCCAAATGCTGTGTTTTGCGGCTACCTCGCGACAGCCTGCTATGTAGGGGTCGGCGTCCTCAGTTGTAATCTGAGCCCTAGCGTGTTCTTTATCGCGATCCATCAAACCAGCAGCTTCGGGAAGCGCAAGCATTTCGGCGTCTTCGTCAGATGCTTTTTGCGCAGCGGCTCGCAGTGTCTTTACGTTCTGAGCATAGGTATTGTGTGAAGTCATTTGCACCATAGAAACACGTAAAGTTTCACTCATCCTAGCTCCCGAAATCAATTCAATTTAGACACGATAATTATGAAATGGATGAAAAAAAAGAACAAAAAACTTGTAAATTGTCTAAATTTCTCACATATTATTTACTATGCGATCAAATCGGCGTCTTCCCTCACTTAATGCGCTTCGCGCCTTAGAGGCTGTGCGTGAAACAGGTTCGGTGTCCGCAGCAGCCCGACGATTGAGTGTATCCCATTCCGCAATCAGCCATCAGGTCAAACAGCTAGAAGCCTGGATCGGACGTCCTGTTACCATCAGACGGGGTCGAACGGTTGCATTGACTGAGGCGGGTGAAAGTCTCGCGCGGGTAACACACAATTCTTTTGACGCAATCCGACATGAAATCGACTTGCTACCGCTCCGAGCAGCCCGAGCGGTTTCAATTTCCGTGCTACCGATCATTGCCGAAGAAATCCTTTTGCCGAATCTTGCAGCGTTTCGCGTAATGCATCCAAATATCGGCCTGCATGTCTCCTTAGCACAGACCGATAGTCCTAAAATATCTGCTCCCGACGTTGAGATTTTATTTCGCAAACGAAATCGGCTATTGCCTGATGAAGCGGTTTTGTTACCTGGCGACGCAATTCCTGTATGTTCGCCTACTTTTGTCCAAGCCGCAGGACAAGATCCGGTCAAAGCCTTGCGCAAAGGGCCTTTGCTGGCAGACGAAGATTCGAGGATGTGGGCACGTTGGTTAACAAATGCTGGCCCTAATTGGCAGCCGAACGAGGCTGCCCAGACTATCTATTTTGAAGGGTCGTTTTTGCTACAAAAAGCAGCAGAACATGGACTTGGGCTTGCTATTTGTCGAACTGCCGCCATTAAACGCGCGTTAGAATCAAATTTGCTTGTGGCCTTGTCGAGGGACGCAATTGATCAGGACTGGGCCTACACTATCAAGATTGCCGCCGGACGAGAGATTGAACCCGAAGTTCAAATTGTAACCGCTTGGCTCAACTCACTTAGTGTAGAATAAACATATAACGCGCTCAGCCCCAAACTCAAAATTCTCCATGTTGTAAGAATATGAAATTAGTAGAGATCTGACTTCCAAAGGTTTTTCGCTCGTTGGGTGTGGACTCGCGAAAGAAGTTTAGAACCGCATTTGCGAATTGCTTCTGTGTAGAAGAGTAACATCTATATATGATGGCACAGTCAGAGAAAACTTATTTTAAAATGGGCAAGGCAACTTTTTAGCCTCATCAGGTAACAAAACAATCACCATTTTGCTGAGTCAACTCAGGACTGAGATCACTCGCTTGGCAGCAATTTTTAATCGCTATAAGACATAAGCCCCGCTGAGTCTTAGGTCCAGTTGACCGCCCGCCATGTAGCGCACAACGCCCATTGTGCTTGTATGCGGCTCTTTGACAGGCTGTGCCCCGACGGGTCTTTGCTAGGCATCTTTTACCCGGCCAGTTGGGTCCAAAGCGCGTATGGACCCCGATGCGAACGTTGCCTTTAACTAACGTCATAATACGCCTTTCATGAGGTATTATAATACCACAAGTTCTAGCTGACCGCCAGAGGTGACACCCCCGGTTTGATTTTTTTATGATATTTTTTTTGAGGTCACCGTGCGCGCC